>Ga0068856_100005688_pt1 | contig 12280 bp, 12 predicted proteins | sample KBSCornC62_FD_66595 | JGI IMG/M metagenome (GOLD analysis project Ga0068856, IMG submission 66595) | Corn rhizosphere microbial communities from Kellogg Biological Station, Michigan, USA - KBS Corn C6-2 | ecosystem: Host-associated > Plants > Roots > Rhizosphere > Soil ...
CGAGAAGACGCGCAGCCTCGAGCACGGGGCCGAGCTGGCGCTGCGGGCGGTCGAGCTCGGCGAGATCCCGGTCGTCGTCTCCGGCGACGGCCTGCTCGGCGCCGTCGGCGGCGCGATGGCGGGGTCGGACGCCCCCCTCGGCCTGATTCCCGCCGGGCGCGGCAACGACCTGGCGCGGGCGCTGGGGATCCCGGACGAGCCCGAGGCGGCAGTCGAGGTCGTCCTCGGCGGCGCCAGCCGGCGGATCGACGTCGGCGAGGCCAACGGCAAGCGATTCCTCGGCATCGCCAGCATCGGCTTCGACTCCGAATGCAACCGGCTCGCCAACGAAACCCACTGGCTCCGCGGCAACTCCGTCTACGCCTACTCGATGATCCGCACCCTGATCGGCTGGCGCAGCGCCCGCTTCACCCTCGCGGTCGGCGAGGAAAGCAAGCGGATCAGCGGCTACTTCGTCGCCGTCGCCAACAACAGCGTCTACGGAGGCGGCATGTATATCGCCCCGAACGCGGAGCTCGACGACGGCGAATTCGACGTCGTCTCGATCGGTGAGGGCGGCAAGCTGCGCTTCCTCCTTGGCCTTGGGGATGTGCTCAAGGGCGCCCACCTGGACAAGGAGGAAGTCGAGGTCTTCCGCACTCCCCGCCTTGAGCTAGACGCCAGCCGCCCCTTCCCGGTCTACGCCGACGGCGACCACCTCACCGACCTCCCGGTCTCGCTACGGGTGCTGCCGAGCAGCCTCTCGATCCTCGTCCCCCCCGGCCGGGAGAGTTAGGCGAGTGGCGGGAAACGGAAGCGGCGGCCTCTTCGGCGCCAAGCTGGCGCTCTCACGGGCGCTCGGCGCCGCCAGCCGAGCCAGCGGCCGCGGCGGCGGCACCACCCTGCCCGGCCGCGTCCTCCTGCGGATGGAGCCGGAGGCGATCGCCCGGCTCGGCGACCGCCTCGATCGCGGGACGACGATCGTCAGCGCCACCAACGGCAAGACGACGACCGCCGGGATGATCGCCTCGATCCTCGCCGTCGACGGCCGCCACCCGGTCCACAACCGCGCCGGCTCGAACATGACCTGGGGCGTCGCCACCGCGCTGCTCGAGCAGCGGGGCGAGGAGGGCCTGTTCGAGGTCGACGAGGCCTGGCTGCCGCGGGTCGCCGAGCAGCTCGACCCCGCGCTGATCGTCCTCGGCAACCTCTTCCGCGACCAGCTCGACCGCTACGGCGAGATGGAGGCATTGGCCGACGACTGGGCGGGGACGGTGGCGGCACGGGTCGGGCTCACCGCCTTCGTCCTCAACGCCGACGACCCGCTGATTGCCGACCTCGGCCGCGACCCGGAGGGCGAGCGGCGTGAGGGCGTCCTCTACTTCGGGATAGAGGACGCCTCCCAGGCGCTGCCCGAGCTCCAGCACGCCTTCGACGCCAAGCACTGCCGCCGCTGCGGCCACCCCTACGCCTACGAGCGCGCCTTCGTCGGCCACCTCGGCCACTACTCCTGCCCCAACTGCGGCGCCCGCCGGCCCGAGCCCGAGGTCGCGGCAACGCAGATCGAGCTGCACGGCATGGACGGCTCGAGAACGCGGGTTCGAACCCCGTCCGGGGAGATCGAGCTGAACCTGCCGCTCCCCGGCCTCTACAACGTCTACAACGCCCTCGCCGCGGTGGCGGCAGGGCTGCGGCTCGGGGTCGCGCCGGAGCGGATCGCCGCCGCGCTCGGAGAGATGCGGGCGGCGTTCGGCCGGGTCGAGACGATCGACGTGAGCGGCACCCCCGTCTCAATCCTCCTGATCAAGAACCCGGCGGGCGCCAACGAGGTCCTGCGGACGCTGATGCTGGAGAGCCGCGAGCACAGCAGCGAGGGCGAGGGGATCGTCCTCTGGATCGCCCTCAACGACCGGATCGCCGACGGCCGCGACGTCTCCTGGATCTGGGACGCCGATTTCGAGCTGCTCACCAGCGGGGTGCGCCGCGTCGTCTGCTCGGGGACGCGGGCGCCGGAGATGGCACTGCGGTTGAAGTACGCGGGCTGGCCCGAGGAGGCGATCGAGGTAGTGCCGGGAATCGAGGCCTCGCTCGACGCCGCCGTCGCGGGCGCCCGGGGCCGCCTCTTCGCCCTCCCCACTTACACCGCCCTGCTCGAACTGCGCAAGCTGCTCGCCGACCGCGGGCTGGCGAAGGAGTTCTGGCGGTGAGCACGGCGGCGATCTGGCACGACGTCGAGTGCGGAAGCTACGGCGCCGATCTGCCGCTCTGGCAGGAGCTGGCCGAACTCTGTGGCGGCCCAGTCCTCGAGCTCGGCTGCGGCACTGGCCGCGTCGCCCTCCACCTGGCCCGGCGCGGGCACCGTGTCTACGGCCTAGACCGCGATCCCGAGCTCCTCAGCGCCCTATCCGAACGCGCGGCCGATTCTTTGCACACCAGGGTGGGGCAAAAATCGGATGCGTTTGCTGGCGCTGTCGAGCCGATCCGTGCGGACGCACGTGAGTTCCAGGTACCCGAACCGGTCGCGCTGGTGCTGGCGCCCACCCACCTGCTGCAGTTGATCCCCGATGCCGCCGGGCGAAGCAAATGTCTGCGCTGCGTTGCCGCAGCGCTGCGACCCGGGGGCCTGCTCGCCGCCGCGATCATCGAGGGGATGCCGGAGCCCGACGACGCTCCGCCGCCGCTGCCGGACGTGCGCGAGGTCGACGGCTGGGTCTACTCGAGCCTGGCGGTCGAGGCGGCGGTCGGGGAAGGCGAAATCATCGTCCGCCGCCTCCGCCACGCAGTCTCGCCCGATGGAGAGCTGAGCGAGGAACCAAACGAGGTGCGGATCGCGACCTTTACGGCGTCCTCGCTCGAGGCCGACGCCGAAGCGGTGGGGCTGCGGCCTGCGGGCCGGCGGGAGATCCCCGAGACCGATCTGCACGTCGGCTCAACCGCTGTCCTGCTGGAAAGGAGTGCCTGATGGAGCTGCGCGTCCTTAGCCTCTACCCCGAGCAAATGAACATCTACGCCGACCGCGGCAACATCATCTTTCTGCAGCGGCGCTGCGAGTGGCGCGGGATCGGCTTCTCCCACAGCGGCGCCGGCCCCGGCGAGAGCTTCGATCCCGCCGAGCACGACCTCCTCTACATCGGCGGCGGCCAGGACCGCGACCAGAAGGCGGTCGCGGCCGACATGGTGGCGACGAAGCGCGAGGCGATCGCCGCCGCGGCCGACGACGGCGCTGTGCTGCTGGCGGTCTGCGGCGGCTACCAGCTGCTCGGCCACAGCTACCAGATGGGCGATGAGGCGCTGCCTGGCCTGGGGATCGCCGACCTTGAGACCGTGCGCGAGCCGGGCCCACGCCTGATCGGCAACGTCGCAATCGAGGCCGACGTCGGCACCGGTCCGCGACTGATCGCCGGCTTCGAGAACCACGGCGGCCGCACCTATCTCGGCGCCGGCGCCACCCCGCTCGGCAAGGTCGTCTCCGGCCACGGCAACAACGACCGCGACGGCTTCGAGGGCGTCAAGCGCGGCAACGTGATCGGCACCTACCTCCACGGCCCGCTGCTCCCGAAGAACGCCTGGCTCGCCGACCACCTGATCGCCCTGGCGCTGGAGCGCCGCTACGGCACCCGCCCCGAGCTGGAGCCGCTACCGGACGAGCTCGAGGCCGCCGCTCACGAGTCAGCGCGCAAGGCCGCTGACTCCTGAGTGAGGCAAGTTATCCGTGATATGTGCGGATAAGACGCCGCACTAACGCCCGGACGAGCCGAAGCCGCCCTCGCCGCGGACCGACTCGCTCAGCGCCTGCGTCTCGACGACCTCGGCAGTGGCGATTGGGGTCAGCAGTAGCTGGGCGATGCGGTCGCCGGGTTCGACCCGAAAGGTCTCGGCGGGGTCGGTGTTGAGGAGCAGGACCCGCAGTTCGCCGCGGTAGCCGGAATCGATCAGGCCGGGGGCATTCACGAGAGCGATTCCGTGGTCGCGGGCGAGGCCGGAGCGCGGCAGGACGAGGCCCGCGTGCCCCTCCGGGATCTCCACCCCCACCCCGGTCCCGACGCTCCAGCGCTCGCCGGGGCCGATGTGGGCGGTCTCGCAGGCGTAAAGATCAAGGCCGGCGTCACCGTCATGCGCGCGCAAAGGCAGTTGCGCCTCTTCTTTCAATCTGGTGACAGGTAGCTGCACGAGCGCCAGCCTATAGGTCCGGGGGAGGGGTCTCCGGACCCTCCCGCTGTTGTCCGGGGACCCCTCCCCCGGACCTGCCTAGGCCACAGCGAGATCCTCGAAGCGGTGCATCTCCGCAGTCGGCACCTTGGCGCAGACGAGGACTCCGTCCTCGCGGTCGGTCCGCTCCAGGTCTCCAGCCACCTCATGCAGCTCGTGCAGGCGGCCGCCCTGTGAGTAGGGGATCAGCAGCTCGACCTCGGTCAGAGTCTCCTCGAAGGCCGCCTCGATCCGCTCGCTCAGAACCTCGAGGCCCTCCCCCTCCTGCGCTGAGACCAGCACCGCCTCGGGATGGTCGAGCTCGGTTTCGCGCCGCTCCTCCTCACTCAGCAGGTCGATCTTGTTGAAGACCAGCAGCCGCGGCTTCTCCCCCGCTCCGATCTCCTCCAGCACCTCGTCGACCGCCTGCATGTCGGCCAGCCGCCGTTCCTCGGGGGCTGATGAGTCGACAACGTGGAGGATCAGCTCGGCGAGCACGGTCTCCTCGAGGGTCGCCTTGAAGGCCTCGACCAGTTGGTGGGGCAGCTTCTCGATGAATCCGACGGTGTCGGTCAGCAGGTAATCGCGCCCGGAAAGCTCGAAGGTGCGGGTGGTCGGGTCGAGGGTGTGGAAGAGGCGATCACGAACCTCGACCTCGGCCCCGGTCAACGCGTTCAACAGCGTCGACTTGCCGGCGTTGGTGTAGCCGGCGAGGGCGATCCGCGGCAGCGAGGAAGCCTCGCGGCGGGCGCGCATGATGCCACGGTTTTTCTCCGACTGCCGCAGCCGCCGGCGCAGCGCCGCGATCCGGTTGCGGGCAAGGCGGCGGTCGGTCTCGATCTGGGTCTCGCCCGGGCCCCTGGTGCCGATCCCGCCCCCGAGCCGCTCGAGGTGGGTCCACAGCCCCCGCATGCGGGCCATGTTGTATTCGAGCTGGGCCAGCTCGACCTGGAGCTTGCCCTCGGCCGAGTGGGCGTGGTCGGCGAAGATGTCGAGGATGACGCTGGTGCGGTCGACGACCGGCACCCCCAGCGCCGCCTCGAGGTTGCGCTCCTGGCGCGGCGCCAGCTCGTCGTCGCAGGCGACCAGGTTGGCGCCGGTCGCCGCGATCTCCCGTTTCAGCTCCTGCAGGCGCCCGCGGCCGAAGTAGCGGTCGGGATCGGGCTGCGGGCGCTGCTGGGTGGCCTCGCCAGCGGTCGCCACCCCGGCGGTCCGCAACAGCTCCTTCAGCTCGGCCAGCGGATCGCCCTCCTCGCGCCCGTCGACGACGCCGATCACCATCGCCCGCTGGCGCGCCCGCGCGTTCGAGACGCCGGCACCGTTCGCGGACGCGGCGTACCGCGTCTCGGTCGTCCTGCCGTTTCTCGAAGCTCCCACTCAGAGGAATTGTACGCCTGGCCGTCCAGCCAGTTAGGGTGGGGTCGATGAAGGTCTTCGTTACCGGCGGCACCGGGTTCATCGGCGATGAGGTCGTGCGCCAGCTGCGCGCCCGCGGCGATGAGGTCGCCTGCCTGGTCCGCAGTCCGGACAAGGCCTCGAAGCTACGGGAGCTGGGCTGCGATCTGACCCGCGGCGACCTCTCCGACGAGGCGGCGCTGCGCCAGGGAATGCAGGGCTGCGACGCGGTCATCCACGCAGCGGCGATGTACGAGGTCGGGATCCCAGCCAAGCAGCGCCCGGCGATGTGGGAGGCGAACGTTGCCGGCACCGAGCGGGTGATGAAGGTGGCGCTGGAGGAGAAGGTGCCGCGGATCGTCTACGTCTCCACCGTCGGCATCTTCGGCAACACCCACAAACAGGTTGTCGACGAGAGCTACAAGAACCCCGAGACCGACTTCACCTCCTACTACGAGGAGACCAAGCTCGAGGCGCACAAGCTGGTCCAGCGAATGATCGACGAGCAGGAGCTACCGGCGATCATCGTCCAGCCGGGCGGCGTCTACGGGCCCGGCGACACCTCGCAGGTCGCCGATCTGCTCGAGCAGTTCTTCGCCGGCAAGCTGCCGCTGATGCCGTTCCCCGAGCTGGGGATCTGCATGACCCACGTCGAGGACATCGCTGGTGGCATTCTTCTGGCGCTCGACAAGGGCCAACTTGGCGAGACCTACGTGATCAGCGGCCCGGTGACGACGATGCGCGAGGCGATCGAGACGGTGGCGCGGGTCAGCGGCCGCAAGGCGCCGAAACGAGCCCTGCCGACCGGCCTGATGAAGGCGATGATCCCGATCGGCCCCCTGGTCGGCAAAGTGATGGGTCAGCCGCCGAACCTGCGCGAGCTGATCACCTCGGCCGACAACGTCACCTTCTGGGCCAGCTACGACAAGGCCCAACGGGAGCTTGGGTATTCGCCGCGGGGGCTGGAGGAGGGGTTGCGGCAGACGCTGGAAGCGGACGATCGCTTCCCCGCACCTTCTGCATAAGCTCCGCGCGTGCGCGTAATCGACGTCATGCACCTCGGGCGGCCGCACGTGATCGGCTGCTGGGAGGTAGATGGGGCGCTGGTCGATCCGGGACCCGAGTCCTCGCTGCAGACGGTGCTGGACGCGATCGGGGATGAGCAGCCGCGGGCGGTATTGCTGACTCATATTCACCTGGACCATGCGGCGGCTACCGGCGCGATGGTGCGGAAGTGGCCCGACCTCGAGGTCTACGTCCACGAGCGCGGAGCGCCGCACTTGATTGATCCTTCGAAGCTGGTGGCGAGTGCGGAGCGACTCTACGGGGACAAGCTGAACTACTTGTGGGGCGAGATCCTGCCGGTTCCGGAGCAGAACGTCCATGTTCTGACCGGCGGCGAGACGGTCCTCGGGATGGAGGTCGCCTACACGCCTGGCCATGCCTCCCATCACGTCTGCTACTTCCACGGGGGCAGCGGGACGGCGTTCTGCGGCGACATTGCGGCTTGTCGCATCCCGCCCTCGCAGCTGGTGGTGCCCCCCACTCCGCCGCCGGACATCAACATCGAGGTCTGGGAGGAATCGCTCGACACGGTCGCCGCCTGGAAGCCCCAGCGGCTCGCCCTCACCCACTTCGGCGCGGTCGAGGACGACGTTCCTGACCACCTCGAGAAGGTGCGGGCGAAACTGCGGGAAGAGGCGGAGCTGGCACGGCAGATGCCGAAAGAGCAGTACGACGCCGACAACGAGGCGCGGATCCGGAGCGAGCTGGCCGCCGAAGGCATCGAAGGCGACACCGTCGAGGAGCTCCTGCAGGCGGTCCCCACCGCCTACCAGTGGAGCGGCCTCGACCGCTACTGGCGCAAGAAGGCCGAGCGCGACGCTCCTTAGCGAGGAGTTATATCCCCTGCTCCCGGGTACTCGACCCCTGAGGCAGGGAGCACAGGGACCAAGGAGGACGAGAATGGCCAGGATCTCGCTGCTGCGGCGTGCAGTCGTGGCGCTATCCGCACTGATGATCAGCTTTGCCCTGCTTGCAGGGACGGCGCAGGCGACGAAGGTGCCCCGGGTAATGGCGGCCCTTGGCGACTCGATTACCCGCGCTTACAACACGACCGGCAACGGCTGCCCCACCGGCCCGGGCCTCGATTGCCCGAAGAACTCGTGGGCGACCGGCAGCAACCCCACCGTCGACAGCTTCCGCGAACGGCTCGACGCGATCTCGCCGCAGCCGCTGACCGCCTACAACAACGCCGTCTCCGGTGCTCGCGCGGTCAACCTGCTGGCACAGGCCGAAGTCGCCGCCAGCCAGGACCCCGACCTCGTCCTGATCGAGATCGGCGCCAACGACGCCTGCGCTTCGACGTCGACCCTCACCGAGACCTTCCGCGAACAGGCCCGCTCGGCTCTCGAGCTGCTGGTTTCCTCGAACAAGCAGGTCTACATCCAGCTGATGAGCATCCCCGACATCAACCAGCTGCGGGAGATCTTCACTGAACCGCCCGACCAGAACGCGCTGCTGCGCTGGGAACTGTTCCACGTCTGCCAGGGGCTGCTCGCCAACCCGCTCTCGACCGAAGCGGCCGACGAAGAACGGCGGGAAGCGTTCCGCGCCCAGGTGGTCGCCTATAACGAAGCGCTGGAGGAAGTCTGCGCTGAATTCAAGCGCTGCATCTGGGACGACTATGCCGTCTTCAACTCGGAGTTCACGACGGCCGATGTCGCCAACGTCACCAACACCGGCGGCCTGCCGATCCCGCCGTTCACCGAAGTCCCGATCTTCGGACCGGGGAACCCGAACTCGACCGCCGACTATTTCCACCCCTCGGTCTCGGGACAGGCGAAACTCGCCGAAGCGGCCTGGTCGACGACGTTCAACGATTGGCGGCACCGCCAGGGCGCAATGGCGTCAGGGCGCCACTAGTAACGCGCTAGGCCTCGCGGGGTTCGTCGGCGGCTCTTCGGAGCACGTCGGCGAACTCCGCCACGATCTCGTCGATTGCGGCGATGATCGGCGCGTCCCGCCATGGGGACGGCAGCTCCTCCCGCGCCGCATCGCGTGCTCCCAGCACCTGCTCGGCGACCTCGGTCGCATGCCTGCGCACCCGCCGGGAGGCGATACCGAGGTCGTCGCCCATCCGGTCGAGGTGACGGCCGCGAATCCATTCCGGTCGGTACTCGCCGCCGTACTTCATGCCCATCTTCCGCCCGAAGCGACGTCCATATGCGCGCGTCGACAGGAGGTCGTAGAGGGGCGCCAGCCGCGGCGCTCCGGAGCCCTCGAGCAGGAGCGAGTAGTTCTTCGAGTGCGCGTCGGCATTGCCGATTAGGAAGTTGAAGAGGAGAGCGTCGAGAAACTGCAAGAGGCTGGCCCCAGGTCCGGCGCCGTGCACGCGGATCAGCTGCGAGCACTCAGCCACGCCAGGCCCGCCTTCAGCCTCATACTTCATCTCCGGCGGCCGACCGCTTGCCTGGCAGAGGTCCTCCTGGTGGATGCGGCGAACACTTGAGCCGGCGCGTACGCGGTCGTAGCGCTCGACCAGGAGGGCCTCCAGCTCGCCGGCGCGGAACGGCACAGCCGTGGCCACTGACAACCCGGACTCGCGCGCGAGCGCCATGCAATAAGCCTCGTTGGCGACAAAACCCTCGAGCTCCGGCGGAGGTACCTTGATGATGTGGGTGCTCGGTGGTCGCCCCCGGGTGATGCCCATGTGTTCGTCCTGGCGAAGGACCGGGAGCTTGTCGCGGGTCCCCGCGAGCGACAGGCGCACCCCTTCCTCGTCTTCGGGGCCCGCCAGCAGCGGACGTGCCGGGAGTTCGGCGAGCAGCGACGCCAGCTGAGCCTCGTCCAGCCACTCGGGGTCCGGCGCGGAGGCAAACGGAGGCTCGCCCCCCGGCGCCACCAGCGAAACAGCCCCGGCACACTCCCCGCCGATTTCCTGGAGGACGGTGAAGGGGTTCTCTGCGGAGATGTGAAAGGTCCGGGCGATCGAGCGGAGGAAGTCTCCCTCTGGCAGCAGGCCCTTGAAGAACGGCCGGCAGTCGGGGTCCTCGTAGGGTTCCTCCCGCAAGGGCAAAGAGAGAGAAACCGGGGTCCCCGCGTCCTCGAGCCATCCCGGGTCATAGGTGAAGCGCAGGCCGGCACCGTCGACGCGCTCGAGGAGTCCGACGCGCTCGTCGTGCAGGTAGACGTCGAGGCTGCTCATCGTGGCCTCACATAGAGGTCGAGACCAAGCGCGCCGAGCACGCGCCGGATCCCGGCGAACTGGGCGCTCTCCTTCCCGCGCTCCAGTTCGGAGACGAAGCGCAGGCTCACCCGGGCCACGTCGGCGAGCTCTTCCTGGGTGAGCTCGAGTTCAACCCGGCGAGCCCGAATGGCGGCACCCAGATCGTTTGAGTTTTCGATCGGCAGAAGGTCCATTTTCCCGTGCGGGAAAATATTGCAGCTGCAGCGGCGGAACCTGGCGTATTTATCCCGAACGGGAAAAATAGGTCAGGACGGGCACCCTATGCAGCTTAATTTTCCCGAACGGGAAAAGGAACCGCTAGCTGAGGTGCTTGCGCATGCGCTCGACGGCCTCTTCGATGCGGTCGTCGGGCGTGGTGAGCGCGATGCGGAAGAAGCCCTCGCCGCTCGGCCCGTACATCGAGCCGGGCGAGATGACGACGGCGGCCTCCTCGAGCACGAGCTCGCAGAAGGAGGTCGAGGTGTGGCCCTCGGGCACCGGGGCCCAGACATAGATCGTGCCCTTCGGCGAGGAGACGTCGACGCCGATCTCGCGCAGGGCCGAGACGACGAGGTCGCGGCGGCGGGTGTAGATCGCATTCATCTGCTCCATCGGCTCGCCGGGGCCCTCGAGGGCGGCGACGCCGGCCATCTGGATCGCCTCGAAGAGGCCGGAATCGACGTTGGTCTTCAGCCGCCAGTAGGTCTGGATCGCCTCGGCGTTGCCGAGGATCGCGGCGCAGCGCCAGCCGGTCATGTTGTAGCCCTTGGAGAGCGAGAAGACCTCGACACCGACCTCCTTGGCCCCCGGGGTGGCGAGGAAGCTCGGGGCGACGTAGCCGTCGTAAGTGGTCTCCGAGTAGGCGTTGTCGTGGACGACGAGGATCTCGTACTCGCGGGCGAAGGAGACGACGGTGTCGAAGAAGCCCTCCGGGACCACGGCGCCGGTCGGGTTGTTCGGATAGTTGATGAACATCAGCCGGGCGCGATTGGCGATGTCGGCGGGGACCGCGGTCAAGTCCGGCGCGAACCCCAGCTCCGGGATCAGCGGCAGCAGCTCGGCTTTGGCGCCGCCGAGGATCGGGCCGCCGGTGTAGACCGGGTAGCCGGGATCGGAGGCGAGTGCCACGTCCTCGGGGTCGAGGAAGGCGAAGCAGAGGTTGTAGATGCACTCCTTGGCGCCAATCGCCGGGATCACCTCGCTCTTCGGGTCGATCTCGACGCCGAAGCGGCGGTCGTAGAAGTCGGCGAAGCCTTGGCGGAACTGGTCGCGGCCGCGGTTGCTCGGGTACTGGTGGTACGCGGGGTTGGCGACCGCCTCCTGCATCGCCGAGACGACGTGTGGGTAAGTCGGCTGGTCCGGATCGCCGATCCCGAGGCTGATCACGTCGATTCCGGCAGCGCGCTTGTCGGCGATCTGCTGCTCGAGTTCCTGGAACTTGTACGGAGGGATGGCCTCCAGGCGGCGTGAGGGGTCGGCGATGCCCATGGGGCGCGGAAATCTATGCGATGGAGCGGCTAGTTGCCGTCCAGCTCGGACAGCGCCTGCAGCAGCTCCGGCGTCAGCTCGCCGCGGAAGACCGGCTCGGCCCAGCCGTCGAGCTGGACATCGAGGTCGTCGGTGATCGCCACCTGCAGCTCGCCGCCTTCGAGCTCGACCACGAGCGGGCTCTCGGCGCCGCGGAGGAAGGCGGTGACGGCCGCCCCGCTGGCGCCGGTGCCGGAGGAGAGCGTCTCCCCCACCCCGCGCTCGAAGATCCGGGCGCGGACCCGGCTGCCATCGATGTCGAGAAAGGAGACGTTGGTCCGGTTCGGGAAGAGCGCATGGCCTTCGATCACCGGGCCGATCTCGCCGAGGTCGAGCTCGTCGAGCTCGTCGCCGACGACGATTGCGCACTGCGGGTTGCCGATCGAGACGTGCTGGAACTCCCAGCTGCGGCCGTCGGCCTCAAGCGTGCCGCGGCCGTCCTCGCCGCCGGACGGGAAGTCCTTCGAGGTAGTCGAGGCGCGGCCCATGTCGACCGAGCAGGTCAGCTCGCCGGTGATCGTCGGCCGGATCGGACCGGCGACGGTCGAGATCGCGAACTCGTCCTCGTCGGTCCAGCCGTTGCGGCGCAGGTAGAGGATCGCCTCGCGAGCGCCGTTGCCCGAGAGCTCGGCCTCGGAGCCGTCGGGGTTGAAGATCCTCAGATCAGCGACGAACTCCGGATCCTCGCTGCGCGAGAGCAGCAACACCCCGTCGGCGCCGACACCGAAGTGCTGGTCGCAGAGCCACTCGATCCGGGTCGTCGTGAGCTCCCAGGGCAGCCGATCCGCCTCGAAGATCAGGTAGTCATTGCCCAGCGCCTGCCACTTCTCGAATTTCACGCGCGGGACCCTATTCGGGCGGCCACCTCGGCGTCGGAGAGCCCGGTTCGGTCGATGTATTGGAGATTGGGGATTTTCCGCATCCAGGTCAGCTGCCGGCGGGCGTAGTTGCGCGAGCGCTTCT
>Ga0068856_100005691_pt1 | contig 12274 bp, 6 predicted proteins | sample KBSCornC62_FD_66595 | JGI IMG/M metagenome (GOLD analysis project Ga0068856, IMG submission 66595) | Corn rhizosphere microbial communities from Kellogg Biological Station, Michigan, USA - KBS Corn C6-2 | ecosystem: Host-associated > Plants > Roots > Rhizosphere > Soil ...
ACGGAACGGACGCTGTCCCTGTTTCGTTGCTGGTCGCGAACATGCTCGACCAGGCGATTGCCGCGGCACGGCCAAGTTCGTCGCAGGGCATGAGCAGCGCAGTAACGGATAACGGCGGTGCGTCGACTGCGCTGCTCGTCGCGTTTAGTGTGTTGGCGACGACGGCTGCAAACGCTAGCGATAGCCCTGTCAGTACGTACGGTCAGATTACGCAGCTCGTTGACACGCTGCTCGCGGCGGATCTCGCCCAGTCGGTGCAGGCTGCGAAGAACGTCATTATCGAAGCTGCAACAGCGCGCGACTCGCTGCTGCGCACGTTCCCGGTCAGTCTCACTGATAGCAGCGTGGGTGGCGATCTTGCTGCGTCCTTGCTCAAGGCGAACATCGTTGCGGTCGATGCCGCGCTGGCGACCACGACTGTTGGATGCACAGCAAACATCACCTTCGCGCTGCAGGACAACGCAGCCGCGGAGGATACGCCGGCAACGCAGCTCGACGCGTATAACCTGCTCGTCGATGGCGCGCGCGCCGTGGTCACGCTGTTGCTCAACGGCAACGTTTTCACAGGTGTCGTGCTCAACGCGGAAACGGCCGGCGTCAGCGAGTACACCAATTTCCCGTTCAACTCGTTCGCCTTTTTCAACGGTAAATACTACGGCGGCGCTGATGACGGCGGTTACGAACTAGCCGGCGATACCGATAACGGAACGCCGGTGACGGCGTCGGTGCGCACGGGTTTGATCCGCATGAGTGACGGCTTGCGCACGCAGGTGCCGTATGCGTACTTCGGCCTGACGACAAGCGGCGACATGCTCATCAAGGTCATCACAACGTCGCCGCAAGGCGCGAAGAACGCGCAGTGGTACAAGTTCGAAAAACGAGCCGCGGGTGCGTCGCGCGAGACGCGCGTGAAAATCGGCCGCGGTCTTTCTTCCGTCTACTGGCAGTTCGAACTGGTCAACATCACGGGCGCCGACTTCGCCTTTGACTCCGTGCAACTTATGCCCATCGCTCTCGAAAGGCGTGTCTGATGTCTTCCTCTCCTCCTATCATCCCCTGCTACGCTTACGGCCCGGATCAGAGCCCGGCGGTTCAATTCATCCAGACGGGCTGGCCGTTCGTCAAAGAGATCGCGTTCAACGCGGTCGGCTTGACCACGCAGGCGCTGCAGGCGCTGAGCAACGTGCAGATCTCCTTCCCGCCGGTGCACGCCGAAGTGACGGTCGGGCAGCTCGGCAATACGTTTACGCCGCCGGCGCAGCCGACAGCGCCGTCCGCGGCGCAGATGGCGATCAACACGGGCGCGATCACCAGCGTAGGCGCGGCGCCGGACACGAGCGCGAGCACAATCGGTGGTGACCCGAACTGGGTGGCCTTTCCGACGGCGCCGGGCTTCCTGACTAACCCGCCGGACTTCACGCCACCGGTCGGTATACCGGGGCCGCTGGCTTCGTTTTCAGCACAGGAGCCGACGATCTCGACGGTGACGATGCCGAGCTCGCCGACGTACAACGATCCGACGGCGCCGACGCTACGTCAGATCACGCTGCCGGCTTTGACGCCGATCATGCTGCCCACGTTTAACAGCCAAAAGCCGGACTCATCGGGCCTGGCCGTGCCGGCCTCGCAGATCAACTTCACGCCGGTGAAGTACGACGACGCGTTGCTCGATCAAGTCAAGGCGCAGTTGTCCACGATGCTGACGGGAACGACCGGTCTACCAATAGCGGTCGAAGATGCGTTTTTCCAGCGCGCACGCGGGCGCGAGGACGTAACGGCTGCCAAAGCGAAGCAGGAGGTGCGCGAAGAGTTTGCGTCAAAGGGTTGGTCTATCCCGCCTGGCGCGGTAGCTGCGCGAATCGACGAGATCATCCAGAACACACAGAACCAGTCGAATAGTTTGAACCGCGATGCGTACATCAACGCGCAGAACATCGCGATCGAGGACTTGCGCTTTTCAGTGACGTCGACGATTGCGCTGGAACAGGTGCTTATCAGCACCGATATTCAGTATCAGGATATGGCGCTGCGTACGCAGCAGCTCGAGCTGGACGCGGCGATCAAGATTTTTGACGCACAGGTGTCGCTGTTTAATGCGCGTGAAAATGCGTATGCAATCGACGCGCAAGTGTATCGCGATCTGATTCAGGGCGAAACTCTGAAATTGGAGCAGCAGAAAATCCAGCTCGACCAACAGCGTCTCATCGGCGAGCTCAATGCTCAGGACGAAGCGCTGTACGAGGCGCAATTGCGCGCGATCGAAATCATGGAGCAGCGGTATAAGACCCAGCTCGAAGCAGTCAACCTGATCCGCGACCAGGACCGTCTCAACCTGGAACTGTATCGTGGCCGCTTGGCGGGTCGAGAAACCGAAGTGCGCGCTTGGGCTGAGGAATGGAACGGCTACAAGAGCGGTATCGAGTCACTGGTCGCGAAGGGTCAGTTCTACACCTCGCTCGTCAATGGTTATTCCAGCACCGTCAACGCTGTTTCTTCGCAGAACAATAGCTTCATCGCGCAGAAGGAGCTACTGGTGAAGATGAAGGAGCTGGGGATCGAGGGTTGGAAAGCGAACTTGGAATACGCACAAGCGCAGGTCGCCGCTGAAGTCAGTCGCGTGCAGGCACTGGCGACGCTGTTCGATGGGCAGGCGCGCATTTACAGCGCCGCTGGTGCCATTGCGGGCTCCGAGTCCGACGCCCTCGTGCGCGCGTTCCAGGCAAACGTCGAGAGCGCGCGCGCGAGCGCCGAGGTAGCGCTCAGAAATGGCGAAATAACGCTCAACGCAGCGATCCATCAATCGGAGCAGATGATCGAAGTGAAGAAGGGCATCGTGCAGGCAGGGTCGCAGTTGGCGGCGAGTGGATTGAGCGCGATGCACTTCGGGTCCAGCGCGAGCGAGAGCTTCGGTGTGTCGACCGGCACGAGCTGCAGTCAGAGCGTCAATTTCTCGGAATAATTCGCTAACTTTTACATTTTTATATTTTTGAACACGACGTCTTTCGTCGCTATAGTCGGACCGCTATGGATGACGCATTCACCGGGCTTGACGGCAACACGCGCCGCTTTCTTGGCGGCATCTTGCGACGCTCCTTCGCAGGCGGCAGCGTATTCCCGAATTCCAACGCCAAACAGGCCGACGGCATCCTCAACGACTACGCAGCAGCGCAGAACGCGCCGTACGGGTCGATCGCGCACGACCACGACCCCAATCGCTACGGTTCGATCGCGAGCCAGATGGCACCGGGTCTATTCGGCCCCCGCGGCGCGCTGAACCCGGAATATCAGCAAGAGCAGAAGAACTACCAGCAAGGCATCGCGCAGGCGGGAGAGCAGCGCCGGCAAGTAGGTGTGCAGGACGACTACATGCGGCGCCAGGCTGCGTACAACGCGCAGGCGCTGCAGCCGTTCATGGCCTCGCAGTCTTCGCCACCACGTCAAGGGATCAGCCGGATCGACGTGTCTTCGCCGTTCGCCTCGCACGACGACGAAGACAACACGTATGTCAATCCGTACTAGATCGCGGGCCGGCGCTTCGGCGCGGGCTGCATGGAGCTCGATGGTTCAGCAGGTGGGGCGAAGAGTAGATAGAGGAACAGGAGCGTTCCGATAAGCGGCACCAGGACGACGGCGCCAATCCACGGAGATTTACCTGCGTTCTGCGCACGGAGGACAGACACCCAGGTGGTCGCAGCGGCGCAGGCAAGCGCGGTGAGCAAGTAGTTGGCTTCGACGTTCTGTCCCGGATGGATGAAGCCAACGAGTAAGCGCCCCGTGAGGCCGATGGCGATCAGCGCAACAACGTAAGAGAAGCGGTTCATGCCACCCCCAGGCAGTCTGACGGAGGCGGCAACTATACACCAGAGCGATTTCGAGGCACGTTTTATGGCGGATTACTGGACTGGCGCAGGCGACGGACCCCCCGACTTCGGGCCGCCCAACCCCAATGCAGGCGGGGCTATCCGCGGCGGACTGCGGCAGCTCCCCGCCGCGGTCGCGCAGAGCGCGTTCGGCGCGCCTGCCATGCCGGCAAGTCCGCCAGTGGCGCAAGCGGCGCCCATTCCCGCGCCGGCGCCGCCGCGTACGCAAGCGCTCCCCGCCGGCGTCGCGCGGCGCCAAGTCGGCGACACGCAGATCTACGTCGGCGTTGGTGCGCACGGCGAGCCGGTGTACTCCGACACGGTCGCCGGCGCGCAGAACATCAACCCGGCTACGGGGCGTCAATACACCGGAGGTGGCGCGATCCCGGCCTCACTCGACGCCAGCGATCCGAACGTGACACAGCGTCGTGCCATCGCTTCGTTGTCTGCGCAAGACGCGGCGGGTTACCCCGGCGGCATGGTCGGTGGCGTACCGGCGCAGTATCGGCAGCCAGTGGCCCCGGACGGCCCTGGTCCCGACAACTCGGCGACCACTCGCCGCGTTGTCGCTGGTCTTCGCGCGGCGCCCGGCGGCGATCAGACATGGGCGGAGAATTCGCTCGGCGTGCGCGGCGGCGATGCGCTGCGCATGTCGCCGCAGCAGCGCCAGCAGGCGATCAACGAGATGCTCGCGTACAACGCGAAGCCCGACGCGAACGCCGATACGATGGCCGCGAATCGTTCGATGCTGGCGCAGCTCGACCAGTCGCCGCGGCCGGGCGCATACGATCCGACGGGTTACTCCTACCGCAACACGGTGGGCGGCCAGGGTCCGATGGGGGGCATGAACCCGCTGGAGTACATGCGCTTCGCCGCTGAGCAGGGTAACGAGCAGGCGAACCGCGAGATCAAGGCGCAGGGGATCAAAAACCGCGCTGATGAGTTCAATGCTGGTCGTGCGGACAAACTCGACAAGGACGCGGCCGAAGAGATCGGCACAACCGCGGCGTCCTTCAACAAGGACAACCCGAATGACCCGACCGCGCGCCGTGCGGCGACGATGCAGTACGTGCTCGACCATTTCGCTGACCCGAAGGCGCGCGGCAACGCGGTATACCGCCAGGGGCTCAACGCGCTGCAGGCCGAGCTACGCATGCAGGGTACGCCGACGTGGTGGGGGCGTAACGTGTCCGGTGTGCCGGACATGTCGCAGCAGCCGCTCAGTCGCTTCGACGTCGAGCCCAACCGTAGCCTGTTCGGTGGCCCGACCAAGACCACGGGTCCGGCGTTGCGCCGTGTCGTCGGCGCGGACGGCCGCGGCGGCTACGTGCCGGCCGCTGGAGCGAAGCAGCCGGGTGACGTCCAGTACGAAAACGCGGGTGGCTTGTTCGACCACTACCAGCGCTCGCCGGTGCTCGATGCGCTCCTCCAGCGCGGTCAGAACGTCGACGCGCTGCGCCAGATCCTCGCGCAAAACCGCCCGCGGGAGCAGTAGCCCGTGGGGCTGTACGACAACGCGTTCGACGCCTCCGGGCGCTTCGTCGGCCCCGACCCGAACCTGCTCTACGGTGGCATCGCGCGCCGTCCGTTGGTACAGCAAGTCGCCCCCGTTGACGCCATGCCCGGCGCCGACACGACGCCGCCCCCTCCGGCGCCGCCGCTGGAGTCGATGCTGCCGCCGGCGGACAACGCGTTCACCGGTGGTGTACGCCGCGCGGTAGGCTCGTTCGTACCGGCGCTGCAGTCGGCGCTGGGTGCGGGGCAGACGGCGCTGGGTTACACCGACGCCGGCCGCGCGAATCTTCAAGCAGGCCAGGCCGCCCTCCAGGCGGCCGAAGAACGCGATCCGTCGGCGTCGCTCGCCGACGTCCAGGCCGGCCGGCGTACGGTCGGCGGCTACCTGGCCGACAAGGCCGGTGCGCTCGTTCCCGACGCGTTGTCGCTCATCATCCCCGGCGGTGCTGGGGGCAAGATCGCCCAAGTCGCTGCGCGCGGCATCGGTCGCCGTGCCGTCGCGGATCTCGCAGAACAGGGGGCGGCGAAGCTAGCCGCGCGCGCGGGGCTCGCCGAGGCGACGCCGGCGATGGAAGCTACGGCAGCACGTGCGGCTAGCCGAGTCGCTGCGCCGAGCGTCGCCGCGGACGTCCAAGCGGCTGAGCGTGCCGGGCAAGCAGCCGGTACGGCCGCAGGCGCCTACCCTGCCGCCGTTGCGGGCTCCAACCAGGACGTGCTGGACGCGACTACGCCCGAGGAGGCGCAGACCCGCGCGCAGAAGGCGCTCGCCGGCGCCGCGCCGCAGGCGGCGCTCGCCGCCGTCGTGCCCAGCCGGTTCCTCGCCAAGTTCGGTGGCGAGCCGGCTGCGGCGGCCGTGCAGAAAACGGCCGAGGCGTTCCTCCCCGCGGTCGCCAAAGCTGCGGTCAAGGAAGGGGCGGCGATGGCCGGGCTCAACATGGCACAGACGGCCGCCGCGCTCGCGACGCATAGCTGGATGGAGAACCATCTGGACGTGCTGCCGCCGGGTGCGCTGATGCAGTACCTCGACTCAGCCGCCACGGGCCTCCTGATGGGCAGCGCGTTCGGCGCGGCAGGCGAAGCGGTCGGGCGCCGCGCGAGTCTCGCCCAGGTCGCGCAGCAGCGCGTCAACGACGTGCGCGCGAAGATCGACGAGGGTGTGGCAGGGCTCAAAGAGACAGCACGGAACGTCGTCGGCGAGGCGCCTGCAGAAACGCCGGCCGCTGCGCCGACCGAGAGCACGCCGGAGAACGCCACGGTCACCGACTCGTGGCGCGCGCACATGGACAAACTGGCCGGCCGCGCGGATGACGATGCCGAAGCGCAGCAGCGCTTGACCGACATCGAGCAGGCGCACAACGCGTTCATGGAGTCGGGTGAGCCGCAGGTCGGGCTTACGCGCCGCAGCAACCCGGTCGAGCTGCCGACGGCGCTGCAGAACAACATCATGGGCCTCGTGCCCGAGTCGTCGCCGTTGTGGCTGCACGACGACACGGCGAAGGCCGTCGCCAAGAGCGCCGAGAAGCTGTTCACCGGCGGTGAGCTGGACACGCAGGACGGTCGGCACCTGGCCGCGCTGTCCGAGGCGATCGGCCCGAAGCTGGTCGAGCAGATGGCGGCGCACGGCCCGGAGTGGCAGCGCCTCACAGATCTGACGCAGCGCGTCAAAAAGGACTCCGGGTATGACCCGAGCCAGCTTACCGCGCAGGAACACTATACGCAGACCGCGCAGGGGCTGGAGCAGAAGCTCGCCGGCATGGACCCTTCGCATCCCGACTACGCGTCGACGCAGGCGGCGCTGCACGAGGCGGTAGCGCGCGCGCCGGGCTCGTTGGTTGACGCGCACGAGGAGGCGCGCGCCCCGCGGCTTGGTGACGAAGCTGTCTCAGGCCGTGAGACGTCGCTCAGCGAGCAGGAAGCGGCGCCGACGCCCACTCTCGCGCAACGCGTGGTGGACGCAGCGCCCGGCTCGCCGGAGCACGCGCAGGCCCAGGCGGCGCTGCGTGACGCGCTGATCGGGCACCGTGACATCGATCCGACACGGCCGTACCGCGAGATGCGCGCCGGTGAGGGCAAGAACAACGCCATCGTCGGCAACAGCGACGCGCAGGTGCAGAAGACACTGCAGCGTGGCTTCGAGGTCGACACCAACGAGCACAACGGTAAGCCGCTCGTCGTCGACGTGCAGAACCTCGTCAAGAAGAAGCTCGGCGGCGCCGATGGCGAGCGCATGGCCGGAGACGCGTTCGGCGCGCTCAACGAAGTTATGGGCGATCTGCAGCTCGCCGGCGTCAAGGTGAAACCCGAATCGATCCGCCCTGGCGTCGAGTACGCCCCCGGCGCGAAGCTGACGCCGGCGCAGGCGCGCATGCTGCGTGCTGGCCACGACACGGTGCAGGCGTTCCAGGCGCGTGCCGCGGACAACGCCAAGGCGGCCAGCGCCGAGGCGCGCACACCGCGCCCGGCGCGCACGCCGGAGCAAGAGGCGGCGTTAGCGAAGACTGCGGCGAAAAGCACCGTGGCAGATCGTGCGGTCGACGACGTACAGGGCGGTGAGCAGGACAACCGCATCGACGACGGTCGCCTCCTCGAGCGCCGGGCGCCGCCGGAGTCGCCGGCGCCGGACAGCCGCGCCAAAGGCGAGGCAGCGAAAGTGGTCCAGGGCGGCGGTATCGAGGACGTGAAACACCACGGCCCGTACGACAAGACCCTCTCTGTGGCGCGCGAGAAAGTCGCGACAGCACGGAACAAGGCCGACGCCGCGGCGGCGCGGCACGAGGCCGGCGTCGCGATCGGCAAAGCCGAACTCGACAAACAGAAGGCTGCGGGCCAGATCTCCGATCCGCGCTATGCGCGCGAGCTGAAAGCGCTCAACGACTACTCGACCGGCAAGAGCCGCGAGTACCTCACGAAAGCTGCGCGTGGCGACTTTGACTCGTTCAAGGTCATCGAGTCGCGCGCGGAGAACGCCGAGATCAAGGAGAACGCCAAGGCCGTGGCGAACGAGCACGCCGAAAGCACGCTGCCTGACGCCGAGACAATTCGCAAACGCACCAACGTAGCTGAAAGCGAACAGTCGCAGGAACAACGCAACGCTGTGCGGCGCGCTGGACTCGAAGCGAAGGAAAAAGCGGGAAATCTGAAACCGTTCGAACAAGCGGCGTTGGAGCGCGCGCGCCGGCGCGATAGCGCTACGGCACGCGCCGACAAGGACATCGACACCGGCATCACGGCCGCGGCGAGCCCCAAAGGGCCGCACGACCACGCGAAGGAAACGCGGATGGCGAACGCCCTCCTCGATCGCGTTGGCGTCGCAGGCAAGGTCAAAGTGCTGCCGCTCACCGACGCCGTGCGCAAGCAGTACAAGCTCGGTGAAGGCGCGCAGGGGCTGTACTCGGCCGGACGCGAGAACACGATCTACCTGCACTCGGCGCTGAAAGGCGCCAAGCGTGTCGAGGTGCTCGCACACGAACTCGGCCACCACGTCATTTATCACGAGCTCGGCGCTGACTTCCAGAAGGCATCGCCCGAACTGCGCAGCGCGCTGATGAAAGACTACGCCGCGTGGCGCGCGGAGCACAACGATCCGAGCAAGACGGTGGCTTCGATCCTGGCTTCGCGCAAGCCCCTGTTCCGCGCGCGCGATTTCGAAACGCGCGACAGCGGACTCAAGGCCGGCGAGTCCGGGAAGCTCGCCTACCTGCTCGAAGACCACGAGTACCTGGCTGACCAGTTCGCGCGTGCGCTGACCCAGCACGGCGAAGCGCAGTCGATCATCGGGAAGTTCTTCGCCGGCGCCGCCATTAAGCTGCGTGCAGCCTACGAGGCGCTGTTCGGCGCGGAGCGCGCGAAATACGCGCCAGCGCCGTCCGTGGAAAAGTGGGTGCAGAGCCTGTTCGACCGGAACGTCAAGGACGTGTCCGGAGCACTCGGCTACTCCGTACCGAAGGAAACCGCGGACGCCGGTGTTGCCGCGGCGGTTCACCTGGTACACGGTGGTGGTGAAGGTAGTCCGCCGCCGCGCGGCCCCGGCGGTGGCGCGACGCCGTCCGGTGGCCGGGGTTCGAGCGTACTGCATGAGCCGGGCTACGCGCCGTTCAAGCAGTTCGTCGAAGGCACGCTCACGGCCGACGAGCGCGGCATCCTTGAGCGTGCGCTATACCGCCAGTCGATCATGAAGAAGATCAACGAGCGCTTTGGCAAGGACGAAGTGCTACAGAAGGCGCTGGAGAATCCGGCCGATGAGATGGCTGCGCTGATGTACGTCGGCGACAAGATGCTGCGCGACGGTTCGCTCAAGCTCGGTCCGAAGTCGACCGACGTATTCCTCGCGATGCGCACGGCGCTCTACAAAGTGTTCGGCGTCGCCGGGAACAACGAGTATGCGCTGAAACTGTTCGAGGACATCCACAACGGCGAGATCAAGCGCACGCGCGATGCGGGCAACACCTACGACGTGCGCCAGCGTGGCAACGAGGCAACGCGCAACGAGCAAGTGCAGCGCGTGTTCAACGACGCGTACGGCATCTATCGCGACAACATGTACATCCCCTGGCGCCAGTACATGTACGGCCCGGAGTCAAACGCGCACCTGTCGTATACGCCGGCACTGCGCGACGTGTTCTCGAAGTTCAAACTCGCCACGGGCGCGATCGGCAACGACACAGCGACGAATGCGCACGGCTTCGTCCAGGATCGGATGCGCCAGCTCCAGCTCTTCCATACGCAGATGGCAAAGGCCATCGACGGGCTCGACAAGGCGCAGTACGAGAAGCTCGGCGATCACCTGCGCGAACAGACGGCGCCGACGGATGCGAAGCTCGCCACGGCGCACGGCCAGGTGCTGCAACTCATGCGCGATGCGCGTGCGTACGCGGAGAAGGCCGGACTGAAGCTCAACGATCGCGGACCGAACTACTGGCCGGTCGCGATGGACGGCATGCAGGTGAAGAGTCGCATCGGTGACTTCCGCGCCCTGCTCGACCAACCGCATTTCAAAGCCGCGGTCGACAAGGCCGGTGGCGTCGACAAGCTTGTGGAAATGGCGCAGCGCACGGAAGGCAACGCGATCAACGAGCGCGATCCGCTCGCGCCCCCTGACTTCCGGCCGATGAACCCGCGGGTCATGCAGTTCATCTACGACCACGGCACTGAGGCGGACAAGAAAGCGTTCGCCTCGTTCCAGCAGAAAGACATCGGCGGCGTGATGGGTGACTACCTCAACGCCCTGACCAACCGCGCCGAGTACACGCGCCGCGCGGGCAAGGACGGCGAGAAACTGCAGGTCGCGTTCAAGCTGGCCGAGGAACAGGGCGCGCTGCCGAAGGACATCGCGCGCATGAAGGACTCGATCGCGGCGATGACGGGCGCGTACGCGGCGAACGGTAGTCCCCTCGTGCGCGCCGTGCTCGGCGACAAGGCAGCGAAAGCGTTCGCATCGAGTAAGGTGAAGGGCGCGATCGACGGCATGATGGCGTACCAGAACGTGCGAAACCTCGCACTCTCGACGCTCTCGGCACTGGCTGATCCGATGGGCATTGGTGTGCGCTACGGCGGCATCAAGAGCGCTGACGACTTCCACCAGGCGTTCAAGAGTTTCCGCGACGGCTTCCGCGCGATTCTCAATACGAAGGACACCGGCGTCCTGCGCCACATGGCCGAGATCATCGGCATCGCCGACGATCACATGACGAGCCACATGCTCTCCGACACCTACTCGCCGGGCATTGGCGGCATCGCGCGGAAAGCTTCGGACATGATGTTCAAGTACAACGGCCTCAACAAGTGGGTACGCTCGACACGGTACATGGCGCTGTCGGCGGCCAACGCGTTCCTGCTCAAGCACGCCGCCGGCGACGGCGCACACTCCACGCGCTACCTGCGCGAGCTGCAAGTTGAGCCCTCCGACATCCGCCGCTCACAGGATGGCCTCGTCGACATCAACACGGGCGATGCGGCGCGCGACGAGCGCGTGAAGCGCGCGCTCAACCGCTTCGTCGACGAGTCGATCCTGCGCACCGATGCGAGCCAGGCGCCGCTCTACTACAACGACCCGGCGATGCGCCTCGTCACGCAGTACCAGCAGTTCGCGTACGCGTTCGAGTCGCAGATCCTCTCGCGCATCGTGCACGAGTGGAACTACTCGAACGCCGCGCCGATCATCCCGCTACTCGGCTACGTGCCGGTGACCCTCGCTGCCGAGCTCGCCCGCGAAGGTATCCAGTACGGCCCCGGCGGCAACCCAAACCGGGACAACTGGGGCTGGGGCGATTACACCGAGATGGCCGCCGAGCGCGCGGGCTTGCTCGGCCCGCAGGTTCAATGGGGGCTCAACAAGGCCGGCATCGGCGAGACAAGCCGCTACGCCTCGATGCACGGCCTCGAGCTTGGCCCCACCGCGCAGCAAGCCGAAGAGGTTGGACAAACCCTCTTCGGTCAACACCGCCTGGGTCGCACCGTCGTCGACGCGCTTCCCGTGTCGACACTCTACAAACACTGGAGTCCATGATGAATGCCGCAACCGAAATTGAAAACGAGATCCAAGCCAAAGGACTGACCGCGCCACGTATTACGCCAGCCGATATCGAAGCCGCGATCGTGAGCGAGCACTATTTCACCGCCGCGGACGGTGTGGTTGGTACGGCAGCAGAAGACGGACACACGCTCGGCCCACACCCTGACGCCGCGATCGTTTCACTGCAACTGCTGACCTTCTGCGTCCTCGTGCTCAAGAACGGCTTCACCGTTACCGGCGAGTCAGCCTGCGCGAGCCCCGAGAACTTCAACGCCGAGATCGGCCGCAAGATCGCGCGACAGAAAGCCGTTGAGAAGATCTGGCCGCTCGAAGGCTACCTCCTCAAAGAAAAGCTCGCCTTCGTCGGCGTCAACGGGAGGCTGTGATG
>Ga0068856_100005694_pt1 | contig 12270 bp, 10 predicted proteins | sample KBSCornC62_FD_66595 | JGI IMG/M metagenome (GOLD analysis project Ga0068856, IMG submission 66595) | Corn rhizosphere microbial communities from Kellogg Biological Station, Michigan, USA - KBS Corn C6-2 | ecosystem: Host-associated > Plants > Roots > Rhizosphere > Soil ...
GTCGCTGGTGTTCAGTTTTTCCGATCCACTCCGCCGCTTCGCCGGCGCCCACACTTCGGGCCGTAATCACACCGGCCTGCTCTATGCCGGGACGCTGGCGATATCGATCTACGGAGGCTACTTCGGGGCCGGAATGGGCGTGCTGATGATCGTGCTATTTCTGATCGCAGCGAACATCGGTGTGCAGCAATCGGCCGGGCTGCGCATGTGGTGCGCCACCGGAGTGAACACGCTGGCCGTGGCCGCCTTCATCGCGAAAGGGATCATCGCGTGGCGGGTAGCGATTCCCATGCTGATCTGCACGCTGATCGGCGGTTACTGGGGCGCCCACGCAGTGCAGCGCCTGACTGCGGAGACCGCGCGGCGGGCGGTGTTGGTATTCGCCTGGACCATGAGCCTGTGGCTGCTGGAGCGCTCATGGAAATAGAAGCTACTCGACTATTCTGGAATCCGCCTGGAACTTCTGGTAATCGCGATAGGTAATATCCAACTCCTCGCGCAGCTTGCGCAGATACACCAGGCGGGCATCGGCACGGACGCTGATGTGGGCCGGGAGCCAAACCTCGTCGTTCACGCGGACCTGATCGAAATTCAATACCGCACCGGAAGCGAGCTTCACCAACCCCAGGCCGAACGAAATCGGATCGATTACTTCTACTTCCGCTTTTACCCACTGATAGTCGGTCTGGTCCACCCAAATCCTGCCGCGCAGATGCGCCAGCATCTCGGCGCGCTTAACCTTCGGTTTGTAGCCCGGCTTGGGTTGGGCTCCGATGATCCACACGGGACGACCGCCAATTTGCTCCGTTCCCTGCAAAGTCAGGTTGAAGGCTTCGGGAACCTCGCGCAGATAGCGGCGCTCCTCGGCGCGGTCCTGGTCTTCCTTGGCTTTATCGGACTCAGACTCACGCTGCCGCTTGGCTGATTCCTTGTCCACTTTTTCCTGTTCCTTGCGGGCTTCCTTGGCAGGTAGCGATTTATCATCGCGCTCCACCAGTTTTCCGTAAGGGCGACCGCCCAGGACCATGAACTCATACGTCTGGATTTCCTTGGAGCTCAGGTTCCCGTTGCGCCCATAGCGGCGCCCCTCGACGCGTTCCAGAAATGTGTAGTTCTTGAAGCGCTCGAAGTTCGTCGCATCGTGATCGACAGAGCGCCGTATAATATCGGTGGCATCCTGGGCGCGAACGTCGGTGCGAACTAGGAAAATGGCGCCAAGCGCCAGGAGCACTACTCTGACCACGCTTCAATTATGACGCGCGGGCGGGAATTGCCTGAGCTCTGGGCGGAAGGGTAATGGTGAACTCCGCTCCGCGCGCGTCGGTTCGATTAGTGGCGCGCACGTAGCCACCATCTTCTTTCACGATCGTTTCGACGATGTGCAGCCCGAGACCGCTGGAACCACCGCTCGGAGCAGTGGTTACGTGCGGCTGGAACAGACGATCCAGGAGCCCGGGGGCTATGCCCGAACCTTCGTCGCGAACCACGATTTGGATATGTTCGCCGGTGCTCCGGGCGCAAACTTGAATGGTTCCGCCAGAGGGCATGGCGCGCATTGCATTGAGGAAGAGATTGATCAGCACACGCTCCCAGGCCCAATGTCCGCCCAACTCGATTCCGGGCTCCACATCGCACGCGAAGATGATTTCCGGCCCACGGCCAGCCTCGAGGGAATCTTCTACGAAGGCGATGGCGTTGCCGAGGATTTGTTCGAACGGAGTATCCTCGCCCGTGCCCGCCTGGATCCCGGCGGCGATATTCTTGCCACGTTCGACGCTACGCAGAATCGCGGCGGAGAGCTTCGCGTAACGCGGGTCGCCCGCCAGCAAATCCGCGGCATCCACCAGCGTCTGGAACACGTTGTTAAGATCGTGCACCAGGCCGGAGAGCGTCAGATCTTCCCGAGTCTTCATGTTTGGGTGATCTGTCGCAGTGTACCGAAAAACTCGGGAAAAGACACGCCTGCCGATTCCGCGCCCTCGATCGTACATGGGCCGTCGGCTGCCAGGGCGGCTACCGCGAAGGCCATGGCAATCCGATGATCCCCGGCCGAATCGATCTGGGCGGCGTGAAAACTCTGGCCCCCGGGAACGTGGAATCCTTCCGGATTCGTCTCTATTTTTACGCCCATTTGCCGGAAACCGGCCTCGATGGTGGCGATGCGGTCGGTTTCCTTCACCCGCAACTCACCAGCGTCGCGCACGGTCAGGCCGTTACTGCTGGCGGCCCCGAGCACGGCCAGGGCGGGTATCTCGTCGATCAGCGCGGCTGTCATCGCGCCCTCGATCACCCCACCCGTCACGGGCGAGGCTTGCACCCGAAGATCGCCGATGAGCTCTCCGCCTACCTGGTGAACCTCCAGGACCTTGATCTGGGCCCCCATCGAAACTAGAAAATCGAGCAACCCGGAACGCGTCGGGTTCAGGCCGACCCCGTGGATCACCAGGCTCGATTCCTTGAGGAGGAGTGCTGCCACCATGAAAAAACAGGCCGAGGAAAGATCGCCGGGTGCGACCAATTCTCGCCCTGAGAGGCGCGCTCCAGCATGGAGGCAAATGGTCCTTTTCTCGATTTCGATCTCGGCACCGAACTCCTTGAGTGCGATTTCGGTATGGTCCCGTGTTCGCACCGGCTCGCGGACGATAGTATCTCCCTGCGCGAACAAGCCGGCTAGAAGAATACAGCTCTTGACTTGCGCGCTGGCCATGGGGAGGTGGTAATCGATGCCATGCAGCGCGCCGCCGTGCTCGCGGCCATAAATGACGAGCGGCGGATATTTCCCTTCACGGGCCTCGATCCGGGCGCCCATTTCAGTTAGCGGCCCGATAATGCGCCCCATGGGACGCCGGGAGAGCGATTCGTCGCCGCCGATACGCGACGTAAATGCCTGGGCCGCCAGGATTCCGGAGAGCATGCGGATGGTGGATCCCGAGTTGCCCGCGTCGAGCATCGCCCCGGGCTCCTGGAGCGTCCCGCCTTCAATTACAACCGACCCGTCCTGCCGCTGGATCTTCGCCCCCAGGGCGGCCATGCAGGTCAGCGTCGATTGGCAGTCCGCGCCGGTGGAGTAATTGGCGATGGTGCTGCGGCCGGTAGCGATAGAGGCCAGCATTCCATAGCGGTGGGAGATGGATTTGTCGCCGGGCAGCGTGATCACGCCTTCGATGGCTCGTGCCGGGGAAATGGTTTCGCGCATGAAGTACTAGTGTAAGTTGCAGGTAGCCCTTCGCGTGGGCACTTTGGGATCTCCTGCGTGAAACACCTTAGTCCCCGTTCCATTTTTGGCCCTAATTGTTTGTTACAAGGCGGTCGATGGATGGGCAGTAAGAGGAGATCGTGTCGGCGCACACGAAAGCAGAAACCAGCACGCTGCCACTGCGGCAGGAATCCCGGCTCCCGCGATTTGATAGCGCGTCGCTGGATCCCGCTTACGTGCCCACCGTGCTGATCGTGGACGACATCGATCTTAACCGCCGCCTGCTGCGCGGAATCCTGAAAGCTACTCCCTATCGCATCCTCGAAGCCAAGCGGCCGTCGGTAGCGTTTTCCCAGCTCGACATGGAAAAAGTCGACTTGATCGTAGTCGACCTGGTGCTGCCGGAGATGAGCGGCATGGAATTCTGCCAGATGGTCAAGGCCGACCGCCGCACGCAATTGATCCCGATTCTGATGCTGACCAGCATCCAGGGCATCGAGAACGAGGTAGCGGGGCTGGAATCGGGGGCCGACGATTTTCTGCTCAAGCCGCTGCGGCCTGCTCTGGTGCGCACGCGGGTCAGCACCATGCTGCGCCACAAAGCCCTGGTCGATTCGTTGGAGGAAGCGGAAACCATTCTGTTCGCGCTGGCGCAGTCGGTGGAACATCGCGATCGCTACACCGGCTTACATTGCGAGCGCCTGGCGAGCTACAGCATCGATCTGGCGCATGCCCTGGGATTGCCCAGGCAGGAGCAGCTGGCGCTGTTTCGCGGCGGGTACCTGCACGATATCGGGAAAATCAGCATCCCCGATGCGATCCTGTTCAAGCGTGGCCTGCTCACCGAAGAAGAATGGGAGATCATGCGCCAACATACGGTCCGCGGCGAGCAAATCTGCCGTCCCATGAAAACGCTGGCCCCGGTGCTGCCCATTATTCGCAGCCATCACGAACGTTGGGACGGAAGCGGCTATCCGGATGGTCTGGCTGGCGAAGATATTCCGCTGCTCGCGCGAATTATGCAAGTCGCCGACATCTACGACGCCTTGACCACTGCGCGACCCTATAAACCGGCTTTTTCGCACGATCGCGCCATGGCGATCATGCTGGAGGAAGTGCGCCGCGGATGGCGCGACCCCGAGTTAGTGCCCCTGTTCGCCGAAGTAATCAAGCGGCACGAAGAAACGGACCCGCACGATCCGGCCATACAGCAGTCCCTCGAAGCGATGCGCCGCGAGCTCGCGGAATAGCCTTAGGGAACCAGGACTGCGGCCCCGTCGATCGCATCGTTCTTAAGCGCCAGTAGCGCCTCGTTGGCCTGATCCAGCTTGAACACAGTGATTTTGGGCCGGAGGCGGATCTCGCTCGCCAGTTGCAGGAAATCGCGGGCGTCGGCGCGGGTTACGTTGGTGACGCTACGGATTTGCCGCTCACCCCACAACAGACTGTCGTAATCGAATTCTGGGATGCGATCCAGGTGGATGGCGTTGATCGCCACCACGCCGCCTTTGCGCAGGCTCGATAGCGCCGCGACGACGACATCGCCACTAGGGGCGAAGGTGATCGCCCGGTCGAGCGGTATCGGCGGGCGATCCAACTCCGACCCCACCCAATCGGCTCCCAGCGACTCCGCCAGCTTGCGATGCGACGTCCCGCGCGTAGACACCGAGACATGGCATCCCCAGGAATGGAGCACGGGGAGCGCGAGATGCGCGGAGGCGCCGAAGCCGAATAATCCCACGCGTTCGCCGCGCTGGACGCCGGCCACCCGCAGGCTGCGGAATCCGATGACACCGGCGCAGAGCAGGGGCGCGATTTCCAGATCGTCGAGTTCCGTGGGCAGGGGAAGGGCGAAGTCCGAACGGGCTACGGCAAACTCCGCGTATCCGCCATCCACCGTGTATCCGGTGAAGGCTGGCGAATCGCACAGATTCTCCTCACCCCGCCGGCAGTACTCGCAGGTTCCATCGATCCCGGCCATCCAGGTCACTCCGAAGCGAGTACCGCCCGCTTCCCCTACAATCTGGTGGCCCGGGATGACGTGATCGCGCTGCGGCTTCAGTTCGCCTTCGACGACGTGAAGGTCCGTACGGCACACCCCGCAAGCCCGGACCCGCAGCAGGACCTGGCTTGGCCCCGGCGTGGGAATCGGAATATCGCGGATTTCGAGCGGACGCGAAGCGATGCCCGCAGGCCCCGTTAAAACTGCCGCCTTCATAACTTCACTCAGCCCTTCTTTTTAGCTCCGTCATGACGCTCGACACCAGTTCCTTGGCGTCGGTGATGCACTTATCGATCAACTGAACGTCCATGGCAGGTTTGCCCGGTTGCCGCGCACTTTGGCAATAGACTCCGTGCTGCCCTACCAGCACCAGGGCGTCCGTTAGCAGATCGAGTGTAACAGCCAGACGCCCCCTTTCCCGGCCCATCTGAAATTCATGCTGTTCGAGGGAGTCTTTGCGGTCATCGAAGACGGACATGCTCTATAGTACGCGGTTCACGGTACTGGGTTTACTGAGAATCCTGCGGCCAAAACACACTAGCAGAAAGGTGGGTAGACTTCAGATCGTTCTGCGAAAGTTGCGGCGGATCGCGGCATCGGACTTGGCGCATATCGACAAGCTGCGGTATGTCCTTGAGGCGGCGGGACTGGGCTCAAGGCCGAGCGCGTACCGGTTGCGAGACGGCCTATCCGTCGGACTCCGTCAGGGCACTACGGATTCCAAAGTATTCGACGAAATCTTCGTGGAGCAAGCGTACGCTCGGTGCGTCGCTGTGTTGCCCGCTAACCTGGGACCCGTCACGCTGATCGATCTGGGGGCGAATATTGGGCTGAGCGCGCTGTTCCTGACACGTGCGCTCGATGTGGCCCAGATCATCGCAGTGGAGCCGGACCCGGATAATTTTGGGCTGCTCTCGGAGAACCTGCGGCGAACCGGACTGGCGGATCGCTGCACAGCGATCCGCGCATTCGCCGGAGCGGAACATGCCTTTGCGGAGTTGCACGACTCGGGAAATGGCGCCTGGGGAATGCGCATGGGACCTCTATCAGATACCGGAACTCCCGTCCTTCCGTTGGCCGCGATCGCAGGTTTGGCTAGCGCGCCGATTGTGCTCAAATGCGACATCGAGGGCGGCGAGCGCCAGCTATTCCTGCATATCCGCGATTGGACGCATCTCATTCCCTACATCTTCTTGGAGCTGCATAGAGAGTTTCTGCCGGTTGAGGAGCTGCTCGCATGTCTGGAGTCGTCCGGCTTTCAGTGGATCGTGCACGGAACTGCGCCCGCGGGAGCGGCGATCGCGCTGCTGCTGCTCGAACGTGGGGTGCAAATAGCTTAGGGCACCGTCCATGTTCCGCGCGCTACCCAGCCCGAGCTCGTGTTTGGTTCCAGAGCCTGCAGGTAGACGGTTTTGGCGCCGCTGAAGGGCGGCGATTTGAACACCACATTAATGGTGAACGAGATGGAGTTGGCGGACGTCGTCATAACCGTAAAACCGACCGCGCACTGGCTGTTTTGCAGATTGGCCGCGGATCCAACACCTTTGGTGCTGAGCGTAACGCCGTCGTCGCCGTAGAGGCCGATGGTTGTTGTGGTTCGGTTATAGAACAGATAGCATGCGTTAGCTAGATTGGCAGGGGAACCGGCTGTGAACAGCATGGTCATACCGACGATGTTTAATTGCGAAGCCGAGTCGGATGCCGTGAAGGTGAAGTTTGGCGACAACCCCGAGCCGGACGCGGGACTGACGAAATCGGCCGTGGGCGCTCCGCCGGTTACGGTCCAGCCTCCCACGGTGATCCAGCCGGAATTGGTCAGACTTTCGGCGGCATAGAGGTACGTATTCTTGGCGCCGAAGAAGGTGGCGTTGAAGGCGATATCGACCGTGATTGTAAGCGAAGTGGTCCCCGCCACGATGGTCGAGTTGGCGCCGCGCAACGTGCATTGGTTGTTTGAGACTACTGTGGAAGATCCCGGAGTCAATGAGGCTGCTCCATTGGCCGCCACATCGAAAGCCAGCGAGATGGTATTCTGCGTGCGATCGTAAACCAGGCTGCATGCATTGTCGGTATTTAAGGTCGTAGAAAACAACATGGCTACCGCGACGATGAATCCGGAGCCGCCTTGATCGGAGACGGTGAAGCTGAAGCGCTGGCTGGGACCCGAGCCCGCAGATGGAACTACGGAATTTGCAAGGGGAATCCCTCCAGCGGCCACCAGGTAGGTGCCACGAAGGACGAAGCCGGTGTTCAAAACCCCTTCCGATGCGAACATGTAAATGTTCTGGAGTCCGCCAAAAGCCGCTTTAAACGTCAGGTTTATTGTCACGATCTGCGACAGTCCCGCTGTGCTCACCGAAACGGTCCCGAGAGCGCATTGGCTGTTTTGCAGCACGATGCTGGAAGTCACCGGCTTTGAGCCCGACCCCTGCGCATCGTCGGAAAAAAGCCGGATCGAACCTGCCACGGGATCGTAAACGATGTAACAGGAATTGGAGAGACTCCCCGAGGTGCTGAACAGCATGGCCGTGTTAGTCAGGTTCGAAGCGTTTTGTGTATCGGAAAAGACGAATGTAAACGTCTGAATCGCCCCTGTGCTGGCATTGGGAGACACCGAATCGGCCGAGGGAGTGGGCGGCGGAATGGTGACGCTCCATATTCCTTTGGCGAGAAAGCCGGTGATGGTATTGGCGTCGGCAGAGTAAAGATAGACGGTCTTGTTGCCAGCGAAGCCCGGCTGGAAAATGAGCGAAATCGTAAGTGTGAGATTGGTGCCCGCGATGCTGGCGGAACTGCCCGCTCCGTTCAAAGTGCACTGGTCGTTCGCGGCGCTTCCGCCCCCAGGAGTAACTGGCACGCCTCCGGTCGAGGCGTCGTCATTCGCTAGGTTGAACAGATTCGTGGCCGGACTATACGTGATATAGCAGGCGAAGTTAACCGAAGCCGTCGTGTTGATTAATAGCGCGACGCTAACCAGACTGGCAGCGCCCGCCGGATGCGAGTATTGCGCCGTGAACGTAACCGCGTTACCGCTGCCGGAGGCCGGAGCGATGGAATTCGCGGCGGGAAGCTGCGGCGGAGGGGCCGTCACACCCAGCCGTGCGACCCATCCCGTGCTGCCGCCGACGTTGAATGACTCGATGGCGCCTTGCAGAGGCAGGTCGAAAGAACTGGTCTGGCCGCCAATAAACATGTTTCCGGAAGAATCCGCGGCGATCGCATTCGCCTGATCCGCACCGGATCCGCCGAACATGGTGGAAAACGTGACTCCGTTGCCGAAGGGGTTGATTTTCGATACGAAGGCGTCGTAGAACCCCTTGAATCCGACTTGAACGCCGCCGGCTACCGGGAATCCAGCTGAGGACGTATAGCCCGTCACGTAGGCGTTTACCGCGGTATCCAGGGCAATACCGGTGGCCCAATCGAAACTGGAGCTGCCCAGATACGTGCTATATACCTTGGCGCTCCCCGCGGGGTTCAGCTTGGTCACGAAGGCGTCCTGAACTCCGTTGAACACTGTCTGGAACGCTCCTACGGTCACCGGAAAATTCGCCGAGTTGGTGACTCCTGCGACATACGCCGCGCCGGCGGCATCCACAGCGATTGCGTTGGCCTGTTCCGGAGAGCCAACTTGTCCGCCGATGCCTCCTAAGTAAGTGCTGTAAACCAGCGCCGAAGGGCTGGTTGAGATCTTAGTGACAAACGCATCCTGGCTACCGCCATTGGTGGCTTGGAGGGGTGCGGCTAAAGGGAAATTTGTCGAGAGCGTGCCGCCCGCCACATAAATATTGCCGGCGGCATCCACCGCCACGCCACCCACGTGGTCGTCGTTATTCCCACCGAGGTAGGTGCTGAAGGAAATCGCACCAGCCTGATTGAGCCTGGTGACGAAGGCATCGGTCTTGCCGCCAAAGACGGATTGAACCGGGATGGATAGCGGGAAATCCGTGGATTGCGTATCGCCCGCGACATAAGCGGCGCCCCCCGCATCGACAGCGATGGCAGTGGCCAGATCGTTGCCGGACCCGCCCAGATACGTGCTATAAACCAGCAGATTGCCAATGGCGTTCAATTTGAGCGCGAATGCGTCGCGCGAACCACCCAGGGTCGACCGCACGGCCGCGACCAATGGAAAGTTGGGGGAAGCTGTGGACCCGGCGACGTAGATTTGCCGGGAAGAATCGACCGCGATGCCCGCGGCGCGATCATCGCCGCGGCCTCCGATGTAGGTGGCATAGAGCAGTGTGTTGCCTGCAGGGTTCAGCTTGAACACGAACGCCTCCACGTCTCCGTGGCTCACGGCCTGAATAGCATTCGACACGGGAAAATCGATTGCTTCAGTCCAGCCCGCCGCATACAGATCGCCAGATGAATCCACGGCCAAGGCTGTGACGGCGCTTTGCGCTGTTCCGCCCAAATAGGTCGAGTAGGATATCACGGGATCGATGACCAGCGGGCGGGCTAGGTCGTAATCGCCCAGATCAAATGCGACCGTGTTGCCGCCGAGGATACGGTAGGCGGCTTCAATGGGACGCCGGACGCCCTTCGATTCCTGGTAAGCCGTGGGCGCTTGTTCGTGCAGCTCAGCAGCGCCGGACCGGACCACCAGATCGCCGTTTGGGTCGAGCGATATTCGATCGGCGTCCGGATATTCGAGGCGAATCTGGCCAGTATCGGCGCCTGGAGCCACCAGGAATTCCGATTTAAGCTGGGGCCCTCTGGCGGTGTAGTTCATGTCGATCCCGCGATACAGGGTGCGGTACAGAATGCCTTGATAGGTGGGAATGCCGGTGAGCCAGGCAGCGGGATCGTCGCCAATCAAAAAGTTGGCGCGCGCCGCCATCGCGTCCAGGCCTTCCATGGCTACGCTCGGATTCGCGCCGGCGAAGCGCACGTGCAGCTGTGTACCTTGAATTTGGAAGACCGCGGAATCCGGCGCGAATCCTGCGCGCAACTGCGGTGTTTGTGCGATATAGCGAATCGAGGGATCGGTTTGTCCGGAGTTAGGGAAGAAGAATATAGGAAGGGAACGTTCGGTGTCGGCTGCGAGGGCGGTCAAGCCGGTCATCAGAAAGAGCAGAGCAATTGTGTGCCGCATAGTTTTCACACGAACGTTCGGCGAAACGGCGGCGATCGTGCATATCTCGCGATTTCCTTAGAGGTAAGGTGAGTTGCGTGCAGACTGGTTTGTGTAGTAGACCAGTATGTGAAAGGGATGCAGATGGAACCTCCTGTGGATATCGATCAAGTAACGGTGACCGCACAGCGGCACTGGATGGAGGACGGGTTGTCAGAAATCATGGTGGGTCTGCTGTTCATCGTTATGGGCGGCGGGTTGCTGGTGAAGCTTGCGCTCCCGCACTGGTTGACGTTGGATCTTCTGACTTCGGCTCTAACCGCAGCTGGTGCCTTGGGTCTCTCGTGGGGATTCAAAAGGTTGAAGCAGCGGATCACATTCCCGAGGAGCGGTTATGTGGCGCTGCCGGAACCGACCAGAATGCGCTGGCTTTTCATGTTCGCGATGTTCGGCGCGGTCGGAGGGGCCTCTGCGTTGGTTCTGTCCGCTCATAGTGTGGTCGTGTCGGCCTTCGCGGCGGTCTTCGCCGCGATCTTCCTGTGGAGCGGTATTCAGTACAAGCAGGCAAGCATGTTGTGGGAAGCGCTCCTCACACTGATATTTGCTGTCGTCTTGACTTGGTTCCCGAGCCTGAGTGGAGCGGTAGGAGTCCTGGCGCTAATGGTCATGATCGGGGCCTCCATGGCGGTTATAGGCGCATTTCGCTTCCGGAATTTCTTGAAAGCCAACCCGCGACCTCAAGAGATGCAAGCATGAGCGACCTTGATCGTTTGATCCACGAGCCCGCGCGCCTGACGATCGTGGCGCTACTCTCCAGCGTCAAGGAAGCCGATTTCCTCTACCTCCTGCGCGAGACCAAGTTAACCAAGGGCAATCTCTCCACACACCTGATTAGGCTGGAGGAAGCCGGGTACGTGGAAATCGAGAAGACCTTTCGCGGAAAGATTCCGATGACGCTGGTGCGCCTGCGCGCGGAAGGCCGAGCGGCGTTTCAGAGTTACCGCAAGTCGATGAAGGACATTCTGGAGCCTTCAAAGATGAGGCGCGTTCCGGTTCAGTTGCCGACGTAGCGTGCATACAAACTGCGCGCGACAGCCGGGTCGGTGGTGCCTTTGATAATGGCGCGGCCATCGGGGAAAACCGTTAGCTCATAGGGATCGATGCTGGCGCGAACCGCGAAATCATTGGCGCGAATTGTCGCGAGGGGCGCCAGCCGCCGGGCCAGTTCGGCCAAATCCACAGGCCGAAAACGCTCGTGTATCTGGACAGCGTTGCGGCCGCACAAGCTGATAGGTGAGCGGCGCTGACCCGTCAGATGAACGAAATCGCGGTGGACGCAGCACGGACAGTCGGGATCACGCGCCGGCGCGGAAGTCTGACGGATTTCGCCCGACCAAACATCAACAGTCGTGAGTCTCGTCGCGACTGAGTCCGGGCCGCATGCGAGCAGCTTCAGGGCGTCGCCGGTGGCGAGGGCGGCGATGGCCGCCGTTACGGGACCCAGCACGCCTTCGGTCTCGCAGGTAGGCTGCGATCCTTGGGGGGGCTCGGGGTAGACGCAGCGCAAGCAAGCCGATCGGCCAGGTACGATCGCCAGCTTCAATCCATAGCTCCCCACCGCGGCCGCGTAGATCCAGGGGATTCCGAAGCTCACGGCGTAGTCGTTGAGCAGAAAACGAACTTCGAAATTATCTGAGCCGTCTAAAATGAGTCCCACGCCTTCGAGCAGATCCTCGATGTTGGCGGGCATTAGATCGGCAACCAGCGGCTCGATGGTCACCTCGGAGTTCACGCGAGCTAGTCTCCGCGCGGCGGCTATGGCTTTCGGCAACCCTTCGGCGGCGTCCGATTCTTCAAACAGGAACTGGCGCTGTAGGTTGCTCCACTCCACAAAATCGCGATCGATGATGCGCAGCCGGCCCACGCCCGCCCGTGCCAAGATCTCCGCTTCCACAGTGCCCAGCGCACCGCAACCGATGATCGCCACGCAAGCGG
>Ga0068856_100005695_pt1 | contig 12269 bp, 6 predicted proteins | sample KBSCornC62_FD_66595 | JGI IMG/M metagenome (GOLD analysis project Ga0068856, IMG submission 66595) | Corn rhizosphere microbial communities from Kellogg Biological Station, Michigan, USA - KBS Corn C6-2 | ecosystem: Host-associated > Plants > Roots > Rhizosphere > Soil ...
CGCCTACTTAGTTGTAAATCGCACGATTCTGGACATTGTGGCGGCCTGGATGCAGGAATGTCATCAGTCTGGCCGGGCAGTTCTGGTTTGGGATGGCGCTTCGAGCGGCGATCACGACGTGACCGAGGAGTTCGGCATGGAAGCCCGGCGGCGGGGCTTGGGCTTGATCGAAGTGCCGACTCTGTAATATGGCGCGAGGTGGGGTTTAAGCGATCGCAGCCGGCCGGGTAAGGGGCAAGCATCTTTCTAGGAGGTCCTGTAATGGTAGTCCTGGAAGTATTAGACTGTTGGGAAGCCTGTCCATGTTCTGGTGGAAGGCAGCGGCGGTTGATCGGAGACGTATGGCAGACAAGAAGCGGCGGCCAAAGCCTCCCAAGGCTGCTACTGACAAGCTGGAGGCGCAGTCTTCTTCCACTCCACCCGAGGGGATGAGTCATCAGGAAGCGGTTATTCAAGCCGACGACCGCAGCCGCCAAGAGCAGAAAGATCGCGGCGACGAATTGCGCCGCAATATGATGCGGTCCATCGTGACCGAACCCCTCTTATCCAGAGTGCAGCGGGCCGGTCCGGATCAAAAGTTCGAGGTCATCATCTCCCTGAACGAGTTGTTCAAGGGCGGTATCGATGCGGCATTGGTCTACGTCAAGCAGCGTGCAGATGAATGGAAGGTGAAGTACGCGACCGTATCGCATTATTGCTTCGCGTGTCTTACCAAGACACAGATTCTAGCGCTCTCCAGCGAAACGCGCGAGTTAGAGGCCAAATTCGGGCCGACCGGACCCGTGGTCTATCGCATCTGGGAAGACACGGATGTGAGTACCTCACTGACGAGCTCCGTTGCGACCATCAAAGCTGACGCCGCGCAACGGGCCTTTCAGGCTTTGGGTGAGAATATCGTGTGGGCCGTCCTGGATTCGGGGATACAAGGTACGCATCCGCACTTCCAGCCTGCAGACTCACCTGCCGGACCATTCAAGAATCTGGAGATCGATCAGCCTCTTCAGCATGTCGATTTCACACCGTTAGCGAATGGCGCGTTGATCGATGAGTTCGGACACGGAACCCACGTCGCCGGGATCATTGCGGGGTATTGGGCTACAAAAAATCCCGGCGGAGAGGCGGTCACGGGCGCTGAAGTGCGGGATGAAGCGAGTGGAGGCGCCGCGCAACAGCGCAGAACGCTGCGGTCTATCAGCGGCGTGGCGCCGAAGTGCAAGCTGGTTAGTTTGAAAGTTGTGGCTGACCAAACCGTCAACGATGAGACCAAGGGTATCCAGCAGGTGGCGGGGCAAGGCAAAGTCAGTTGGATCCTGCAGGCGATCGAACAGATTCAGCAATGGAACCAGCATGGCAAGCGGCTGCTGATTCATGGAGTCAATATGAGTCTGGGATACGAATTCGATGCCCGCTGGTTTGGATGCGGCCAGAGTCCAATTTGCGTCGAGGTCAACCGGCTGGTGAAAAGCGGCGTGGCGGTGGTGGTATCCGCCGGCAACGCGGGGTATTCATCCTACATCACGGCGGCAGGAGTCGCCGAATCCAGGTACAGCGACCTTAGCATTTCCGATCCGGGCAATGCGGAGCTCGCCGTTACTGTCGGTTCAACCCATCGAGACATGCCTCATCTTTATGGCGTCTCCTATTTTTCATCGAGGGGACCGACCGGCGATGGACGCATGAAACCCGATTTGGTCGCGCCCGGTGAGCGTATCATCTCCTGCGCCGCCGGACTCGAAGCCAAAAAATATCAGGTCACGCAGGACGGCGATGGACATGACGTTCCGGTCCTGTATTGCGAGCAAACGGGCACCAGTATGGCGGCCCCGCATGTCTCCGGTGCGATTGCGGCGTTTTTGTCAGTGCGCCGGGAATTCATCGGTGACCCGGAGCGAGTGAAGGAGATTTTCTTGAACAATTCGATAGACCTCCGCCGCGAGCGCAAATTTCAAGGCGCCGGACTGGTGGATTTGATGAAAGTTCTGCAAGCTGTTTAGAAGCCTAAGGTATTCGGAGGAAATACATGGAGTCTCTGCATGGATTTGACTTTCTAAGACTGCATTTCGACGCCGACGGGGTGCTGCAGGATGCACCGGCGCTTCAGGAATTGAAAAGTAGCGGAGCCACCGACATCATCTTCATCGCGCATGGGTTCCGGAACGATGAAAACGACGCCACCGGCTTGTACGACAGGTTTCTAACCACCTTCCGCGAGCAGTTGAATAGCGCTGCGTTTCCCGGTGTCACCAGCCGCAAGCTGGTCGTCGCCGGCATTTACTGGCCGTCGAAGCCGTTCCAGGAGACGTTTGCGGGCGGTTCGGTCCAGGCTCTCGACTCCGAAACTGCCCAAAAGGAAGCGGTCAAAGCGAAGCTGGAAAACTTGAAGGCTACCGTCGCGCGTGCTGATCAAAAGCCGAAGCTGGATAAAGCCATCGCACTTTTGGATCAGGTCAGTGGCAGCAAAACAGCTCAGGATCAATTCGTGAGCCTGGCTCTTTCGCTTTGGGACAACAGCGATCCGGATCCCACCGAGGGAGGGGATCGCATTCGTGCCACCGAAGGATCCGTGTTGCTGGACAAACTTAAAGTGCCCATCATTGTTCCGACCGGACAATCCCATGGGGAGGGGGGTACCATGTCGGTCGGCGGCGCAACGACCGGCGCCGGAGACACTGGCACGACGGAAGGTTTGGGCTCGATGTTCGGATCGCTATTTGGAAGAATCGGACAATTTCTCAATCTGACCACCTGGTATGTGATGAAGAATAGGGCTGGTGTGGTGGGAGCCGCGGGGGTTGCCCAGGCTGTGCGTGATCTGAAGATCGCCTCGCCGGCGGTGAAAATTCACCTGGTGGGGCATAGTCTGGGCGGACGACTGATGGCGGGATGTGCGAAATCGCTGGCGCAGACGAATTCGCACGTGGAGTCGCTGTCTCTGCTGGAAGCGGCCTTTTCTCACTACGGATTCAGCTCCAACAACGGAAAAGGTCAAGCCGGCTTTTTTCGTGACGTGATCGATAACAAGGTTGTGACGGGCCCTCTCATTGCAACCTACTCCGCGCAGGACAAAGTTGTGGGGACTGTTTACGCGGTGGCGTCGCGCCTTGCCAGCGACAGTGTGCAGGAGGTCGGCGACGCCAACGATCCGTACGGCGGCATCGGCCGCAACGGTGCGCAGAAGACTGCGGAATCGGTAAGCGGCGCGCTTCACGCCGTAGGCACACCGTATCAATTCCAGATCCCAAAAATCAATTGTCTGGACGGCTCCGGCGGCCTCATCAAAGACCATGGCGACGTCGCCAATTCATTCGTGACGTATGCGTTCGCCTCCGCGGTCTCGAAGACCTAAGAAGCAAGCCCTGGGAGGTGAAATATGACGATCGGAAAATCCACCCAAATTATTGGCTTCGCCGCTGCACTCTTCTTGGCGAGCTGCTCCAACGCGGGCAAGGGCAAACCCGGAGAAGTGCTGGACGAAGCCCGCAGAGTGAACCGGGATGCTGCCTCATTGCCGGCGGCGGATGAAGACTACTTCCACGACATGGACGGCGGGATTTCACTTACCCGCGACGAGGTGATGGGCCGGAACACCTGGCTGGTCTGGACGGGCGGGAACGATGTTCTTTGGGACAACTTGTCGAATATCAGCTTTGGCGCCCTTGATTTCCTGAAGACCCTGTCCTCGCACCCGAGTTTGAAGTTCTCTCGCGATAACCGCTGGAACTATCTCGGCCTGGTGAATGAGCCCTGCTTCGAGAAAGCCATCGGACCCGATCCGCAGCGCTACGGCCTATGGCTGGATAAGCGCAGCGCAAACTGCCCGCCGGACCCGTTCGAAAACGAAACCAAGTACCCGGGCGTTAAAATCGGCGCGCGCGGTAAGAATCTGCCGGCCGGGTCGTTTTACGGATACGCGACAGGCATCGCAGGCTTGCGTTTGTTTCCAAATCCGGCATTCGATGAAGCTGCCGCAAGGAAATGGGATCCGGTACGCTACTACACCGACCCGTCTTACTATAAGTCCAAGGATCTGATCCGGCCTTACCGCGTAGGAATGTCGTGCGCGTTCTGCCACGTCGGACCTAACCCGGTTCGTCCTCCCGCCAACGCGGAACGTCCTGCGTGGGCAAATCTCAGCTCCAACGTAGGGGCGCAGTATTTCTGGATTGACCGTATTTTCTCGTGGGAGGCGGATCCTTCCAATTTCGTCTTCCAGTTATTCCACACGTCGCGTCCGGGCAGCCTGGACACTTCTCTGGTTTCGAGCGACAGCATCAACAATCCGCGGACCATGAATGCCATCTACTCACTCGGTGCGCGGTTGGAGCAAGGCAAGCGGTTCGGCAAAGAGACGCTCGCGGGCGGCCAGCTGAACAACAAGCAGTTAAACGATTATGTCCCGGCTTCATCGCCTTTGGCGGCATTCTTTACGCCGCCTGCGACCGTATTTACCCCGCGAGTGCTCAAAGATGGATCGGACTCAGTAGGAGCGCTGGGCGCCTTGAATCGCGTGTATCTCAACATCGGGTTGTTCAGCGAGGAATGGCTTCTCCACTTCAACCCTTTGCTGGGAGGGAAGCCGATAACGCCGATTGAAATCGCCGTGGCTCGCAAGAACTCGACGTTCTGGCTGGCCACTGAGCAGCGAACTCCCGACATGGCGTTGTTTTTCCTGAAATCGGCCACGCCCCACAAATTAAAGGATGCTCCGGGCGGGGACAAATATCTTACGAAAAACGCTGCGGTTCTGAATCGCGGAAAGATCGTCTTCGCTGAGAATTGTGCGCGGTGCCACTCCAGCAAGTTGCCGCCCGCGGCTCCGGGTCTCGATCCGGGCGGCTGTTCGGGCAAGGACTACATGACGTGCTGGAGTCAGTATTGGAATTGGACCACGACCGACGATTTCAAGTCGAAGATGCGAGCCATCGTAATGAAAGCCGATTTTCTCGACGAAAATTATCTCTCCGCAGAATTCCGTGTTCCGGTGACGCTGCTGGGTACCAATGCTTGCAGTCCGCTGGCAACCAACGCGATCGCAGGAAACATCTGGGACAATTTCTCATCGCAAACGTACAAAGAGCTGCCCTCGGTCGGCGAGATTACCGTATACAATCCGATGACCGGCGCGCCGCGGCAGTTCAAGCTGCCGGGCGGAGGCCGAGGATTTACGCGGCCGCCCTCTCTCATCAGCGTGTGGTCCACGGCGCCTTTCCTGCTGAACAATAGCGTGGGCAAGTTTAATCCGAGCCCGTCCGTCGAAGCGCGCATGGATTCCTTTCAGGAATCGATCGAAGAAATGCTTTGGCCGGAGAAACGGCAGAAAGACCCGGTGCTGGGCGACAAGGTGCCCGGTCTCATCGATCGCACGACCGTGACCAGCTACGTCCGGGTATCGTCCGGGTATGTTCCGGACAATCTCAAGGGCACAATCGGCCTGACGCAACGGCTCTTTCCTCAACTGTTCGGCGAAGGAGGCCTGGAGATTGGACCAATTCCGGCGGGCACCCCCGTCAGTTTACTCACGAATCTCGACCTGCTGGCAGACGATGCCGACTTCGCGGGACGCGTGAATCATGATGCGAAGCTGCTCGATCTAGTCAACAAAGTCAAGCACGATCTGGCAAATCTGCCTAAGAACGCGAGTGACGAAGAAGCCCGCGAGGTTCTTGAGAATCTGGTGGAACCGCTCATGAATCTGAGCAAGTGTCCGGATTACGTGGTCAACCGGGGTCACTATTTCGGCACAGATCGTTTCGGGCAGGAACCAGGTCTGGTCGATAGCGATAAGCGCGCCTTGATCGAATTCCTAAAGACCTTCTGACCCGCCATGGGATCGCCAACATACGATTACGTCATCGTAGGATCCGGGGCAGGGGGCGGTCCCTTGGCTGCGAATCTGGCACAGAAGGGATACAAAGTATTTCTTCTCGAGGCGGGCTCCGATCCGTGCTCGGAAAGCGATCTCGGCCGGTACATGTACGAAGTCCCGATTTTTCACGGCCTTTCCACCGAGTATCCGGAAATCGCCTGGGACTACTACGTGCGGCATTACACGGATCAGCAAAAACAGCAGAAGGACAGCAAGTTCGTCGCGGATCAAGACGGGATCTGGTATCCAAGAGCGGGAACGCTAGGAGGCTGCACGGCTCACAATGCCATGATCACCGTGGTTCCGCAAGACAGTGACTGGAACCACCTGGCCGAGATTACGGGAGATACGTCGTGGCGCGCTGAAAACATGCGCCAGTATTTCGAAAGGCTGGAAAACTGCCATTATGTTGCCGATCCGCACTCTGTGAAGGGGCGTGTGGAAGGCGTCCTTTCATCGATCGCCGGCCTGATTGGGCGCAGAGAGGACTGGCGCGATTCGACTCGCGGACACGGTTTCAGCGGCTGGCTCCCAACGTCAGAAGCCGACCCTAAACTGGCGCTCAAAGATCCCGCATTGCTCGCATTGATCCTGCGCAGCGTGGGCGAGGCTCTGCGCAATCACTCCGGCAGCCCGTTCGTCAAAATCGCGACGAGATTCGATCCCAATGATTCCCGCAACTCTGGAAGCAGTCCGGAGGGACTCGTGTTTACCCCGCTGGCAGTCGAGCACGGGAAGCGAGTAGGGCCTCGGGAATTTCTTCTAAGAGTTCAGGCGCAGAATCCAGACCGACTCACGATTCAGTTGAACTCTCTGGCAACGCGCGTGCTCTTCGACGGCCGCAAGGCGACCGGCGTCGAGTATCTGGCGGGACGGCATCTTTACCAGGCGGATCCCCAGCAGGTTGCCGATCCTTCCAGCGCTTATCTAAAGCAAGTGCTGGCAAGCCGTGAAGTGATACTCGCCGCGGGCGCGTTTAACAGTCCGCAATTACTAAAGCTGTCCGGGATTGGCCCCCGTGCCGAGCTCGAAGCACTTGGCATCCCAGTCATCGTCGATCTTCCGGGCGTGGGAGAGAATCTGCAGGACCGCTATGAGGTCGGCGTGGTCTCGGAGTTATCGAAAGACATCAGGTTGTTGCAGGGCGCCAGCTTCGCCCCTCCTGAAGCGGGAGCCGGACCTGATACCTGCATGAAAGAATGGATGGACTCCGGAACAGGGGTCTATGCTTCAAACGGCTCTTTGATTGGCATAGTCATCCGTTCGAGCAAAGAGAAAACCGAGCCGGATCTGTATATCTTTGGGCTGCCGGGTTTGTTTAAAGGCTACGTTCCGGGATATGCCGCTGCCTTGGAACAATTTCACAATCGCTTCACATGGGCCATCCTGAAAGCTCGCACGAACAACACCGCCGGCCGGGTGACTTTGCGGTCTGACACGCCGTGGGAGGCTCCTAAAGTCGAATTCCACTATTTTTCCGAAGGTAATGATGCGCGCGGGGAAGATCTCAATGCGGTCGTGGCCGGCGTGGAGTTCGCGCGCGCCATCAATCAGCGGCTGGCAATGCTTGGGCTGATTGCGTCGGAGGAGGTTCCCGGCTCGTCGTGCGCGGGGGAAGCGTTGCGTGACTTCATTCAAAATGAAGCGTGGGGCCATCACGCCTCGTGCTCCAACAAGATTGGAGCGGATAACGATCCGCTGAGCGTTCTCGATAGCCGTTTTCGCGTTCGACAAACCGAGGGATTGCGCGTGGTGGATGCTTCGGTCTTCCCCAGGATCCCGGGCTTTTTCATCGTTTCCGCTATCTACATGATCAGCGAGAAGGCTCTGGATGTCATTCTCGAAGACGCCCGCACGCCCTGATCGCGGAATAACCAAAGGAGTCATTCGATGTCCAACACACTCGTCAATTACGATGGCAGCATTACCACCACCCCGCAGCAGCTGGTCCACCCGAAAAGTGTTGAGGAAATACAGGCTCTGCTGCGGGACCCCAAGACGTATCCGAGCCCGGTTCGCGCCAAGGGAAGCTACCACTCGCTGACGCCTTGCGCGTCCTCGGATGGCACCATCGTCGACATGACCGGCATGGCGCAGGTTATCGAAATCGATGCCACCAAGAAGACGTTCACCGCTCAGGCCGGCCTTCAATTTATCGAAGCTTCCAAAGCTCTACGCGAGCAGGGTTTGCAGTTCATGACCAATATTGAAATTGGGAACATGACTCTTGGCGCCGCCGCATGCTGCCATAGCAAAGACGCCCTGGACGGGATCGAGTTCGGACAGGTTAGCTCCTACGTCACCAAGATCAAGTGGGTCACGCCCGATGGAAACCTGGCGGAAGCCTCCGAGGCGGACAGCCTCGACGAGTTGCGCTATGTTCGGTCGAGCTACGGCCTTTGTGGAATCGTTTATGAGGTCACTTTCCGCATTAAGCCGATCGAAGCACTTCACTTCACCTATCTGCCGCGCCCGGTGGACGAACTGACAGACGCTGAAGTCGGCAATCTTCTGGACACCTCCGAAGGCCTGGTCTGCTGGACCGTCGGGAGGACCTGCGTGTTTCAGCAGCGGAAGCGCGTTGATGACCCGGGTATATTTGGCTCCCTGCTATCCGCCGCCCGCCGCAGGCTGTGGAACTTCGGGGATGCTCACGTCGCGCATTTTATCGACCAATTCCTCACACACAAACCTCTCCGCGACGCCGTGCAAGCGGGCGGTTTCGACGTTACGAATTTTCTCTATTCGACACTCCATTTATTTGGCGGAATAACCCTTCTTGCCCCGGACAAAACCATCGATTATCGCGACACGCCACGCTCCGCGCGGTACGCGTTCACATTTTGGGCGTTTCCTCGCGACCAGTGGTTAACGACCCTTCGTGCGTATCTTGACTTCACGGACCAACACTTTAAAGCTACCGGCTTTCGCTGCAACATGCCGCTCGGAGCCTATCACATCCGTCGAGACACCAACTCGATCCTGTCCTACACCTACGACCAGGAAATCTTTTCCATCGATCCCATACACGCGAGCACGGATGACACGGCGTGGCATGACTTTCTGAAGAAGTTCAATGACTTCGCATTTGAGCGCAATGGAATTCCGCTGCTGAATCAAAGTCCCTTTGTCGAACGCAAGCATGTCGAAGCTGCTTATGGCCAGCGCTGGACCGACTTCGCTCAATGGGTGCGAACCAAGGACCCGCAGGGCCGCATGCTCAACCCGTTCTTTGCCGATCTCCTGCCGAAGTAGGGAGCCGTGAAAAGGATAGCGAGACGATTATGCCCAAAGCGAGGAAGTTAGCAGCGACTAGAAAGCGATCCCGCAAGCCTTCCGCAAAGACGGCCCCAGCTAGGGCAGCAGATAAGGCCAAGCCCTTCTATCCGACCAGGTGGGTAACCGTCTTTGCGATGGATCCCAGCGTGATGGCCGACGGGAAAATCCTTAGGGCGCAGATTGAAATCCCCAATGAGGCTCTGGAGAGCGGCCCGCGAGGTTATCGTGCCCACGTTGTGGATTACGATTCGACGACGGACACGTTCTACCGTCCGCTCAAGATCCAGAGGCGGTGGAATCGCGAAGACGAGGCGCCGCCAGATCCCTTCGAGAAGCTTACCGACCAGCGCCTGTTGGCCAGTCCGGCTTTTCATTCCTGCATGGTCTATGCGATCGTGATGAAGACTCTCGCACGCTTCGAATTTGCCATGGGACGGAGAGTCGGGTGGAGTTTCGAGGGGCATCAGATCCAGATCGCGCCTCACGCGTTTTGCGATGCGAATGCTTTTTATGCGAAGGAGGCACAAGGACTCTTCTTTGGATACTTCCCCGCGCTCGACGGAAAGAAGCAAATCTTCACCTGCCTTTCTCACGAGGTGGTCGCTCACGAAACTACCCACGCGCTGCTGGACGGCTTGCGCGAGCACTATACGGATCCCTCTTCGCCCCAGCAGGCTGGCTTCCATGAAGGATTCGCCGACATTGTGGCGTTGCTCTCGACGTTCTCGGCGCAGTCTCTGGTGGCGCGCTTGATCGATCTGGGACTTCCGGCTGGTGACAAACTTGAGATCAAACGTTCCAGGGTAACGCCTGAAAAGCTGCGGAACTCCGCGTTGCTGGGCCTGGCGGCCCAAGTGGGTGCGGAGATCTCGGGGATACGGGGTCAGGCCCTGCGTCGTTCGGTTCAGCTGGAACCCCGCAAGGATTATCTCTCCTCCCCGGACTACCAGGAGCCGCACGCTTGCGGCGAAGTGCTGGTTGCGGCCGTGATCAACGCCCATCTGGACGTTTGGATCAATCGCATGGAGGCTCTGGGAAAGGCCCGGCTCAACCGGCAGCGGGCCGCTGAGGAAGGCGCGGAAATTGCTGCAAACATGCTCACCGTGTGCATCAGGGCGATCGATTATTGTCCGCCCACCGACCTGCAATTCAGCGATTTCGCCCGGGCGCTCCTCACCGTAGACATGGAATTGAATCCGCGAGACGACAAATATTGCATGCGGTCGAAACTGTTCGAGTGGTTCGTCAAGTTTGGAATCCTGGGAGAGGAGAAGGCGCAAGCGGGGCGGGAGCCAGGAACCTGGGATCCGCCCGAATTTCCCGAGCTGTTCCTGTACGATCGCACGCATTTTGAAAGCATGAAATCGGATAAGGACGAAGTCTTCCGCTTTCTTTGGGAGAACCGCAAACTTTTGAAACTGAATGAAGATGCAAATACAAAAGTCTGCTCCGTCCGGCCCTGTGTTCGTATCGGCCGGGATGGGTTCATTCTTCAGGAAACCGTAGTCGAATATGTCCAGGAGATGAATCTGTTCGCGCGCGAACTGGGCCGACGCGGCGTGCAGATTCCCGAGGACATGCCCGGCGATACGGAAGTGACCCTTTACGGCGGAAATGCATTGATCTTCGATGAATACGGCCATGTGAAATACAATATCGGCAACTCCATCCTGGATCCGGCACGGGACAGTGTTCAGAGAAAGCAAAGTGACCGTCTCCGCTATCTGTGGCGCGCGGGTGCGTTCACTGAGAATCGTTCCGGAATGTCGCCATTCCGGCAGATTCACTTGCGCGGCGCGATGGACTGGTACCGCTCGGTGCGGGTTGAGGAGGAATAGCTGATGCCTGCTAAGAAGACTCCGGCGAAACGTGCCGCAATCGGCGCCGCTCCCGCGTCGGTGACCATCCGCATGTATAACGTGGGCTTTGGGGACTGCTTCCTTCTGACGTTCAACTACGCCAAAGAAATACGGCATATGTTGATCGACTTCGGCAGCACATCCGCGCCGAAGGGCCAGGCGAAAGATTATATGAAGCGGGTGGCTGCCGATATCAAAGCGCAATGCGGCTCCAAGCTTCACATCGTGGTTGCCACGCACCGGCATCGCGACCACATCAGCGGTTTTGCGACGGATGGGGATGCCACCGGCACCACCATTGCCGGGCTGAAGCCCGACTACGTGATTCAACCGTGGACCGAGGATCCCAACGCCAAACCTGATGCGCTAACGGCCACGGTGAACGTGGGCGCCAAGAGCGATCCCAGTGCGAAGCAAATGACAGCCCACTATCTTGGATCGCTTGAAGCCATGCATCGGGTTGCCGCGGGAGTCGGCGAATGGGCCAAGCAAAACGCAGCGGGGATGGACTCCGCCACGCTGAATCAACTCTCTTTCCTGGGCGAGGACAACTTAAAGAACCTGTCTGCGGTCAAGAACCTCATGGCCATGGGGCGGGCGGGAACACCCTACTATGTGAACGCCGGCATGAAGCTGAACGGGGTGCTTCCCGGGGTGAAGATCACCGTCATGGGTCCTCCTAATCTGAAACAGAGTGCTAAGATTCGCACCGAACGGTCGAAGGATCCGCATGAGTTTTGGCAGTTTCGGAATTTCTGGGCGGCGCAAGATGGAGCGGTAACGAGAGCGGCCGCGAACCGTTCAGCCGCGCTGTTTCCCCGCGACGTGTCGGCAGCCCGCGGGCCGAATGTGCGATGGTTCATCCGGGCGGCGAGAAAGATACAGGCCAGTCAGATGCTGGAACTGGTGCGGCAACTGGACGATGTGATGAACAACACCAGCGTCATTCTGCTCTTTGAGATCGGCTCCAAAAAGCTGCTGTTTCCTGGAGATGCGCAGATCGAGAACTGGGCTTTTGCTTTGGACAACCCCGAATGGATGGCATTGCTGGAGGATGTGGATCTGTACAAGGTGGGGCACCATGGAAGCCTGAATGCGACACCAAAAACCTTGTGGTCGCGGTTCAAGCATAAAGGTGAGCACAGCGCGCATGACCGGATGGAAACCCTCTGTTCCACCAAGGCGGGCAAACATGGCAGCGTAGACGCCGGCACGGAAGTTCCCCGGCGTCTGCTGGTGGACGAACTGCAAAAGGAAAGCGACTT
>Ga0068856_100005700_pt1 | contig 12264 bp, 7 predicted proteins | sample KBSCornC62_FD_66595 | JGI IMG/M metagenome (GOLD analysis project Ga0068856, IMG submission 66595) | Corn rhizosphere microbial communities from Kellogg Biological Station, Michigan, USA - KBS Corn C6-2 | ecosystem: Host-associated > Plants > Roots > Rhizosphere > Soil ...
CAGTTCGATTTGACGATCGAATTCACGGGACTCTGCCTCTACGTCACGCGGTCGCCGGATCGACCGGTCACGGTGGTGCTCCCAGACGCCACGGCCACTGATCTCGAGAGCAACACGCATTTGGACGGCTTGCCTGCCGTGCCGCACGTCGGATATCTCCGCTTCGATCTGGGAAGTCTCGCTGCTGCGGGAACGACGGCGGAGCCCGGGAACGGCACGGGAGCGCCGCCCAACGAAGTCGTTCATCGGCTCTCGCGCGAAACGATCGATCTCTCATTGCCGGCGGCTGGCGGCCCCGCGTTCGACACGCTCAGCATACCAAGCTTCGGCGATATCTCCGGCGCGCTCGAGCCGGATCCGGCGATCTTCGCCGATTCGCCTCCCGCCACGGTATTGGCTCGCGTCGATCTGCGGGGCGGGTCGGTCACGACGGCCAAGGGCAATCCCACCTGGACGTTCAAGCCGGAGGTTGGTACGCCGCCGGCGGCCGCGCAATACGGCAGCTACGTGTGGTGGTCGCGCACGCTCGAGGGCGACGGCCTGACGATCACGCTCACGCGCTTCGGCTCCGCCGAACCGACGTCGGTGTATCGCCTGACGCCGGTCACCGAACGGTCGGCCGGCGAAGTTCGGCGAGTCGTTCGGCTCAAGATCGCGAATCTCTGCGCCGACAACCCGCTCGAGTGGAGCGAGCTTGGGCAACCTGCGGTGGTGAACGAAGACCTCGACTTCAAATGGCTATACCAGCTCCTGCGAATTCGTCCGGGCACAACCGCCCCCGACTACTCGATGACGGCGCTCCCGCATCCCTACACGAGCGAGGCGAAGCAGGGCGAAGTGCAAGATTGCTTCGGCGCGAAAATCCAGGGCTGAGGCGTCGCGCCCGCGGACTGACGTGAGCCCGTGACGTATGTGATCTAATATTATTAATTGCTGATTGCCGCCGGCGCTCGGCGGCCCGTGATTCTCCGGGCCGCCGAGCGCCGGCTCGTTCCCGGCCTCGCGCGTTGCCGCGCATTCTCGAGATCGCGGCCGGCCGATTGAAGGCCGCCGAGGGAAAATTAGCGGACGTGTCCGTCAAACAGTGACACTTGGCCTCGAGCCCATAATTCCTTCAACGAGGACGACCATGCCGCGCCCATCGACTCGTCGTCGCACCGTGTCTCCCGCCTGGCATTCACATCTTCCGTCCGCCGCATCCGGCGTCCGTGCGCGGCCGGTCTTACTCACGCTGCTCGCGGTCCTCGCGGCGACGGGCTTGCCGTGCCTCGCTCACGCGCAAGTGATTCGCGTCGATCAGCGATCTCGAAAAGTTTGGCTCGTGAACCGCGACTCAACCGAGTTGACCAACGGCGACGACGTCGAGCTCGCGCGATCCCGAACCGCCACCATCGAGCTCAGTAACACCAACTCGGCGCTCTATCGCTGCACCGTGGCGGACACCGAGACGAGCGTCCCCGCCCTGGATTCGCTCAAGTCGTTCCTCAAAGTGCTCGGCCCCTACGCGACGGATCTCAGCAGCGCGTTCGGGACACGGGGCGCCGCGCAGGGGCGGCTTCTGGAAACTGCACGGCCGGCCGACTCGGCGAGCATCGCGCTTCGCGACCTTCTCGAGGAACTGCACGGAGATGCCGGCGTGTATCAGGCACGGGCGTTGGCACTCTCCGTCCTCGACAGCGTGCGGACGAGCGCATTCGACACACTGCGTCTGCGCAACGCGCTGGACGGCGGCCGCTTCTGCAACGACCAAGACTGCACGCGTCTGAAGCCGGTGGTGGCCGTGACACGGTCCCTCGGTCGCCTCGACCGCGCGGTGCAGCACCTCCAGGAGCTCGTGAACAAGCTCGAGAACGATCCAGCGGTCTCGCGTGACACCGTCGCGCGTTACAACGCGCTGCTCGTCGAGGTGAGAAAGCCGCTCGACGACGAGTCCACCATTCTCGATTTCGCCTATGACACGGAGCGGCTCTACCTCGCCGCGTGGAGGGCGACGCCGACGGTCGCGTGCAAATCCCTGAGCATCGCGTGGAACACAGGCCGGGACTTTACGATCGACGTCGTCCCGGCCTCGAGCCCGCTCCTCGCCCGCATCGCCACCGACGAGCCGTTCACGTTCAAGGCTCGGCTGCTCCCGCATTGGGCGCTCCGGCCCACGCTCGGGATCTCGCTGCTTTACGCCGACGACGCGGTGTATCGCAAGTTCGGTTCGGCGAAGTTCGGCGCGAGCGATAGCGTAGCGGTCATCTCGACGGGCACCGACGACCAGCGCCTGAACTACGCAGTCATGTTGAGCCTCATCGCGTACGAGAACGCGCACAGCGGGTTCTCTATCGCGCCGGTCGAGATCCTCGCGAATCCGATCGACCAGCTCAAGTCGATCGGCGTCGGCGCCGGCATCGGATACCGGCTCCTGCGCCTCGGTGTCGGATACGTCTGGTTCAAACACTCCGAGCTCGATGCACAGACCATCGGGCAGCATCTGTCGACCGCCGACGAGCTCGCGACGACGGACACGTACCACAGCGGCAAGATGTACGTGAGCGTGTCCGTGACCGGGGTGCCGCCGTTCGTTCGGAATTGAGGGCACGCGCCGCGAGCTCGGTGCGAAAACCGGCGCCGAGATCATTTGTGCCGGCCGCGCGAGCGGTTCGAACCAAGACCAACACGTTCGAAAATTGGAGGATGGAACATGGCTGCACTCCGCGCTGCCGCCGCTCAGGCCACGATGCGCTTTGGCAAGAAGCCCCCGCACGCCGACTACCGCACGTTGCGCTTCCGGACGTATCTCGGCACGCTGCCGGCGCCGCCGGCGGCGTACGATGTCCTCGCCACACGCGTCTATCCGCGCCTGGGCGTGACGAATGCAGCCGAGCTGTTTCCAATGGATGGCAACCTCGACTACGGCGACTGCACGATCGCCGCGGCGGCGCATGCCGGAACGACCTTCTGCGGCATGGTTGGTGAGCGCAAGATCATGCCCGAAGCGGCTGTGACGGCGCTGTATCTGCAGCTCGGCAACAACCAGGACGAAGGCCTCGTCGAGCTGGATGTACTCAACTACTGGCGGAAGAGCGGGATCGGCGGCGAAACGATCTTTGCGTTCGCGAAGATCGATCACAAGAACCACGAGCACGTCAAGCAGGCGATCTGCACGTTTGGTGGCGTGTATCTCGGCTTTCAGGTGCAGGAGAACTGCCAGGCCGATTTCAAGGCTGGCAAGACGTGGGTCCCCGGCCCGCTGACGGAAGATGGGCACGCCGTTTTCGCCACCGCGTACGACGCGGCCGGCGTCACCGTGCTCACGTGGGGCAATACCCAGCGTGCAACATGGGATTGGTGGGACGATTGCGTCGACGAAGCGTACGCCGTCCTGCCGCAGCAGGCCGACGACCCCGCGTTCGCACCGGGCTTTGCCCTCGACGATCTCAGGAGAGACCTCGCGGGCGTCGCCAGCGACGCAGTGCAGGACGGAACGGCGGCAGCTTCGGCTCCGAGCAGACGGAAGTATCGATACACGTGTCCCGCGGGGCCGGCCCCCATCGACGTCACCGACGCGGTCTACGACGCAGCACGCGAGGTGATCGTCCAACCGATGGCCGCCGCAACATCCGCGGTTGAGAACACTCTCATCGTGGAGTGCCGTGAAGGTCACTATTGCTCGTACCGCATGCCGCCGGATCGAGACGCCGATGGGCCGCCGGCGAATGACGCGGTCGAGCAGATTGGTGCGCCGCTCGGGACCAAGGCGGCTGCGGACTGGGACGCATTGCGCGCCTTCGCCGATCCCGTCAAGGGGATCGAGCGCGTCGACAAGTTCACGATGTTTCTCTGGGGTGGCGGAGCAACACTGGCGACAGTCGCCGCCGGTTTCGGTGCGTCATCCGGAATGACGTGGTCGCACGCGGGACGTTGGACGTTCGCCGTCGCCGTTGCGCTGATGGGGCTCAGTATGACGTGTGCGTTGCTCGCGATGACGCCCATCTGGAAGATCGTCAATCCGAACAGCCCCGACCTCATTCGCGCGGCAATCACCACGACGCAGCGATACCGTCGGTCGTGGCTGATCCCGTCGGTACTGTGCTTCGCACTCGCCCTGGTGGTTGCGTCGCTGGTGCAACTGGCCAATCAGCGCTCGGCTCCGCCGAGCATATCGCCGAGCGTTTCGCCGCGGAGCGGCCCGGGCGCGACGCGGCCGGCCGATTCCACGAAGAGCGGGAGGACGTGACCGATGCCGATTCGCCATCTCGTCGTGTTGATGCTCGAGAACCGGTCGTTCGATCACCTGTTCGGCGTGCTCCACCAAGACAACCCCGACATCAATGGCTTGACCGGTGCCGAGTCCAATCCGGCAAGCGACGGATCGCAGATCTGCGTCACATTCGACGCGAATCCCGTCGGAGACTTGAAGGATCCCGGGCACGAGTTTCCAGACGTGGAAGAGCAGATCTATAATGGCGTTCCCGGAACGCCGAGTATGAGCGGGTTCGTGCGCAACTTCGCGAATTACTCCGATCATCCCGAGCGCATCATGAAGTGCTTCGGCGCCGACAGCCTGCCCGTGCTGCGGACGCTCGGACGCAACTTCGTCCTGTGCGACGCGTGGCATTCCTCGGTCCCCGGTCCGACGTCGCCGAACCGAATGTTCGCACACGCGGCGACGTCGAACGGATCCGTGCTCTCCGATCCGGCAGCGTGGATCAAACTGAAAACGATATACGAACAACTCGACGAACATGGCGTCTCGTACCGCATCTATCACAACAACGGCGGCTCCCTGCTCTTCTCCGTCGACTACTTGGTGGATCACCAGCGCGGCTTCGTGGAATACGCGCATTTCGCCGACGACTGCGTACGCGGGGATCTACCGTGCTACACGTTCATCGAGGCGCGCTACACGTGGGACGGAGAGTTCCCGCCAACGGACATGCACCCCGATGCCGACGTCCGTGACGGCGAGAACCTCGTTCGCGAGGTGTACGAAGCAATCCGCGGCAACGATGCGCTCTGGCAGAGTACGCTGCTCCTCATCCTGTTCGACGAGCATGGGGGAATCTACGATCACGTCGTGCCCGGTCCGTGTGCGCCGACGGCCGATGTCTCTCACGATCCCCCGTTCAACTTCGATCGGCTCGGATTGCGTGTGCCCGCGATCATCGTGTCACCATTCGCCGCCTCGCGCGTGTCGCATCAGGTGTTCGAGCACTCGTCAATCCTCGCGACGATTCGCAAGCTCTTTCTCGAGGGTACGGGCGCGCCACCGCTCGGACGAGAAGCGAGTGCAGCAGCGTTCGACGGCGAGCTAACCTTGCACGCGGCGCGAACCGACAATGTGGAATTGCCGCGACGCGCCTCGGCGCCCGCCACTGCGCCCGCGTCTGCCGCGGATACTGTCGTTCACACGCGCCCCGCTGCGGCGGACGCTCCGCCCACGGCGCTCGCCATGGAGATCGTCAGGCATCTCGCCGCAACGTTGCAGCGCCGCATGCCCAACGAGGCGATCCCGTTTGACGTCGAAAAGATTCGCACGTGCCGGCAGGCGGCGAACTTCATGAGCGCCGCACGACGGCAGCTCGCCGGCATCGCGCAATGAGCCGCGCGCTCGCCATCACGCTCGTCATCGCGGCGGCGATGACGCGCGTCGCCTCCGCTCAGAAAGCAACGGAATGGGACACTCCGGCGCAGATGGATGCCACGGCGCCCTCCCCCGCGCACGGACTCTGGCCAACCGTGCGCCACGAGTGCTCACGGATCTTCGAGCAGGCGTCGCACGTGAAGGGATGCGTCGAAGCACTCTTCACCGATCCCCCGGCTCATGTCACGGGCGGATTCGCCGTCGTCCCCATGAGTGGCGCGTACACCGGCCTTGGTGGCTCTCCTGACCTCAGCAGCGGCGCGATGACGATCCAGATGCCATTCGCCGCGCTCTGGACGTGGAATCGGTTCTGGTTTCTCTCCGACACGGCCAAGTGGCGTCCCTATTCACATCGCGGGCTGAGCGAGCATGAAAACTACGAGGCATACGGTCTGGCGCGGGATCTGCATTCGCTGACCGACTACGGCGAAGGGCCGACGTCACCGCGAATCGCGATGGGCTTCGGCGGCCGGGAGCAGGTGGTCGGCGCCAGCGCACGCGTTCCTTGGTACGAATTGCTCGATCTCGGCTTCGGCGCGGAGTTCCGTCATTGGCGAACGACGGCCGGCGTGCGCTTCCCGTCGATTCAAACGTCCCTCGCCGACGGCGACGCGCCCGGGATGTCGCGCCCTGCCTCATATGTGCACATGAAAGCCGTGGCAACGCTACACGACGCGAAGCCAAGGTTTTATCGCGACTCGCTTGAGATCTCGTATGAGCCTTATCTCAACGTCGGCGGCGGTCACTATTCCTTCGGAGAAATCGAGGCAAACATGGCGGCGGGGCTGTCATCGTATCGTCAGGGCCTCCGCGTGCGTGCTCGGCTCGTGCTTACGAAGTCGTTCGCCGGCGACACCGTCCCTTTCTACTACCAGCCGACATTGGGGCAAAGCGACATCGACGGCCGGGAGGATCTTCGCGGGTACGATAACTACCGGTTTCGCGGACTTCACTCCGCCTTGATACAGGCGGACTATGCGGTGGCCGTGTTGCCGAGACACGACTGGCTCCGCGTACTCGCGTTCGGCGATGCGGGCAAGGTCGCAATGCGATTGCGAGATCTCGATGCACGCGATATTCGTGGCGACTACGGCGCGGGGCTGTCGCTGTATTTCGCAACCGTCCCGCGAGCCAGCGTGTATCTGGCGCATAGTCCCGAGCGCAAGGCGATCCTCGGCGGCGCGCTCTCCATTAGTTACTGACTCGTTAGGCATCGCACGCCTGAGCGGAGCACCCACGCCCGAGATCTCAGCGCAGCGAAGGTCGTCGGTCGTATTGCCACGTACTCCAACCGCAGCGCTTCCAGCAGCCCGAATCACGAGCGCTGAACGCGGCGGAGAGACGATGAATGAGACCGCCGCGCTGATGGAGCCGACCGCCGCTCACGGCCGCCCCGCGAGCGGCGTTGCCTGAAGCTGCAGCGCCGCCCCGGCATCCTGACGAAAGGTCCACCGCCGCGACAATACTTCTGACAGCCGCTGCCCAACCGCCAGAATCGCCTGTGGATCGCGCCGCGCCTCGCCTGTGATCTGCGCTCCCGGAATCACCGCGAGCTGCACGAATCCTGGCGCCCGATCGATCGCCGACTGGGGCACGCTCAGGCTCGTGCGCATTCCCGGCGGAACGCGCCCCAGCCGCCATTGCAGTTCGTCGGCGATGAGATAGACGTCGACGTAGACAGTCGCCTGGTTGTCGAAATGCAGCATCACGGTGCGCGGCGCCGCCGCGCCATCGGCCGGCGTGACGGGGTGCTGGCGCCCCGCACAGGCACCGATTCCGAGCGCCGCGACGAGCAGGGCCGCAAGGCCAAACCCCAGCAAAGCAGAAGCTCCTGAAACCGCCGAATGGCTGCGCCGCGTAGGCATCGTATCTCCCGTGAGAAGAAGCGGGCGCGTTCGCGCCTCTTCTCGTAGCGCGCAGAACTCAACCAAATCGACTCACGCGCTGTCCCACTCACCGTGGCGCGTGATGGTGAGCGCGACGTCCGCCGGCTTCATCCTTGGCCTCGACCGCACAACGATGCTCGAGCATTCCGCGAAGGACGCGAAGGACGTCACTGATCTCCTGCGCGCGTGGGGAGCGGGTGATGCGCAGGCAAGCGAAGCCGTCGCACCGCTCGTCTACGGCGAATTGCGCCGGCAGGCGGGCCTCGCGCTGCGCCGCGAAGGCGACGGACACACACTGCAGACCACCGCGCTCGTCCACGAAGCCTGGCTGCGCCTCGATGCACAGCGCGACATGCAGTGGGACAGTCGGTCGCAGTTCTTCGCGGTCGCCGCGCAGATCATGCGGCGCATCCTCGTCGACCACGCCCGTCGCCGGCACGCGCTGAAGCGTGGCGTCGCACCCACACAGGTCGCGCTCGACGCGGTCGATCGCGAGCACGACGGACACGAAGCCGCGTCGCCGGGATCGTCGCTCGATCCGATCGATCTCCTCGCGCTCGACGACGCCCTGTCCCGCCTCGAGGCCCTTGATCCGCAGAAGGTGCGGCTCGTCGAGCTCCGCTACTTCGCTGGCCTCAGCATGCCGAAAGCCGCCGAATCGCTCGGTATCTCCCTCGCCACCGCTGGACGCGAATGGGCGGTCGCCCGCATGTGGCTGCGTCGTGAGCTCGAGCGATGACGACGCCCGCTCGGCCCCCGATCACACCCGACCGCTGGCGCGCCATCGATCACGTGCTGCAAGACGCGCTCACCTGTACCCGCGAGCACCGTGACGAGTTCGTCGCGCGTTCGTGCGGCGACGACGCTGCGCTGCGGAACGAAGTGTCATCGCTGCTTGCGGCGTACGACTCGACTCCCGGTGAGTTTCTCGAGCGCCCAGCGGCCGACGAGCAGCGCGAACGCTCCGCGGCCGCCCCGGGCTCACCGCCCGCTCGGGGTTCCTCGCCTGCCCCGGCCGCGCGAATCGTGTCCGCGCGATTCATGGTGTACGCGACCGCGGCCGGCATCCTGCTCGGTGGCGTGACCGGCTGGACGCTCGCGCATTCGACGACCGTCGATCGGTGGCGCGGCACGTTCAGGGCGATACGCCAGCAGGCGAACGCCACTTCGAATCCGAGCAGCGCGTCCGGGGCCGGAGGAGCTGGCGCGGCCGGCGAACTGTCGCTCGTCATCGTGGACCGGAGCGGGCAAGTCGTGCGACAGATCGCGGCCAGTCAGCCAGCGACGCCGCGCTTCTCTCCCAACGGCCGGCGGCTCGCGTACGCCGCGGTTGGCGAGGGCAGACAGACGAGCGACATCTGGATCACCGATCTCGCCGATGGCGCCGAGCGACGCCTCACCAACGACGATGCCGAGAGCAGTACTCCGCAGTGGAGTCCTGACGGCGGCACCATCGCCTTTGCGACCAGCGTGACCGGCGGCACGACCATCGCCGAGCAATCAATTACAGGCGGCGGCGCGCGCCTCCTCGTCTCGCGCCCTGGAACGCAATTCCCGACGGATTGGCTGCGCGATGGCAGCGCGCTGCTCGTCAGCGCCGACGGCGGGAACGGCGACTTCGACATTCTCGTGCAGCCCGCCAACGGCGGGGGGCCGACTCCGTACGCCGGCACGCGCGCACAAGAGACCGCGGCCCGCGTGTCGCCCCACACGCACTGGGTCGCGTACACCTCGAACGAGTCAGGGCGCGACGAAGTGTACGTCGATTCGTATCCGCAACCGGGCTTCCGCGTGACGGTCTCGCGGGGGGGCGGGATCGATCCGGCGTGGCGCCGCGACGGCCGGGAGTTGTACTACTGGCGCGGCGACGCGCTCATCGCGGTGCCGATCGACGGCTCGAACGTCGCCCAGCCGCCCGTCCTCGGCGGCGAGCGCGTGCTGTTTCATTCCGCATATGAGCATTCACTAAATTCGATGTACGACGTGTCACCGGACGGCGAACGGATCGCGATCGTCCGCCGCCGGTGATTATCGTGGTGCGAGCGGTCCGCTACTCCAGCCGCAGCGCCTCGAGCGGTCCAACCTTCGCCGCGCGCCTCGCCGGCAGATAGCTCGCCAGAATCGCCGTCGCCACCAGCACGCCGATCGCGATGCTGAGCGACGGCACGTCGATTGACCCGACGTCGAAGAGCTGCGCGCGAATCAACCGCGTCGCCAGGAGTCCCGCCGGCGCGCCGATGACGATTCCCATAATCGCCACGCGCACCGCCTCGCCGAGCACCATGCGCGTCACTCGGCCGGGCTCCGCGCCGAGCGCCGCGCGGAGTCCGAACTCGCTCGTGCGCTGGCTCGTCGAATAGGCCGTCACGCCGTACAGCCCGAGCGCCGCGAGCACGAGCGTGACGATGCAGAAGAAGATCGTGACCTGAACCAACAGCACGTCTTGCGACACGGTACCGCGCACGAGGTCATTCACCGGATCGACCTGCACCGGGAGACCAGGAGCAGCGGTTTCGACCGCGCGACGAATTGGTCCCACGAAACGCGACGGATCCCCTCGGACGTGCGCCACGAGCTTGGCCGTCCCTGCGTTGCCCGTATTGGGATTGTTGAACACGACGTACATCTCGCGGATCGGCTGGCCGCGAACACTCTTGCTTTGAAAGTCCCGCACGACCCCAACGATCCGATAGTGCAGCGTATCGGCCAACGTCACCGTACCGCCCAGCGGGTCACGAGCACCGAAATACTTCTTCGCCATCGTCTCGTTGATCACGACGGCACCCATGGCGGGTGGCCCCGTCTCGAGATCTTGGCGGTCGATGTCGCGCCCGCGAATCAAACGCGCGCCGATGGCATGGAAAAAGTTTGGGCCGACTTGATCGAGTGACACCACGCGCTCCGAATCCGCTTGCGGAACGAAACCCGACACCTCGACGCGGCCGCCCGCCGCGCCCCCGCTGAACAGCCCGTGATCGGCGAACGCGACCGCATCCACGCCAGGTATTTGGGCCACGCGGTCCGTGAGGTCGCGCCGCAATTGACCGAGACGCGCCCCGACGTACTGTGAGCGCGACGTTCGTACGCGCACGGCGACCACGTGATCTCGATCCGCTCCGATGTCGCCGTGCAGGAGCTGTTGCATGCTGCGCACGAGCAAGCCGCCGCCGATGAGCAGGAGCATCGACAAGGCGATCTGCGCCACGACCAGCGCGCGCCCGAAAGGAATGTTGGCTCTGCCGCCGACTCGCGTCGCACCCATCAAGTTGCGCCCCTGCGAGCGCAACGACGTCGCGAGGTCGACCCGCGTCGCGCGGAACGCAGGCAACAGGCCGAACAGGAGCACGCAGGCAAGCGTCATTGCCGCCGTGAACGCGAGCACACGCGCATCCAGTGTCGTATCGATCGCGACCGGGCCGGCGACGACCGAACCACCGCGCACGGTCGTGAGCAACACGCGGCTGCCCCAGGCCGCCGCGAGCAGTCCCAGCACGCTCGACACGATCGTGAGCAACGCACCCTCGACGAGCAATTGCTGCATCAACCGCCCGCGGCCGGCACCGAGCGTCATGCGGACCGTCATCTCGCGGCGGCGCGCAACGATGCGCGCGAGCATCAGACTCGACACGTTCGCGCAGACGACCAGAATGACCAAACCGACCGCTCCCATCAGGACCCAGAGCGCCGTCGCATACTCGGCGCGCCGTTCGGAGAACCCCCGGGCGCCCGACACGACTTCGATGGGATTTTGCTTGAGACCATCCCGGAACTGCGACAGCGCACGGCCGGAGAGATTTTCGGCAATCGAGCTCGGCTCGATCGCACTGATCTGGTGACTCGCCTCCTCGAGCGTGACGCCCGGCTTGAGGCGGCCCATCATCATGAGCCACGACCACGTGCGGTCATTCAAGAGATTCATACTCGGCTGAATCGCGGGGTCCATCATCATCGGCAGCCAGAAGTCCAACGGCTGGCCGATGATGTCGCCGTCGAAACCCGGCGGCGTGACCCCGATGATCGTCACGGCGACGTCGTTGACGCGCATGACGCTGCCGATCGCCGCGCGCGACCCCGCGAAGCGACGCTGCCAGTAGTCGTATGTGATGACCGCTACGGGATCTTGTCCCGGCGTCTGGTCTTCGGCCGCGGTGAAGATGCGCCCAGCGTACGCGGGCACACCAAGCACGGAAAAGAAATTGCCCGTCACGAATCGGGCGTGCGGCTGTTCGACCGTTGCCCCGGGGCCCGAGCCCATCTGCACGTCAATCGGACCAGACCATCCGTTGGCGTACATGTCGGTGAACACCGTGTTGCGTGCGCGCACGTCCCTGTAGAGGAGGAACGACACGAACGCGGTAAGCGGAGCGCCGACGTTGTTGTTGTTCACCTGGGTCGGGTCGGTCACGATCACGAGCTGCTCGGGATGGGCGACCGGAAGGCGACGCAGCAAGAGCGCATCGACCAGCGTGAAGATCGCGGTGTTGGCGCCGATGCCCAGTGCGAGCGTGGCGATCACCGTGAGCGTGAACGCTGGCCGGCTCCCGAGCGATCGAATCGCATAGCGCACGTCGCGCAGCACCGACTCCAACCGGGCCGTCCCGCGGCTGTCCCGACTCGCTTCTTTCATCTGCTCCACGCCGCCGAATTGAAGGCGTGCGCGGCGGAGCGCCGCCTCGGGCGGCATGCCCTGCCGCTCGTACTTCTCCGCCTCGTGTTGGATGTGAAAGCGGAGCTCCTCGTCGAGCT
>Ga0068856_100005701_pt1 | contig 12264 bp, 9 predicted proteins | sample KBSCornC62_FD_66595 | JGI IMG/M metagenome (GOLD analysis project Ga0068856, IMG submission 66595) | Corn rhizosphere microbial communities from Kellogg Biological Station, Michigan, USA - KBS Corn C6-2 | ecosystem: Host-associated > Plants > Roots > Rhizosphere > Soil ...
CCGTTCGACGCGGGTGCATTCGAAAGCGAGAACGTGACGCTCGAATCCGAGCTCGCGTCGTTCGATGCGCCATCCGCGCCGGTTTCGCGTGAGGCGCCGACGCAGGAACTTCCCGCGATCGATCTCGCCGCCGCGTTCGGTGAAATCGAGCAGATCGAAATGGCCGAACCGGCCGCCGCGCCGTCGGAGCCGACGGAAGCAATCGAGTTGTCGTCGGCCGCGCCGGCGGAATTGAGCGCGGAAGAAGACCTCACCGCAGCCTGGCTGCGCGATTTCGAAAACGCCGCCGAAGCGGTGCCGCCTGTTGGCGCAACCACGTCCGCCGCGGCCGGCGAGCCGCCGGCGGAAGAAACGGAACTCCTGTCGTTCGAAGACCTCGCCGCGGCCGAAGCGCCGATCGAGCTGTCGAGCGAAACCGTGCAGTCCGAGGCCTCGTTCGAATCCGATCTCGGCGACCGCGCGGTCGCCGCCGAAGCGCTGCACGAGGAACTGACGTTCGACGACCTGGCCGCGGCCGAAGCGCAGCTGGCGCCGTCGTCCGAGGCCGCGCCCGTCGCCGCGGCGCCGGTCGTACCCGAGGTCGAACAGCCGGTCGCCGAAATGCCGGAAAGCGTCGCGCCGGTCGCCGAGCAAGCGCCTGCCACGCCGGCACCGGTCGCGCTCGAAGCTGCCGTGCCGGCCGTCAAAACCGCCGCGATCGAACTGCCGCCGCTGCCGGAAGACCTGCAGCCGGACGGCAAGCTCGACATCCCGGATCTGGACGAAGACCTGCTCGAGATCTTCGTGCAGGAAGCAACCGACATTCTCGACCACTCCGATTCGATGATGGCGCGCCTGCGCGAAGCGCCGCAGGACCGCGATCTGGTCACCGGACTGCAGCGCGATCTGCACACGCTCAAGGGCGGCGCGCGCATGGCCGGCCTGGCGCCGATCGGCGACCTGTCGCACGCGATGGAATCGCTGCTCGAAGCGATCAGCGAAAACCGCCGCACCATGGACCGCATCACGGTCGAGTCGCTCGAACGCGGTTTCGACCGCCTGCACGGCCAGGTACAGCGCGTCGCCAAACGTCAGGCGATCGCGATGCCGGAACACGCCATCGCGCGCTTCGAAGGCCTGGTTTCGGGCGACCTGCCGGCAGCGCCCTCCGCGCCTGCGCCGGCTGCCGCGCCGGCACCGTCCGCCGTCGAGGCGCCGCCGGTCGCGCCGCTCGCCGAGCAGCCGCCGGTGGCCGAAGCGCCCTCCGCGCCGAGCGCGGAATCCGCCAAGCCCGCCGCAACCGGCAAGCCCGCGCCGCGCCACTTGCCGACGCTGGAGGAAGAAGTCCAGCAGCACGCGCCGCAGGAGATGATCCGCGTGCGTTCGGATCTGCTCGACTCGCTGGTGAACTACGCCGGCGAAGTCTCGATCTACCGTTCGCGCCTGGAACAGCAGATCTCGACCTTCCGCTTCAACCTGGTCGAATTCGAACAGACGGTCAGCCGCTTGCGCGAGCAGCTGCGCAAGCTCGAAATGGAAACCGAAGCGCAGATCCTGTCGCGCTACCAGCGCGAAGCGGAATCGACGCAGTCCTCGTTCGACCCGCTCGAGCTCGACCGCTTCAGCCAGCTGCAGCAGCTGTCGCGCGCGCTGGCCGAGTCGGTCTCGGACTTGGTCTCGATTCAAGGCCTGCTCGACGACTTGACGCGCCAGTCGGAAACGCTGCTGCTGCAGCAGTCGCGCGTCAGCTCGGACCTGCAGGAAGGCCTCATGCGCACGCGCATGGTGCCGTTCGACTCGCTCGTGCCGAGCTTGCGCCGCACCGTGCGCCAGGCGGCGCAGGAAGTCGGCAAACGCGCGCAGCTGAAAGTGGAAGGCGCGCAGGGCGAAATGGACCGCAACCTGCTCGAGCGCATGAAAGCGCCGTTCGAGCACATGCTGCGCAACGCGCTCGCGCACGGCATCGAAACGCCGGACGATCGCACCGCCGCGAACAAGCCGGCCGAAGGCACGGTCACGATCCAGGTCAGCCGCGAGGCGACGGAAGTCGTGCTGCGCGTGTCCGACGACGGCAAGGGCATGGACCGCGACGCGATCCGGCGCAAGGCGATCGAGCGCGGCCTGCTCAAGCCCGATGCGCTGCTGTCCGATCGCGACCTGTACGGCTTCATTCTCGAAACCGGCTTCTCGACCGCCGAGCAGGTCACCCAGCTCGCCGGACGCGGCGTCGGCATGGACGTGGTGCACAACGAGATCAAGCAACTCGGCGGCTCGCTGACGATCGATTCGCAGCGCGGCACAGGCTCGATGTTCACGATCCGCCTGCCGTTCACCCTGGCGGTCACGCAGGCCATTCTGGTGCGCCTCGGCGAGGCGACCTACGCGGTGCCGATGTCCTCGGTGCAGGGCGTGGTGCGTATCGCGCGCGACGACCTCGAGCGCCGCCTCAACAAGCCCAACCCGACGTACACCTACGCCGGCGACGAATTCCTGATCTACGAACTGTCGCACCTGCTCAATGTCCCGGCCTCGCGCATCACGGACGAAACGCAGCTGCCGCTGTTGATGACGCGCACCGGCGACCAGCGTGCCGCGGTACGCATCGACAGCGTCATCGGTTCGCGCGAAATCGTGGTCAAGTCGGTCGGTCCACAGATCAGCTCCGTGCCGGGTATCTTCGGCGCGACGATCATGGGCGACGGCTCGGTCGTGATGATTCTCGACCTCGCCCCGCTGGTGCGTCGTGCGGCCGCGCTGCGCGAACGCGTGGAAGCGGGCGAAGTGATCGCGCCGGCACAGGTCGCTCCGACGCCGGTGCACGAGCAGCGCGCGAATCCGCTGATCATGGTGGTCGACGACTCGATCACGATGCGCAAGGTCACGACGCGCGTGCTCGAGCGCAACGACATGGAAGTGGTCACTGCGAAGGACGGCCTCGATGCAGTCGAAAAGCTGCAGGACAAGGTGCCGGACGTGGTCCTGCTCGACGTCGAAATGCCGCGCATGGACGGCTACGAACTCGCCACCTACATGAAGAACGACCCACGTCTCAAACTGGTGCCGATCATCATGATTACATCGCGTACTGGCGAAAAGCATCGCCAGCGCGCGTTGGAAATCGGAGTCGAGCGCTATCTCGGCAAGCCTTACCAGGAAGCGGATCTTCTGCGCAATGTGCAGGAGACGCTGAAGCTGAGCCGCGCATGACGACGCGAGCGGCCCGGCACGACGGCAACGCCCGCAGCGCCCCGCGGCGCGGCGCGGCGCTCGCTCGGTGAGTCGGGGAGGCGCGACAGCGGAACTACGGATGCCTATGCAAAGCAACAACACCGCGGCCGACATGCGCGTCGCGCTGCTCTACCAGGCCAGTCATCTCGGCGGGCATCTCAAGGACGCGCTGAAGGAATTCGGCGCGAACGTGGTGTACGAGGCGCCGCCGGCCGACATCGACCGCGACAAGCTCGAAGGTTCCGGCGCGCGCGTCGTGATCGTGAATCTCGACGCGGACAGCGATTCGTACATCGACCAGCTCTACGACGTGCTCGATGCGGGCGACTACGAGGTCGTGTTCAACGACGCCTCGGTTTCGTCCAACCTGCAGGGCTGGGATCACGCGCGCTGGGCGCGCAACCTCGCTGCGAAAATCCTGAACAAGCCCGAAGCGGCTGCGCCGCCGCGTCCGCCCGGTGCCGAAGCCGTGCCGACCCCGGTGCAGAAATCCGCCTCGTTCGTGCCGGTGGCAGAGAAGCCCGGCCCCGCGCCCGGCGCGCCGCCGCCGGTGCCGCCGAAACCGCTCGCCGCGCAAGCCGCGCCAAAGCCGGCGCCGGCACCCGCGCGTGCCGAACCGCCGACACTGGAATTGCCCGCGCTCGAACCGATCGCCGCCGCACCGTCGAGCCACAGCGCGCCGACCGTGGAAATGCCGCGTCCGGACCTCGGTACCGAACCGGGCGGGCTGAATCTCGACGACTTGGCCGAATTCGCACGCCTGGCCGAGCCGCCGCCTGCGCCACAGGAAGCGAAACCGTCGGCGGGGAAAAAAGCCGCGGCGGAAAGCGCATTCGCCGCCGAGCTCGACGCGCTGTTCGCCGGTCCGGCGGACAGCGGCTCGCCGCTCGACTTCGACATCGCGCTGCCGGACGAAAAGCCAGCGAGCGCGGGGCCGAAGCGCGCGGACGATCCGTTTGATCTCGGCAGCATCGAACTGACGGACACCGATCTGGCCGGTGCGAGCGGCGCCGCGTTCGACGAATCGATCGAGGTGCACTCGGATTTCCCGGCGCTGTTCGACCAGCTCGACCACGCCGCCGACAACATCCCGGCCGCGAGCGAAGGCACGTTCAAGCCGGCCGCGCGCGAACCGGAGGCGAAAACCGCGCCGAAGGCCGCGAAAGAGATCAAGACGCCGGATTGGGGACTCGAGAGCGACGAAGCGCCGATCACCGGACCGGCGAACTTCGGCATCGAGAAAGTCGCGCCGGAGGAATACCTCGCGCCGAAAGTGGAAGAGCCGGCGCGCAAGGCGCCGCCGGCACCTGCGCCGGCGAGCGGCGGCTTCACGCTCGAATTGATGCCGATCGAAGAAGCGGTCGCGCCGGAGCCGTTTTCGAATCCGAATTATTCGAGCGAATCCTGGCTCGACGGCAGCCGCCCGGCGGCGAAACTCAAGGTTGGAACAGGCACCGGCGTCGAACGCGTGTGGGTGCTCGGCGCGTCGATCGGCGGACCGGAAGCGGTGCGCGATTTCCTCGGCGCGCTGCCGGCGAATTTCCCGGCGCTGTTCGTCCTGGCGCAGCACATGGGCGAGGAATTCCTCGAACTGATGTCCGCGCAGCTGGCCAAGTCGGTGCAGTTGACGGTGCGCAATCCGACGCACGGCGAGCGCGTCTCGCACGGCGACGTGCTGATCGTGCCGACCACGCACCGCGTGCAGATCGACAAGGAAGGCGTCGTCAAGATGGCGCACCTGCCGGAAAAGACGCAGTACACGCCGTCGATCGACCAGGTCCTGCGCGACGTCGCCGATGCATTCGGCGATCGCGCCGGCGCGATCATCTTCTCCGGCATGGCGCACGACGCGATCGAAGGCAGCAAGTACCTGAAGTCGAAAGGCGGCACCGTCTGGGTGCAGGATCCGGACACCTGCGTGATCAGTTCGATGGTGGACGGTGCGCGCGAAGCGGGCGTCGTCAGTTTCATGGGCTCGCCGCAGCAGCTCGCGCAGAAGATGCTGGAAACCGGCAAGACATAGGACGACGACGATGGCCGAATCCAACTCCCGAGAAATCCGCGGACTGATGATCCCCGTCACCGGTGGCCGCGTGCTCTTGCCGAACGCCACCGTGGCCGAGGTCATCACCTACGCGCAGCCCGAGAAGATCGCCAACGCGCCGCAATGGCTGCTCGGCCGCCTGTCGTGGCGCGGCTGGCGCTTGCCGTTGTTCTCGTTCCCGATGCTGTCCGGCAGCGTGAAGGAAGAGAGCTACTCGAACGCGAAGGTGGCCGTGCTGAAGGCGCTCGGCGGCAACGCCAAGATGCCGTTCGTCGCGCTGCTCGCGCAGGGTTTCCCGCGCCTGACCACGGTCACGCCGGATCTGCTGATCCCGACCGGCGACGAAAGCGAACACGCGCCCGGCGTGCAAAGCCACGTGCTGGTACGCGACGACCAGGCGGTGATCCCGAACCTCGGCCAGATCGAATCGCTGATCGCACAGGCGATGGGCGCGGCCTGACGCCGCAGCGGGTTTCGCGTTTCCCCCTCACCCAACCCTCTCCCCCGTGCGCTGCACGGGGAAGAGGACTTGCTGCACCCGATGGTGGCGCGGGCTGTTCTTACCCTTGCGCTACAAGGCGAGTGGGCTTGCGCCGCCCGATGGTGGTGCGGCTCGCTCTTACCCGTACGCTGCAAGGCGAGAGGGCTCGTGTCGTCTCCCGCATGTGAGCCGATGCAGTGTGCCGACGCTCTGCTCCCTCTCCCCCAACGGTTTTACCGTTGGGGGAGAGGGCCGGGATGAGGGTGCGGCGCTAAAAATCCCCGAACATCGCCTGCAACGCCGCGAGCGCCGCGATGCCGGCGGTTTCCGTGCGCAGCACGCGCGGGCCGAGCTTGAGTCCGCGGAATTCCGCATGCCGCAGCATCGCGATGTCGTTGTCGGCGAGGCCGCCTTCCGGTCCGACCACGAGCAGCGCGCCGTGCGGCAATCCACCGAGTTCGCGCGCGCCGGTTTCGCCTTCGGGCAACAAGGCCAGACGCGCTTCGCCGCTCGCAGCGTCGAGCGAACCGAGCCAGCGATCGAGCCGCTGCGGCGCATCGAGCTCCGGAAGTCGATTGCGCCCGCTCTGCTCGCAGGCGCCGGCGATCACGCTGTGCCAGTGCGCCAGCCGGCGTCCGGCGCGTTCCTCGTCCAGCCGCACCTCGGTGCGCTCGGTCACCAGCGGCACGATGCGCGCGACACCCAGCTCGGTCGCCTTTTGCAGGATCCAATCCATCTTTTCGCCGCGCGCGATGCTCTGCGCCAGCGTCAGCTTGAGCGGCGCCTCGCGGTCGACTTCGCGGATCGCCAGCACCTCCGCCGTGACCGCGCGTTTGGCCAGCGACGCGAGGCGCGCCTCGCATTCGCGCCCATCGCCGTTGAACAGGATCAGCGGATGTCCGCGCTCCATGCGCAGCACGCGCGCGACGTGTTCGCCGGCCTGTTCCGGCAGCAGCACCTCGTGGCCCGGCAACAAGTCCTGTTCGCTGTAGATTCGAGGAATTCGCATCGATCGTCCCGCCTGTGCGCGCATTGTACGCTCTGGCCGCGCGAGCATTACTGTAAGCGCGTCCTCGACTTCCTGCAGCGCACGCTGCGCGGTTAGTCCACGACGGCGCGCTGAATGCCCTCGCGCGCGACCGCGACGATTAGCGCGATCTCGTCTTCCGTCGCCACGTACGGCGGCATGAAATAGACCACGTCGCCGAGCGGGCGCAGCAGGACGCCTCGTTCCAGGGCGTATCGATACACGCGCAAGCCGCGCCGGTCCGACGCCGGGAACGGCGTGCGCGGGTTGCGCGCGCGCACCAGTTCGACCGCGGCGATCATGCCGGTCTGGCGCACGTCGGCCACGTGCGGATGGTCGGCCAGCGGCGCGAGTTCGCGCGCGAGCCGCCGGCTCAGCGTGCGGTTGCGTTCGAGCACCGGTTCGTCGCGGAAGATCGCAAGCGTCTCGAGCGCGGCACGGCAGGCGAGTGCGTTGCCGGTATAGCTGTGCGAGTGCAGGAACGCCTTGCCGGCGGAGTATTCCGCGTAGAACGCGGCATAAACCTCGGCGCGCGTCAGTACCGCCGACAACGGCAGGAAGCCGCCGGTCAGACCTTTCGACAGGCACAGGAAATCCGGCGTGATCGAAGCCTGTTCGCACGCGAACAGGGTGCCGGTACGGCCGAAGCCGACCGCAATCTCGTCCGCGATCAGGTGCACGTCGAATTCGTCGCACAGCGCACGCAGGCCGCTGAGGTAGGCCGGGTCGTACATGCGCATGCCGCCGGCACATTGCACCAGCGGTTCGACGATCACCGCGCTGGTCTCGTGCGCATGGCGTTCGAGCGTGCTGCGCAGATCGCGAAGGCGCCGCAGTGCATGTTCCTGCGGCGTGCTGCCGGGATCGCGCGCGTAGGCGTCGGGCGAAGGCACCAGGATCGGCTGCAGCAGCAGCGGCGCGTAGGTCTGGCGATAGAGCGGCACGTCGGTCACGGACAAGGCGCCGAGCGTCTCGCCGTGGTAGCCGCCTTCCAGCGCGACGAAACGCACTTTCTCGGCGCGCCCGGAATTGCGCCAGAAATGGAAACTCATCTTGAGCGCGACTTCGATCGCGCTCGAGCCGTTGTCCGCGAAGAAAACGCGCGCGAGTCCCGGCGGCGCGAGGCGCAGCAATTCCTCCGCCAGGCGCACCGCGGGCTCGTGTGTGAAACCGGCGAAGATCACGTGCTCGAGCCGTGACGCTTGCTCGGCGACGGCCGCGGCGATGCGTGGGTTGGCGTGGCCGAACAGGTTCGTCCACCAGGAGCTGACCGCGTCGAAATAGCGCTTGCCGTCGAGGTCGACCAGCCAAGCGCCCTCGCCGCGGGCGATCGGGATCAGCGGGATGCCGTCGGCGCGCGTGTGGTCGTGCATCTGCGTGCACGGGTGCCAGACGGCGGCGAGATCGCGCGCGCGCCATGCCGCGCTCGCGCCGTCGCCGGATGGATGCGCCGATTCAGGTGTACTGCTCATGCTTTGCTATGATCGGTGCCAATGCCACCCAGCACAAGGCGTCGTCCCGTCATGCGCGATTTTTCCGCCCGCCGCAGCGCCGTGCGCGGCTTCACCCTGATCGAAATCCTGGTCGTCGTCGTGATCCTCGGCATCCTCGCCGCGATCGTCGTGCCGCGCGTGATGGAGCATCCGGGCGAAGCGCGCCAGGTGCGCGCGAAACAGGACATCCAGGCGATCGTCACCGCGCTCAACACGTACAAGCTCGACAATTTCAGCTACCCGAGCACGGAGCAGGGCATCGACGCCCTGGTACACAAGCCGAGCGGCACGCCGGAAGCGCCGAACTGGCACGGCTATCTCGACAAGATCCCGAAAGACCCGTGGAACCGGCCCTACCTGTATCTGCATCCAGGCACGCACGGCGACATCGACGTGTTCACCTACGGCGCCGACGGCAAGCCCGGTGGCGACGGGGAAGACGGCGACGTGGGGAATTGGGAGTGAGCAATGCCGGTCGTGCCGGGAATCGGGAATAGGGAACCGGGATTCGCGAGCGCCGCGGCGCTGCGCTCGTCCGATTTCCGCCGCTGCAGTTCCCGTTCGCGGTGCCCTGAATCCCGATTCGCGATGCCGCAGTCGCGACCGTCGCGCGGCTTCACCCTGCTCGAAATCCTGGTCGTCGTCGTCATCCTGGGCGTGCTCGCGGCGGCGCTCGTGCTGAGCACTGCGGGCAGCGGACGGCGTCAGCTCGAGCGCGAAGGCGAGCAGGTGCGCGCGCTGATCGCGTATGCGTGCGAGCAGGCGGAACTGAGCGGGCGCGAAATCGGCGTCAGCGTCGCCATCGACGGTTACCAGTTCAGCCGGCTGGAGCAGGATGCATGGCTGCCGCTGCGCGAGGGCGAGTTGCGCCCGCGGCATTGGGTCGGCGGCACGGCGGCGACGTTGAGTCGCGACGGCGCGCGTGCGGAAGTCGCCGCGGCGTACCCGGAAAAACCGCAGCTCATGTGTTTTTCCTCCGGTGAATTGACGCCGTTCCGGCTCGATCTCGCGCTCGGCGAAGTGCCGGGACGCGTGCGCATCGAGGGCGATCCGACCGGTGCGGTCTCGCTCGCGGCGGCGGTGGACGCGAATGCGCGCTGAGCGCGCCACGGTCCGGCGCGGCTTCAGCCTGCTCGAGGTGCTGGTCGCCGTGATCGTGCTCGCGCTGGCGCTGGTCGCGTTGACCAAGAGCGCCGGCAGCCAGGCGCTCGCGTTCGAAGCGCAGCGCGAACGCACGCTGGCCGGCTGGCTGGCGCAGACGGTGCTCGCGGAGGCGCGTATCGCCCATCGCACGGCCACGGGCAAAAGCGACGGCAAACGCCGTTTCGCCGGACGCGAGTGGACCTGGGAGCTCAAGATCGAGCCGACCCAGGCGTCGAGCATCCGCCGCCTCAATGTGCGCGTATTCGCGCCCGACGACGCGAGCGCGCCGATGGCGGAGCTTTCCGGCTTCGCCGGCGACGATCTGCAGTGGTGAACCCGTTGCGCGCGCGCGGCTTCACACTGATCGAGGTGCTGGTCGCCCTGGTCGTGTTCGCGGTGATGGCGGGGCTGGCGTACGGCGGCTTGAACGCGGTCGCGCGCACGCGCAACGAACTCGCCGCGCGCGAAGACGCGTTCCGCGGCCTGATGCGCATCGTCGGCATGCTCGATCGCGATCTGCGCGAAGCGGTCGCACGGCCCGTGCTCGACGTCAACGGCAAGCCGCTGCCCGGCTTGATCGGCACCGCGGGCACGATCGAATTCACGCGGCTGGGGTTTGCCAATCCACAGGCCGAGCCGCGCGCGAACCTGGAGCGCGTGCTGTACGAACTCGACGACAAGAACCTGAAACGCGGGCGCTACACCGTGCTTGATCGCGCGCCAAGCACGCTGCCGCAACTGACCGCGCTGCGCGGTGAGGTGACGGAGTTCCGCCTGCGTTACCTCGACGGCAACAACCGCTGGAGCGAAGTCTGGCCGTCGCTGCTCGCGACCGATCCGAACCAGCCGCCACGCGCGATCGAATGGCGCATCGTCACGCCGGACTACGGCGAAATCACGCAGGTGATCGAACTCGTCTCGCCTTGGCCGCAAAGTGGCGCACTGCAGGGCGGGCCGTCGGGCGGGCCCGCGCAGACGCCGACGCCTGGCCCGGTGCCGCCGGTGAAATTGCCGCCGCCGCCGGGAGGGTCGTCGTGACGCGCGCCGCCGGGCTGCCGGCGCGCCAGCGCGGCGTGGCGCTGCTGGTCGCGCTGCTCGTGGTCGCGCTCGCGACGGTGCTGATCGCGGGCCTGCTCGACCGCGGCGAACTGAGCGCCGCGCGCACGCGCAATCAGCTGCGCACGAGTCAGGCCGAAGCCTATGCGCAAGGCATGGAAGCCTACGCCGCGCGAGTGCTGCAGCAGGACCTCAACAACGGCAACACCGACACGAACCACGACGTGTGGGCGATCCCGCTGCCGCCCACACCCGTGCAGGGCGGCGAAATCGCCGCCACCATGAGTGACCTCAACGGGCGCTTCAACCTCAACAACCTTTCGCCGCTGAACAACGGGAACAATCAACAGTGGGACATCGTTTTCCAGCGCCTGCTACTGGCCCTGAAGCTCGATCCCAACATCGACGGCGCGGTGAAGGATTGGCTGAGCCAAAGCGGCAGCGCCGGCGGCGACGGGTTCTATCTCGGCCAGCCGGTGCCGTACCGCGCGTCGCATAATCTCTTTTTCCACATTTCCGAACTGCGCCTGCTGCGCGGCGTTTCCGGCGAGGTCTACGCGCAGCTCGCCCCGCACGTCGCAGCGCTGCCGCCGGGCACGCGCATCAACCTGAATACGGCCACGGTGCCGGTGCTGATGACCCTGGCCGATGGCGTCACGCAGCAGGCGGCGGCCGCGATCTGGCAGCAGGGCCAGGCGAATTTTTCCTCGGTCAGCGACCTCGCCTCGCTGGCGCCGGGCATGGCCGCGATCTGCCCGGTCTGCTACGACGTGCGCAGCAACTACTTCCGCGCGCGCGGCGAGATCGTGATCGATGGCCTGACGTTTACGTTCTACAGCGTGCTGCAGCGCGTGGATCAGGGCGCCGATGCGGGTGTTCACGTGATCCAGCGCAGCCGGGGGAGCGACGAGTAGACTCCGCTCTCCCCTGTGAGCTTTGGGGAGCATGCTGAGCGAGGGGGCGCCAACGCTTTCGCAACGGTCGACGCTGCCCCCGCACTCCAACCCTCTGCCCGACGACGGACCCGTCCGGGGGAGAGGCGGCACAACGCGCGCGCAAAAATCCCCGGCCCGCTACAATCCGACGAGTTTTGCCACTTCCTGGGCCACATGTCCGATCGTTTGCTGCTGCGCCTTCACGCCGACGACAGCCTCTCCTGGCTGAGCCAGGACGTGCAGGGCCGCGTCGCCGGCACGGCCGCTGCGGGTGCACCGCCCGCGGCGGCGCTGGCGCGTGCGCGGCGCGTGGTCGCGCTCGTGCCGGCGGAAGCGGTCCTGGTGGTCGATACGCCGCGTCTGTCGGCGGCGCGCGCCCAGTTCGCCAAGGCAGTGCCGTTTGCGCTCGAGGACCAGCTCGCCAGCCCGGTCGAGGACCTGCACTTCGCGCTCCCCGAGCGGCTGACCGCGGCGCGCGTGCCGGTGGCGGTGGTCGCGCGCGAACGCCTGCGCGGGTGGCTGGCGCGCCTGGCCGAGGACGGCATCCGGCCGGATGCCTTGTTGCCGGATGCGCTCGCGTTGCCGGCCAACGACGGCGGCACGATCGCGATCGAGGATACCCGGGCCTTGCTGCGCCTGGCGAACGGCAGTGCGTTCGCGTGCGATCTCGCCGGACTGCCGCAGTGGCTCGAGTGCGCGGCGAGCGGCGAAGGCGCCACGCTTGCACCGGAAGTCTTCGATTTTCGCGCCGCGCCGCCGCTCAATCTGCTGCAGGGCCGCGTCGCGCGCTACCACCCGCGCCAGCGTGAGCCGCTGGCGTTGTTCGCCGCGAGCCTGCCCGCCGAGGCGCCGCTCAATTTGCTGCAGGGCGAATTCGC
>Ga0068856_100005706_pt1 | contig 12261 bp, 2 predicted proteins | sample KBSCornC62_FD_66595 | JGI IMG/M metagenome (GOLD analysis project Ga0068856, IMG submission 66595) | Corn rhizosphere microbial communities from Kellogg Biological Station, Michigan, USA - KBS Corn C6-2 | ecosystem: Host-associated > Plants > Roots > Rhizosphere > Soil ...
CGCCTTCCGCCAACCGGGCGAATTGCGGCGCGTTTCCGGTGATTTCTTTCGGAAAAGTTAAAGCACGTATTTCCGGCTGAAAATCATGCGCTCCACCGCAATCTGTTTTCACTTCAATATATAAAGGCCCTTTCACATTTTTTATGAAAAAGTTTTTATAATTTGACAGCTTGGCGCTCATTCTTTCTTTCAGGCTTTCACAGACTAATGCGATTTTGCGCAAGGGTTTTACGCCAAAATTTTAGCGGCAACATTCCGACATTAAGCGAATTGCGCCTCCTGAAATTTTCACTCCAGGAGGCGCAATCATAACGCTTCACGTAACAATTTACGGATGACGCAGGCGATAATACACTGTCGGATTTAACTGATCGACGGTGATATTTTCCGACGTCACACTCCCGCTGCCGGCCACATCCACCCAGTTCACGCCGAGACCGGTGCTCAAGGAGTTCGTCTGCGCCTGGAGAATCCAGCCCAGATGATCCGTGGGCCACGACAGTGTCATCGTGTTGCCACTCAAGCTGAACAGAATGTTCGTGGGATTATTCGCAATGGTCGTCACGATGCTCAGCACGCCGGTAGTGGGGTTGAAGCTATACCCCAAGCCGCTGCCAGGCGAACCCACGATGCTGCTGAAGTTGCCCGAGGGCGTTCCGCTTACGCTGAACAATTGGAATGTGTCGCTAGTCGTAAGCGGCGTCGCGTCCGACGTGATGTTGGTAACGGTCAAGATTCCGCCATACGCCATATTGCCGCTGACTGCGAGGTTGTCTTGCGTAGTCGTTCCGCCCGTCTTGCTAATTCGCATCCGGACATTGCCTTGCAAGGTAGCGCTGCCGTTGACAGTGAAAGCGCCCACGCCAGCCGTTTCACCCGGGGCTATCGTGCCTGGAGGTGCTACAAACAAAGGACCGCTGACGCTGCCCACGCCTGCCAGCACGCCATTGGTAACGAGAGTCGTGCCTGTATAAGTGTTCGCGGTATCCAAGTAGAGTGTGCCGGCGCCAGTCTTCGCGAAGCCGCCGCCGAGGCCGTCGCCATCCAGCCAGGCTTCGTTTGCGTTGGTAAGCGCGAAGCCGTTGTCATCAAGGATTAAGCCGCCGTGCAATACGTTAACAGTCACGCCGAAAATGAAGTTCGTGCTTCCGGCCGTGGCTTGGAGCACGCCGCCGTTGAAATTAGCCACAGAACTGGCCGGCGTGGTGCCGTTGATGCGGACCTGCGTCGCTTGCACAAGGCCGCCGTTCAAGTTGAGAGTGGCATTAGCACCGACGTTTTCACCGAGCCACAGGTTGCCATTGTTGAGCACCTGTCCGCCGTTGACAGTCAGGACGCCGTTGGCGCCGAGCGAACCCACGACAAGGTTGTTGGCGCCGGCTTTTTGCACCAGACCGTGGTTGAGAGTGAGCGTGCCAATTGCGTTGACGTTGCCACGCGCCACGACCAGCCAGTTATTTGAAACCACCAGAGAACCACCATCCACGACCACGCTGGCTGTGCCGGCGTTCTGCATGACCCAGAATTCCGCGCCGCCACTCATGTATAACGCTCCACCGTTGGTGATCAACAGCGAGCCGCCGTTAATCTGGCTGGACGCAGAGCTGGCAAGGTAATTGGTGCCGGTAATTACCATCGTGTTGGTCCCAATTTTAACGATCGAGATGCCGCCCGCTCCAGTGTTGGTAATGGCGCCAGCCCAGTTGACGCTTGCGTTCGCGTTTCCGTTTGTCAGGACAGATGCGGACGCGCTCGAATTATTGATCGTTCCGTTCCCGGACAAGCCATTGATGGTTGGTAAAAGGCCGTTCAAGTCCAGCGTACCCGGGGCGTTCACGGTGACATTGCCGGCGCCCGTGCCATTCGGTATTGCAGTGGCGTTGCCGATTTGAAGCGTGCCGGCGCTGATAACAGTATTGCCTGTATAGGTATCGGCTGCCAGATTCAACGTGGCGGAGCCCGTACCGAGCTTCGTCACGCTCGTGATTCCGCCAATATGACCGGGCCCCTGGAGGGTATAATTCACCGCGTTGTTGCTGATGGTCACATTACCGGGGCTCACGGTATTGCTGAGCACAACGGTGCCGCTGCCAACGTCGCTGAATAGCACGACATCACCAGGCACGACAGACTCTGTATAAGCCACCACATTGCCCAAGGGGGACAGCCAGTTTGTGATACCCGCGCTCCAGAGATTCGTCTGCGTGGCAAGGGAATTGGTCCCCGTCCAAACAAGACCCGCCACGCCTGAAACAGTGACATAGAGGGTGCTGCTGGCAGCGTTATTGGAAAGTGTTGCCACGAGGCCTTGCGGTCCAAGCACATTCGTGGAAAATATGCCCGCACCCGCGAGCGCACCGGAATACTTGAGCACCGGAAACGTACCCGCCGAAATGGCGCCACCAAGGCGCACATAATTGGTGCCCAAAGAAGTTACCGTACCGGCTTGCAACGGAGCCACAACCGGATTCGTGCCAGCAGTCAGGACAAAGGACAAGAAGTTCGTGCCAGTGGCAGAGGTCCCCAAGTTCAAATTCCCGATAGACGCCGCGCTTCCATTGCCAACATACACGCCGAACGTGGCGCCATTCGTAACTGTTACGTTACCAGTCACCTGATGCGCCGGTGTCACAAGCAACTGACCGCCGCCGACAAGTGTGTTGCCGCTGTAGGTATTTGCGCCGCTCAAAGTCAGTGTGCCGGCTCCCAGCTTGGTCAGCCCGCCACCGACATTGGCCGTCCAAACCGGCGTTCCCGCTGTCGCGCCAGTGCCAACACCACCGGTGATATTAACGCTGATGCCGTCACCATTTAGATAACCACTGCCCGGGCATGTAACCAGAATGTTAGTGACCACACCAGTCAGGTAGTTGATCTGTGCAATGGCCGTGGCATTGCTGCCATTGCCGCCGCTGATGACAACCGCCGGAGCGTCGAGGTAACCCGCGCCGCCGGAAGACACCGGAATGGAACTGATGCCGTAACCGGAGGGCGCCGCCAGCGGCTGGCCGACCGTCACTGAGAACCCACCGTCATTGATGGCGGCTCCGCCAGCGTAAATGGTGGCACTATTAAGGCCGTTTACGAAGTTAGCGTTGTTAGTCGAAGCCTTGAGTGTTCCACCGTTGAAGCCTAGCGTTGCGCTTCCGGCCCCACGGGACACTTGCGCGGTGGTCACAGTGCCACCGTCCAGATTCACGGTGCCCGCCGAGGCGGTTCCCGTGCGCCCCATGAGGAGATTGGCATCGCCAATCAACGTCAGCGATGCGCTTCCCATGACGTTCATGAAACCTGTGCCGTTTTCGCCCACATATGCACCACCACGTCCACCGCTATTACCGTTGGTGTTGTTGATCGACGTGAAAGTTCCACCGCTGAAATTGCCGACGCCCACGGCGGTGGAACTGCCCGCACTGATCGTGAGACAGTTAGTGAGCACTGCCATGCTGCCGCCCGATTGATTCAATACCGCAGTGTCACCGCTGAAACCGACAACAAGGTAACTTCCGATGCCCGCGCTGCCACCCGAGAAATTCATTCCCGCATAACCGGCCGCACCAGAACCCAAAGCCAGTTCGTCCACGACGCTCAGCGTACCCGAGCTCATTTGGATGCTGCCTCCCGAGCTAAATGCCGACCCCACGCTGATACCGGGATTAAACTGTCCGGATGCGTTATTGGCCTGCACGGTACCTCCAGAAACGACCATTACTCCGTTACTACCGGAAACATTACCAACGCGGACCACCCCGGTGGTGACGACTTTGCCGCTTGGAACACGCAATGTGCCCGCAGATACCGCGGGAGCATTGGACATGGTGCCCGTCAACACCAGTGTGCCGGCGTCAACCAGGTCGATCGCCCCAGCTCCACTCGAAATTCCGCCGATCTGCATCGTTAAATTCGTCGGAATGTCCAGGGAAGAATTCGCTGTGACGGTAATCGGACGGCTGTTGGTTACGCTGCTTCCAATCTGCAACATGCCGCCGCCCAGGGACAGCACGCCGGAGGACGCACCCAGTGCGGAATCATTGGTGATGATGAGTACGCCATTATTCACATAGGTGCCGCCGCTGTAGCTATTGGATAACCCAATAAACAGAGAGCCCGTATTGCTTTTCACGATATAGCCGGAACCGGCAATGCTACCCGCGCCGCCGAAGCTGTATGGCAATGTACTGTTGACCACCACCGGGAATGAATAGACGGTCGTGGTGAGATTAATGTTTGTTGGCTGAGGATTTACAAAATCATTAGTCAACGTGTCGTCAAACATCGTGGCATCACCCACAACCACGGCTCCGTTGGTGTACTGAAGATAGAACTGGGCATTATTATTGGCATCTTTCCAGTTGGGTGTCGTGTTCACGTCCCAATCAACGCCCGCCGTACCTTCCCAGGTTAGATTTTGCGGCGCCGTGGAAACATTGAGATCAATCGAATCATTGCCCTGGTTGTTAACCAACGACGCAGACACGCCCGGTGGTAACGTCAGGGAGAAATTGGCGATGCTCGCCAGCGCTGTTCCCGTGTATTTAACCAACATAAATGTGCCCGGTCGGATTCCCAATCCGCTGACCGCAATGCTTAGTCCCGTGCCCGGGGCGGACAAGTTACCGCTGGCATTTAAAGCCGCAACAGTTGGATTCGCCGCAAGGTTGCCGTAGCTGATGCTGACAGTAGCGTTATTCTGCAGCGTTACATTACCCGCATTGAAGCTGCTGCCGCCCGACGCATCAATCGCCAGCGTGCCGTTCGTCACCAGCAAGTCGGTTGGGGTGTTTAAAGTTGAAGGACTAACGTTAAGAGTACCGCCTAGAATTGCTGTTTGACCGCCGAAACTATTGCCTGCCGCGAGCGTTAGTGAACCAGCACCCAGCTTCGTGAGGCTGCCGGCAGCATTGGGTGTGAATGTGGGCGTCCCGAGCGTCAAACCACCGCCGCCACCGCCGATAATGGTGAAAGTCAAAGTATCACTGCTGGAATAATTGTTGCCGGGACAGGTAATCATGATGTTTGTTACGACACCCGCAACATAGTCAATCTGAGGAACGGCCTTGGCCCCGGTGCCGCTGCCGCCGTTGATTAATATGATGGGAGAATTAATATAATTGGAACCACCGGAAGTCACCGGTATGGAACTGACGCCGTATCCAGTAGCGCCTTGGATGGGCTGTGTAAACGTGATGGCGAATCCGCCGTCGTCGATGATAGTACCGCCGCTGTAATCGATAAATGTGGTTGTGTTTGCGCCAGGCGTAAAGATACCCGTCGCGTTCTGGCCGGCTGAATTCGCCCGCAATGTGCCGCCGTTAAAGTTAAACGTTCCCGCCGCATTCACGCTGGTGATAAAGTTCGCCTGGAGCATACCGCCGTCCAGATTGAAGGTGCCATTGGCGGCTGCGTTTCCGTGCGCGAACTGAACGCCGTCATTGGTGATGGCCAGCGTCGCGTTGCCCCAAAGGCTCACTGTACCGTTGTTCACTTCGCCAGGCCACATGCCGTTTCCGGCACCCGTCATGGCGAAAGTTGCGTTTCCAAAAATATTTTCAACTCCGTAGGATCCGGTAGCGGTGCTGCCATAGCCAACCGTGTCTGACGCGCCGGACATCAGCAAAGTGCCGCCGCTCAAGTTCAAGACGCCACCGTTGGTTGTGCCGCCGCAGGCAATGAAGCCGGCGATCGTCGTGGTACCACCAAACTGGCTGAAGCCAGCGAAACCCGATCCATTGTTGCCGCCGCCGATGGTTAGCTGCTTATTTGCGTTGAATACACATCCAGGATACATCCAAACACTACCAGCGGCAGTGGGAGTGTTATTGACCGTCGCAATATTGAAACTGGAATTGTAAACTTGGGCAGGGGTGTAATTCGCCAAAAACGTTGCATTATTGCTCAAAATCATCACCGCGCTGGAACCCGCAACCGGTCCAATGGACGCCACGGCGTTGATGTTATTGGCATTGGTGATGGCAACGCCGCTTCCCGACAAAAGCAGTTTGCCAGCGTTGACAGTGAAAGCGTCATTGATGGTGACATTGCCGTTAAGCGCGCACGTGCCCAAACCACTCTTGTTAAAGCCCATTCCGCGCCCGGTCGTGCCGGGAAAATTCTGGAATGTGCCGGAGAAAACGACGTTACTGGGGTTATTGATAAAGAACCATTTGTTCACGCCGGTGCCGGCAGTCTCAATTGTGCCGGTGCCCGTGACGTTGGCCACGGAATTCATATCTCCACCCAGCATGAGTGTTCCGGTATTCACGTTCAACGTGTGGCCGGCCAATGTACTGGCGCTGCCACTGCTGCCAATCAGCAGATTGCCCGCACCACTCTTGATAAAATTGTAGCCCGGACCCGTGGTGCCATTTAGCACACCCACCGTCAACGTATTGGCCGCGACTGTTACGGTGCGGTTTGTTCCCGGTCCGGTGATTGTGGCAGCACCGGAACCAAAGCTCAGATTGGTCGTGCCCGCAAAAGTAAAGTCGCCCGCCCATTGCGCAGGTTTGTTATTGGCAATGGTAACCGGTGCTCCGGCAACGTTATCAATGGTGCCGCCATTGATATAGAGAGTGCCGCTGGTGCCGATTGAATTGGCGTTGGAGATGTTGAGCGTGCCGCTGTCGAGAATCGTATTCCCCGTGTAAACATTTGTTCCCATCAACGTCAATGCCCCCGTGCCAATCTTATGAATCGATAATACGCCGGTACTGTTTGTAATCAGGCCGCTAAAAACCGTATCCGAGCCGTTGTTAATCACTAATTGGTTGGTGCCACCGCTCCGGGTTGTGTCAACAGCGCCCAGTCCGCTGAGCCCAGCCACAGCCGGACTGAAGCCATTCAAATCGAGCTTCGAACCCTGCGCAACGGACACCGATGATAGCGCTGGCAACATCGACTGCGCCGCCGGCCCGGCCGCCGTCATGAGCGCTTGAATTTCCGCCTGCGAAATCGCGCGGCCATAAACATAGACCTCGGCCAGTTGACCATTCAACCGAATGTCGCCGTCACCAATGTCCGGCGTGCCACCAATCCAGAGTTGTCCGCCCACGCCATTGCCGTTCCACTGATTCATCGTCGCGCCGTTAATAACAGTCCACGGATCCACGGCGCCATCCACATAATTGGTCTTCGAGCCACCGTTGCAGGTCATCACCACAAAGTGCCAGACACCGTCCACAATGTTGGACGTGCCCATTTCCCAGCCTTGGGAATTTCGAACACCGCCCGCGGACGCGCCAGCCTGGTCGTTTGTGCCCGCATTAAGATGAAAGGTAGTATTGCCGCTCGCCCAGCCGCCGTCACCTTGATATGCATACACTGCGCCGGTCTGGCTTGTCTTCATCCACATTGCCAGCGTCCAATTTAAATTAGTATTAAAATTAACTCCCGGGTTGTTGACCAAAACATAACCAGCATTGACCGCGCCGACGCCAACATTCAAAGCGTTGTTACCATTCGGACCGCCGGCTCCGACGCTAACACCACTGCCCACGATGAGGCCGTTCATCGCCGCCCCGCCGCTGCCGCCGTTGGTAACAATGTTGCCGCCGGCGTTATTAAAGGAAAGATAAAGCACAGGACCAGTGGAGGCTGGGTTGGTCAGCTGAAGAGTTCCCGCACTGACGGCAGTCACGCCACTATAACTGTTGGCCCCTCCCAGCACGAGCGTGCCGGTGCCGGTCTTGGTCAATCCGACGGCACCCCCCAGCGGCGCATTTATCGTGGCCGTGTTTGTCACGGCAATCGTCGGCGTCCCCGAGGAAACCGCCAGCGTCAACGCGCTGCCGCCGCTTGGATTCAAGAACCAGTTGTGCGCTCCCGTACCGCCACTGAATAAAAGGGAACCAATATTGTGCGACGCGTCCAACGTCACCGTGCGATCAGCACTTATGTTGATCGTACTGAAATCCGCCACCGCATCTGTACCGTCGGCTATATTGCCATTAAGCCAGCTTGTGGTATCACTCCACACGCTGCTCGCGTCATTCGTCCATGTTCCGCTGGCCCCAAATGCGGTTGTGGAAATCCACATTAGTATCATTGCGACGGTCGATGCGGCGCGCTTATACAACTGTTGGCACGGATTGCTGGGTTTCATAGGCATTTTCTTCGGGGGGTTTTGGTTCTTTTTGAAAACAAGGCGCAAAAGTACTACGCGTTTCTTGTTAGTTATGGGTCAACAAGGGAATTTTGGGATTAGATCAGTCTGGAAAATGTGCCCATGACTGCAAAGACGCAATGGTGTCGTCGCTCGTAATGCACAGCAGTCATATACGCTTCGCTGAACGTGGGTCACATTGCTACCGTAGCACTCAATAGATTGAATTCAACCGCTGCATTATGCACCCTGTTGCACAGGCCGGCCGTTCCCCGTATTGCCGTTACTCTATTGTCTTTTTTAAGTTTCATAGCGCGTGGGGATGGAAATCTCGGTTTAAAAAACAGTCTAGGGCTTGCTTATTTAGTAACTGCGCCGTCAGCAGCCAAAGTCCGCCAAAAATCTTTGAAAATTTTTCACCTCCCAAAAATAACCTCAAAATGCCACCTAATACGGGGACGCCGCCGGGTTTGCAAGGTCCCATGGCTCGCCCGGTATTGGTTGCAGGATATTGACCTTATCCTGATTTATTGTTAATCAGTATTAAATCGGCAAAATTGGTGGTAGTTCTATATTATGAAAACTATATCTTCACGGGATTCGGCCAGAATATTGGGATTTGGCCTTCTGGTAAGCATTGTGTCCGGCTGCACAACCACCGTTTACGACACTTACACCCCCGCCCCGCCGCCACCGACCGTCGAGTATGTCCCGGCACCGCCACCGCCTCCGCCAGATCAGCCGCAACCCGAGTACGCCCCTCCTGCGGAAACCGTCATCGTAATCCGCGCCGAAAGCGATTTCTACGCACCGCTCGGTCGCTACGGTCATTGGGTGGACATGGAAGGCTATGGCCGTTGCTGGGTTCCCGACGGTGTTGATCGCGACTGGCGCCCGTACACCCAAGGCCGCTGGGAACGCACGGATAACGGTTGGTACTGGTCGAGCGATGAACCGTGGGGCTGGGCCACCTGCCATTACGGACGTTGGTTTCTCGACCCGCGCTTTGGCTGGGTCTGGCTGCCACGAACCGAATGGGCTCCCGCCTGGGTCGCCTGGCGCGATGGCGATGACTACTCAGGCTGGGCCCCGTTACCACCTCGGGCACGGTTTCGCGCCGACGGTGCTTTGGAACGTGATGATGACGTTGATCCCCACTCATTTGTCTTTGTGGAAAAACGCCATTTGATGGAGCAACAGCGTCCGCAGACCGTTATCGTCAACAACATCACCGTCATTCAAAAGACCGTAAATGTCACCAAAGTCACCGTTGTAAATAAAACTGTAATCAATGAAGGACCATCGCCGGACGCTGTGGCGAGGGCAGCCGGTCATCAAATCCATGTAGTGCCCGCGCACACGTTGCGCACCGAGCGCGAAGCCCCGGTCGCCGTCAAAGAACATCTGCGCACGGAGTCCGTGCCTGTCGGCAGAATTCCAGATGCAGATCACAATCGTCCCCATGCGCCGGAAAATGAAACGCATAATCCCCGGCCGGAACAACCGCCTCAACCCAAACCGCAACCCCGGCCCATACCCGAAAATACCTACGTGACGCCCCAACAACCCGGTCACCCGCAGCAGCCCGGTATCTACGTGCCTCCGGTTCAACCGAGGCCGCCGCAAGACCAGCCCAAACCGCATCCGGTCATCCCGGAGCAAAACAAGAACGATCAAAATGCGGTCAAACAACAGCGCGAGCACGAACAAAATCCGAACAAGCCGCTGAACCAGCCCCGCCCCAATCAACCGCCCAACGAGTTGAAACACCCGCCTCAACCACCCGTGAAGCCAGAGCTTCATCCGGAAAACAACCAGCCGCAGAATCACGTTGTTCCCAACCCGCCAAGACCGGAGCAAAATGTCCGCCCGCAACCGCCCGGCCAGCCTGAAAATGGTCCGGCCAGGCCGCACCAGGAACAAATTCCGCCACCACAAAAACCGGAACAGAAAAATCCCGCGCAAAAGCCGCACCCGCCCGAAGATAAGGGCCACCATTCATCCACCAATGCCCCGCCGCAACAAAAATAGTAACTCCATTTCATCGAGGCATTAAAATTACTGGATGAGCCCGCATCGGCCCGTGTGGCCACTTTATGTCACATGGGCATCAGGCCGGATTCCCATACCATTCACGAACAACCACGGTTGGAAATTTACCGGCTTGCACCATTGTGCACCGAAACCGTTTCCTTCCGGCAAAATATGAAAGGATCTGTTTTGAAATGTTTTAAAGGCCTGTGCGTCGCTGTTGGCTTCATTGCCTTGGGCCGGCTCTCGATTATTGCTGCCGACAAGGTGAGCGTCATCGATCTGCCCGATACTTCCACGACGAACTCCTTCTACCTCGGGAACCGTCTGCCGCTCGAACCCGCGCGCTTCCTCGCCCTGCCCGACGGCGCCGTCCAGCCCAGGGGCTGGCTGCTCGAAATTCTGCGCCGCCAGCGCGACGGCCTCTCCGGCAACCTCGGCGAAATCAGCGCCTGGCTCCAAAAAGATGACAACGCCTGGCTTAGCAAAGACGGCAAGGGCAAGTACGGCTGGGAAGAAGTCCCCTACTGGCTTCGCGGTTACCTCCAGCTCGGTTACATTTTGAATGACCCGAAGATTATCGCCGAAAGCAAAATCTGGATCGATGGCACCCTCAACAGCCAGCGGCCCGACGGTGATTTTGGCCCCGACCAGCGGTTCGATGACGACGGCTCCCGGGATTATTGGGCAAACATGCTCATGCTCTTTTGCCTCCAGATTTATTACGAAAACACCCAGGACCAGCGCGTCATCAACTTGATGACAAAATATTTTCATTACCAGCTCGGCGTCCCGGATGAAAAGTTTCTCACGCATTACTGGCAGAAAATGCGCGGCGGCGACAACCTCTACATCGTCTATTGGCTCTACAATCGCACTGGCGATCCCGAACTGCTCAAGCTCGCCGATAAAATTCATCGCTGTACGGCCAACTGGGAACTGACCGACGATCTGCCCAACTGGCACAATGTCAACATCGCCGAATGTTTCCGCGAACCAGCCGAACGTTCTTTGCAGACGCATGATAAAGCTGAGCTCCGCGACACCTACGCCGATTTCAACGAAGTACGCAAACGCTACGGCCAGGTTCCCGGAGGCATGTTCGGCGGCGATGAAAATTGCCGTCCCGGCCATTCCGATCCCCATCAAGCCGTCGAAACGTGCGGCATGGTCGAGCAAATGTTGTCCGACGAATTGCTGGTTCAAATCAGCGGCGATCCTTTTTGGGCGGACCAGTGCGAAGATGTGGCTTTCAATTCCTACCCCGCCGCCGTCCTGCCGGATATGCGCGCACTGCGCTATCTGACCGCCCCAAACATGGTCGTCAGCGATTCTAAAAATCACTCCCCCGGCATCGATAACAGCGGTCCGTTCCTGATGATGAATCCCTTCAGTTCCCGCTGCTGTCAGCACAACCATTCCATGGGCTGGCCTTATTTCACCAAGCACCTTTGGCTGGCCACACCGGACAACGGCCTCTGCGCCGATGTCTATTCCGCAAGCGAAGTCAGCGCCGAAGTGGGAAATGGAAGCACGGTCTCCATCTCTGAAGACACTCATTATCCATTCGATGAAACAATCAATTTCACCGTTCACGCCCGGCACACAGTCAAATTCCCCCTCTATTTAAGAATACCGGCCTGGTGCCAAACCGCCTCCATCTCCCTGAATGGCAAGCCGGTCAACATCGACGTCGTCGCCGGAAAATATGTTCGGATCGAGCGCGAATGGAAAAAGGACGACTCCATCGCGTTGAACTTGCCCATGAAGATTTCCGTCCAACAATGGACCGCCAATCACAACAGCGTCAGCGTGAACTACGGCCCACTCACGTTCTCCCTGGATATCGGCGAACGCTACGATCGCAAGGACAGTTCCCAGACCGCCATCGGCGACTCCGCCTGGCAGAAGTCAGCCGATCCTTCGAAATGGCCGTCCTTTGAAATATACGCCACCACGCCATGGAACTACGGCCTCGTGCTGGATACCCAAAACCCCGCGGACTCCCTCACCGTAAAAAAGCTCGCCTGGCCGTCCGACAACTTCCCGTTCACGCCCGATAGCGCTCCGATTCAAATCATCGCAAAAGCCAAAGTCATCCCCGAGTGGACCATCGACCGCAACGGCCT
>Ga0068856_100005707_pt1 | contig 12260 bp, 13 predicted proteins | sample KBSCornC62_FD_66595 | JGI IMG/M metagenome (GOLD analysis project Ga0068856, IMG submission 66595) | Corn rhizosphere microbial communities from Kellogg Biological Station, Michigan, USA - KBS Corn C6-2 | ecosystem: Host-associated > Plants > Roots > Rhizosphere > Soil ...
ACATCGCAGGGGTCGCAAGTTCAATCCTTGCCACGCCCACCATTTCTTTTCAGTGACTTAGCAAACTTTCTGCCCTCGAGAGCACAAGGTTCGTTTGGTTCAATTGAACCAACGCCCCAAAACCGCCTGTTCACGTGCATAATTGCCTGGCTGGCTAATAGTCGCGCTTGGGTGAGAAAGCGCCGCTACTGCCGTTCGCAGGCCCTTCCGATGTAGCGAGTAAGCCGACGTCCGTTCAGGTGGGTAGCGGCGTAACTTGTACCTGTAGGCGGGTCGCTGTGATGCTGCGACGCCAGCTCTTGCCGATATTCGCGCGATGCCGATGGATGTGGTGCGTCCGGATGTTGCTCGACATCCACAATCCGAAGCGTTCGCGGACGACCGTCGGGATAGGGCCATTCGATCGACTGGCCGGCCTTCAGTCCGATCAGGCCCGCGCCCACCTGCGAATGGATGGAGATCGAGCCGCGCTCGATGTCGGCATCGGCGGGAAGGACGATCTGGACGCGCCGACGCACGCCCGTGGCTTCATCGACAAAGGTGACGGCCGAACCCAAGGTCGCGACATCGCTCGGAAGCTCGTCGCGGGAGGAAATGTCCGCCCGATCGATCTCGTCGAGCAGCATTCTGGCGACTTCCGGAGCGCTCGCTTCCAGTCGCATCGCGTAGCTTGCGATCAGGGCATAATCGGTTTCGGAAATGTGGATCGGCGGCTTCGCCGATGCGGAATCTATATTCTTGTCCATGGTGAATCTCACGAATGCGGGCTGAAATGGGATGCCCTCGGCGCGCCGGAACGGCGCGGAAAAGGGACATCGGTTGCTTTGGTAGGAAACCCCCAGACCCACGAGCGAAATGCTTTGGGGGTCTGGGGCTAAGCGCCCGCGAGCAGCTGGCCTGAATGAGCGAGGAATCGCCTGAATGATGGCAAGCTGTGCATGGGTTCGAGATGGGGACTCCGGCCCGGCTTTCAACCGGTCAGCCAGAATTGCGAAGCGCGGTCGCAATCGCATTGATCGACAGATGGATGCCCTCGGGGATTCGAGGATCCTTCTCGCCGCCGCGATAGCGTTTCAGAAGCTCGATCTGGAGCAGGTTGAGCGGCTCGATATAGGGCAGGCGCAGGCGGATCGAATCCTCCAGTGCCGGGTCATTTTCAAGCAATCGGCTCTCACCGCGGATCTCGAGCAGGCGATCGATCGTGCGCAGCCATGCGTCATGGATTCGGCCGAAGATGGCCTCGCGCATCGGCGCGTCGGCGACCAGTTCCGAATAACGCGAGGCGATCGTCAGGTCGCTCTTGGCGAGGATCATTTCGAGATTGTCGAGGGTCGTTCGGAAGAAGGGCCAGGCTTCGTCCATCTCGCGCAGCAGGTCGAGGTCGTCGATCTGCGCGAGACCCTCTCCCACGCCGAACCAGCCGGGTAGCATGACCCGCGCCTGTGCCCAGCTGAAACTCCAGGGAATGGCGCGCAGGTCCTCGATCCGGCTCGATGACGTCCGGCTCGTCGGGCGGGAGCCGATCTTCAGCTCCGATATCTCGGCAATCGGGGTCATTTGCCGGAAGAAGGTCCGGAAGCCGTCGGTCTCATAGACGAGGCCCCGGTAGGCCCGGAACGCCGCGTCGGAGATCGTCTCCATTGTCGCATAGAAACGCTCGTGTGATCGCGGCGAAGGTTCGAGGCTCGCGAGCAGGGTGGCCGACGCGATCGCCTCGAGATTGGCCGTCGCGCTTTCCAATGTTCCATATTTCGCGGCGATCACCTCGCCTTGTTCGGTGATCCGAATGCGGCCGTCGACGGTGCCCGAAGGCTGAGCTCGGATCGCGGCGAAGCTGGACCCGCCGCCGCGCCCGACGGCGCCGCCGCGGCCATGGAACAGCTGCAGCCTGATCCCCGCCTTGTCGAACACGTCGGCAAGCGCCCGGCTCGCCTCGTGGAGGCTCCAGACGGACGTCATATAGCCGCCGTCCTTGTTGGAATCGGAATAGCCCAGCATCACTTCCTGGAAGCCGCGGGCATGAGCGTCGGCGGCCACCTCGGGCAGTTCAAACCATGCCTTCATGATCGCGGGGGCGTTGTGAAGGTCGTCGATGGTCTCGAACAAGGGCACGGCCATGATCGGCGTCGCCCCCGCGCCATGCCTCCACAGGCCTGCTTCCTTGAGCAGCAGATGCACCTCGAGCAGGTCGGAAACAGCGGCGGCCTTGGAGATCACATAGGTGGTGATTGAGCCCGGGCCATATTGGCGATGGGCCTCGGCGGCCGCGTGAACCATCGCAAGCTGCGCCGCGGTCTCGTCTGAATAGGCGGCATATGGATTGGTCAGGAGCTGCGGCCTGCTCAATTCCCGGCGGAGCGTGACCACCCGTTCGGATTCGGGAAGCCCCGAATAATCATGGTCCACCGCGGCGAACTTGAGCAACTCTCCAACGACGCGCTCATGGACATCGGCGTTCTGCCGGAGATCGAGCGCGGCGAGGTGGAATCCGAATGTTTCGACCGAACGGATGAGGCGCTGAAGCGCGCTGCCTTCGAGATTCCCAAGGGATTCAGCAAGGCACAGCAGGTCGTCGCGGAAGGCTTCTGGTGCGGGATAAGGGTCGGCTTCGACCGAGGGCGCGCGCGACGGCTCGCTGCCGGTGATCGAGGTCATGGTCGCGGCGAGGCGCGCGTAGATTCCGGTCAGTGCCCGGCGGTAGGGTTCGTCGCGACGCGCGGACGCGTCGTCGCCGGAGGCGTCGGCGAGGTGCAGGACCGCCGGAGTGACTGCGGCAAGCTCCGTCGAAATCGACAGGTCGGCGCCAAGGGCATGGGCCTGCTCCAGATAATCGCCGATCACCGCCCGCGCTGCCCGGCCGAGGGCAAGCCTAACGGTCGCGGCGGTGATATTGGGATTGCCGTCGGCATCGCCTCCGATCCAGCTGCCGATCCTGAGGAAACTCGCCGGGCGCCGTCCCAGTGCGCCTTCCCAGCGGGAATAGAGCGCCGGGAGGACCGGCAGGAAGATGCCGGTGAGATAGGAAAGGGCGATGTCGACCTCATCGGCGACATCAAGGCCTTCGCGCCTCAGCGCCCGAGTCTGCCACAGCAAGGCGATGTGGCGCCGGATGGCGGATTCGACGCCGTCGCCCTGGGCCGTCTCGGTCACGCCGGAATCGCGCAGTCTCATCAGTTCGGCGATGCGATTGCGATGATCGATCATGCTCTTGCGCCGAACCTCGGTGGGATGGGCGGTGAGCACCGGTGCGATCAGGGCCCCGTCGAGAAGCGCTGCAGCTGCGCCTTTGTCGACACCTTCCGCGGCGAGCGTCTCCAGCGCATCGGCCAATGTCGCGCAGGGATCGGCGGCGACGCCCTGACGGTCCTCGGCAAGATTGGCGAGCAGCGAGAAGAGCATGAAGCCGCGGACGAAGGCGAGGGTGCCGTCGAGCGTCAGGGCCTCGAGCCCGCTGACCAGGTCCTGGAGGTCGGCAAGGCCGCGATGCCGCCTGACGGAGGCCGACCTTATCGTCTCGATCCGATCGAACAGGACCTCGCCGTCGTCATCGCGGATGACGTCGCCGAGGAGACGCCCAAGGTAGCGGATATCGGGATTCTGCTCGATCGTCTGCATGGCCGGCGGGGCATTCACGTGGGCGTGCTCCGATCAGAAGCGAGCGCCGGCCGGCTTTTTTTCCGAGTCTGGTTCGCACTCGTGATTGCTTGCCGGTCGGCGGGCTTCAGCAAGGCTCGCCGGACGCGCCACGCGCTCGGTCGGCGATGCTTTCATGGGTTGGATGATCGCGCAGCCGAAGAGTTCCGTATTCTCAACTGGAGGCGCAAGCTTTTCCGGCAGACGAACCATGGCACGGCGCGGTCACATCAAATCATTTGCTTGAAACTTCTCATAAAATTCGTTTGCCCGCGCCGCACAGGCATGGTTCGGCGATCCCGCGCCGGCCTTTGTCGCGCCTCGACGATCAGTGAAGCTAACCGCGCGCCGGAGACCTTGCAGGCGCCAGCTAGGAGACAGGTGTGAATGCGTTGGAGCACAGGGAGCCGGAGGCGCTTGCGGCCTTGCTTGCTAGGGTACGCGCCTGCAGCGCCTGCGCCGCGACCCTGCCACTCGGTGCTCGCCCCGTGCTCCAGGCATCCTCGAGCGCAAGCATCCTCATTGCGAGCCAGGCGCCCGGCTCGAAGGTGCATCAGACCGGCATACCTTTCTCCGATCCGTCCGGAGCCCGCCTGCGCGAATGGATGGGCGTGTCGAGCGACGACTTCTATGACGAGAGCACGTTCGCCATTGTCCCGATGGGTTTTTGCTATCCCGGCCGTTCGGGCGGCGGCGACGCTCCGCCGCGAGCGGAATGCGCGCGATTGTGGCGAGGCGAGCTGCTGGAATTGCTCCCGGCCGTGCGCCTGACCTTGCTGGTTGGCGCTTATGCCCAGAATCATGTGCTGGGACCCGCGCCGATCACCTCGCGCGTCCGAAACTTCCGGGATCATCTTCCCCGATATTTCCCTCTTCCGCATCCGTCGTGGAGATCGAGGCTCTGGGAAGAGAAGAATCCGTGGTTCCGCGCCGATGTGATTCCCGAGCTTCGCTCCGCCATCGCGCGCGCCCGCGCAGGTCCACAATAGCAGTGATGCGCGTCGCTCAGGCGACGCCAGGCCTTCGGCGGTGCGGCGTCCGCCGGAACTCGGGCGGACAATAAGAGGGCCCTGGATCCCTTGGTCTAGCAGGAGTCTCCGAAGGATTCGGCTCCGCGTAGCGGTCGGGCACCTCCGGCGGCTCTTCGATGGGCTCGTCGAACGGCACCTCTTCGGGTCGGGGATCCTGGCCTGCCGTCACGATGGTCATTTCATTCTCGCTTTTCCTGCCTGGCGTGCAGGATGCATCCAAATGCTCTTCTGCCGCAGGAAAGACCAACGCATATTGTTGGGTAATGGCGCAGAATATTTTGGATTTATTTAGAAGCCAGCGTTCACCTTCGGACCAATAGCAAGGTGAGCAGATGGAATTGCTGCTCTGCTGACGCGAATTCTGCAAACAATCATTTTTTTGTTCTTGAGCTGCAATACTATTCGTTTGTCCTTCACGCGCTTTCATTCCACAGGCGCGATGATGCGGTTGAGAAGAAGATGCCGCGGAGAGGCGGTCGAGGTTCGTCAGGGCCCGCCGCCGACCGAATGAGCGGAAGCATTGCTCAAGCATCCATCTTCTCGGTCCGGGCGGAGATGGACCGGGCCATTGAACCTTTCGGGCACCCGGCGTGCCGCCGCGCATCAAAGGACTGCCAACCACCGAAGGAGGCCGTCATGATCAGCAAGCTCTTCCTCTGCGGGGCATCCGCCCTGCTGATGATCTCAACGCCCGCGACCGCGCACGAAGCGGCCCAGCCGAACGATGCCCAGATCGCCCATATTGCCTATACGGCAGGGGCGCTTGATCTGGAGGCGGGCAAGCAGGCGCTTGCCAAGTCCCACAACAAGGCGGTGCGCTCCTTCGCCGAGACGATGGTGCGCGACCATGGTGCGGTCAATCAGCAGGCGCTTGCGCTCGTAAAGAAGCTTGGAGTCACGCCCGAGGCCAATGCGACGAGCGAGGCGTTGACCAGCCAGGCCAAGGAAAAGGCCCGCGAGCTCGGCAAGCTTAGCGGCAGGGCCTTCGACCGCGCTTATATCCACAATGAAGTTGCGTTCCACCGGACCGTGAACGGCGCGCTCAGCACCAGCTTGATCCCGTCAGCACACAATCCCGAGCTGAAGGCGCTCCTCGAGACAGGCCTCACCTTGTTCCAGGAGCATCAGAAGCACGCCGAACAGATCGAGAAGAACCTGCGGTGACAGCGCGAACCTTCCCCTCCGTTCGATCGCTGTCACTTGCACTAGCGGCTGCCGTCCTGGTCATGCCCCCGGCCAGTCCGGCGGCAGCCGCGCCCAGGGTGCACACTGTCGTCATCGACAAGTTGAAGTTCGGGCCGGTTCCGGCGGGGATCCGGGTCGGCGACACCATCCTGTGGGTCAACAAGGATTTCCTGAAGCACACGGCCACCGCGCGCGACAAGAGCTTCAACATTGAATTGCCGCCGAACACCGCCGGGAAGACCCTGATCAGCCATTCGGGCTCCATCGCCTTCTACTGCATCTATCATCCCGGAATGACGGGTTCGCTGAGCGTCGGGAAATGATCGGGCCGAAGGATGCCGACCACTTCGAAACCTGAGTCACACCCGGCGAGGCTGAACCGGGCTTTTCCCCGATGGCGATCGCGCGCGCTGCGATTCCGCCGCTGTCCGGCGCCAGCGCCCGAGAGCTTGCAGATGGTGACCGGATGAAATGAGCACGACCGCCGACACAATGCATTTGAGTCCGCGACAAGGGCATGAGGCGCATCATGACGCCGACCACAAGCCGCGCTTCTTCGTCCGCTGGTTCATGTCCACGAACCACAAGGACATCGGCACGCTCTACCTGATCTTCGCGATCGTCGCCGGCGTGATCGGCGGTTCGATCTCGGGAATCATGCGCTGGGAGCTGATGGAGCCGGGCATCCAGGTGCTGAACCGCGCCTGGCCGATCGGCGCGGGCACTGCGAACTTCGACGAATGGACTCACCACTGGAACGTGCTGGTCACCGCGCATGGCCTGATCATGATTTTCTTCACGCTGATGCCGGCGATGATGGGCGGGTTCGGCAACTGGTTCGTGCCGCTGATGATCGGCGCTCCGGACATGGCCTTCCCGCGAATGAACAACATCAGCTTCTGGCTGCTCGTGCCTGCATTCCTGTTGCTGCTTGGGTCCACTTTGGTCTCCGGGGGAACCGGCCTCGGCGCGGGAACCGGCTGGACCTTGTACGCGCCATTGTCGACTACGGGATCGGCCGGCCCGGCGGTCGACATGGTCATCTTCGCCATTCACCTGGCGGGCATCAGCTCGATACTCGGTGCGATCAATTTCATCACCACCATCTTCAACATGCGTGCCCCGGGCATGAGCATGCACAAGATGCCGTTGTTCGTCTGGTCGGTGCTGGTGACGGCCTTCATGCTGCTCTTCTCGCTTCCGGTGCTTGCCGGCGCGATCACCATGCTCCTCACCGACCGTAATTTCTCGACCGCCTTCTTCGATGCGAGCGGCGGGGGCAACGTGGTCCTCTACCAGCACCTGTTCTGGTTCTTCGGCCACCCCGAGGTCTACATCATGATCATTCCGGGCTTCGGCATCATCAGCCAGGTGGTCGCGACCTTCAGCCGAAAGCCCGTCTTCGGCTATCTCGGCATGATCTATGCGATGGTGGCGATCGGCCTGATCGGTTTTGTCGTCTGGGCGCACCACATGTTCACCACCGGCATGAGCGTCGACGAGAAGATGTATTTCACCGCGGCCTCGATGGTGATTGCGGTGCCCACGGGCGTGAAGGTCTTCAGCTGGATCGCAACCATGTGGGGTGGATCGCTGACCTTCGAGACGCCGATGCTGTTCGCGATCGGCTTCATCTTCCTGTTCACGATCGGCGGCGTGACGGGCGTCGTTCTCGCCAACGGCGGCGTCGACACCTACATGACCGATACCTATTACGTCGTGGCCCATTTTCACTACGTGCTCAGCCTCGGCGCGGTGTTCGCGATCTTCGCCGGCTTCTATTACTGGTTCCCGAAGATGAGCGGCCGAATGTACAATGAGCTGCTCGGCAAGCTGCATTTCTTCATCATGTTCATCGGCGTGAACGTGATCTTCTTCCCGATGCACTTTCTGGGGCTCGACGGGATGCCGCGCCGGATCCCCGACTACACGCCGGCCTTCGCGCATTGGAACTATGTCGCGACGGTCGGCTACATGATCACGATCGCCGGCGTTGCGATTTTCTTCGTCAACCTCTTCTGGTCGCTCGCGGCCGGAAAGAAGGCGCCCGACAATCCGTGGGGTGAAGGCGCGACCACCCTCGAATGGACTTTGTCGAGCCCGCCGCCTTTCCATCAATTCTCGACGCTTCCGAAGATCGATTGATGTGGCGCGCTGACACCTTTGCGACCGCTGCCGGCATCCTGCGCACGCGCCTGGAGGTGGGCAACGCCCGGTCCGTGAGCCGCCCCGGTCCACCCTTCGACCACGTCCAAGTGACGGGCGAGCAATCGCGACCCCGCCGTGCCCGGCGTGCGGCCCCGCATCGATAGAAAGAGAGGTTAGAAGGATGCCGAACGACATGCCCTATTCGCGCAAGCTTGGGCCGCTGACTCCCCTGGTCGGCGAATGGGAAGGCGACGCGGGCGTCGATCGTTCGTACCATAACAAGGACGACTGGACGACCGAGACGACCTATTACGAACAGGCTTTTTTCAAGCCGATCCCGATGCAGGAAAACGGGCAGCAGGTCTTGTGGGGCCTGCACTACGGCATGACCGCCTGGCGGCACGGCGAGGAAGCGATGGACCCGTTCCATGACGAGGTCGGCTTCCTGCTGTGGGACAAGGCCCATCGCCAGGTGATGCGCAACGTCGTGTTCGGGCGCGGGATCGCCATCCTCGCGGGGAGCAGTGCCGAAGCGCACGACAAGGTGCTGCGCTTCGACGCCAGGCCGGGCGAGCCATGCTACGGCATCTTGCAGAACAACTATTTGCTCGAGCGCGCCGAGATCCGCGACTTCAAGAGCGAGTTCACTGTTCATGACGACGGGACGCTCAGCTACACGTCCGACCTGCTTCTGAGGCTCGCCGCGACCGGCGCGGAGATGCACCACACCGACAAGAACGTGCTGCACCGAGTCAAGCGCTATCATCCAGGCGCCGACGGCGGTTGACCGGCTCCAGGAGAGCGCCGTCCAAGGCGGCCTTTTGCGGGCGATCGCAGCCTGGCCGGTTGACCGGATCACCGCTCGGAAGGAGGATGGGGACTGCATGTCTTTAAGCGCAATTTTCTTGTGTTTAACAGGCAATTCTATTCGTTTGCATGTTGCTTGCCGAAGTCCCATCTCAACGATGCTCCTGGAGCAGGCCGATATTCCTCAAAGCTCCAGGGCTGAAGGAGATCGGACATGAAACTCGGCAGCCACAGCGATTATAGCGGTTCGCGCTCTTACGCGCCGGATCTTTCCTCCTCCGAAGAGGGAAGCTGGCTCAGGCGGCTTGGCGGCCGGCTTGCAGGCTGGGCGAGGCAGAAGCTCGAACTTTCGTTGAGATCCGGTGCCGAGCAGCCATCCGAGATGATGTTGCTGGTCCATGGCGAGGACAGGCACTTCTCGCTGCTCGGCGCCGAATATGACAGGAAGCCGCGCCGCGCAGCGGCCTGTCCCTTTCCGCAAGGCGAGGTCCGGACCCGCCGGCCCGTTCGGGATCGGTCCGGAGTCGAGTGAGCGCGGCGCCCACCGTCAGATGCGAAGCGCAGCCCTGAGCTGACGTCCTGGGCGCGATTTGGTTCGGCCGGAACCCATTTGGGGCACCGGCCGAAGGCTCCCCGGTCAGGACTTTCGCCGCAACGATGCGCCTGGAAAGTTCGCCGGCCATGTGCCGATGGAGGAGCTTCGAAATGAACCGGGCCGAGATGATGCGGAAGATCCGCGACGCGAACGGCTTCATTGCCGCTCTCGATCAGTCGGGCGGGTCCACGCCGAGGCTCCTGGAGCACTACGGCATCGCGCAAGCCGCGTGGACCAGCGACGAAGAGATGTTCGCCCTTGTCCACGAGATGCGCAGCCGGATCATCAGCTCGCCGGCCTTCCGGTCGGGGAAGGTGATCGGCGCCATCCTGTTCGAGCGGACGATGGAGAGCGAGGTCGGCGGCAAGCCCGCGCCGAAGGCGCTGAGCGACCTCGGGATCGTCCCCTTCATCAAGATCGACAAGGGACTCGAAACCGAAGCCGATGGCGTGCAGATGATGAAGCCGGTCCCGGAGCTCGACCGCCTACTCGAGCGGACGAAGCAGCTTGGGCTGTTGGGCACCAAGGAGCGTTCCTTCATCAGGCTCGCCCAGATGGACGGGATCGCGGCGGTGATGCGCCAGCAGTTCGATCTCGCACGGCAGGTGCTCGCCTGGGGTCTCGTGCCGATCATCGAGGCCGAAGTGAGCATTGCCAGCCCCGAGCGTGACGCCGCCGATCGCATTCTCCTGAAGGAGATTCTCGCCGGGCTCGAGGATATTCCGAAAGACCGGCACGTGCTGCTCAAGCTGACGATTCCCGCCGCGGCCGGGCGGTTCGAGCCGCTCGTCGGGCACCCCAGAGTCCTGCGTGTCCTCGCGCTCTCGGGTGGCTTCAGCCGTCAGCAAGCCTGTCGCGAGCTTTCCAGGAACCGGGGCATGATCGCCAGCTTCAGCCGGGCTCTGTTGTCCGACCTCCGTCACGACCAGAGCGATGCCGAGTTCGACCGCCGGCTCGGCGTGGCGATCGACGACATATATCGGGCATCGACGGAAAAGGTGCCTGCCTAGGCCTTGGCGTCAAACGCGGGCGCAGCCGCGATTCTGCGCGAGTGAACCGTGTCGGCCGCATGCTTGGCGACAATCTCGAGCGCTCGCGCCTCGTCGGATTCATTCCACGCACGCACCCACAGCAGCAGTCCGCCATTTTCGATCTGTTTGTGCAGATAGGCGGCGTGGTGGTGGCCGACCCATCGGGCAAGCGCCGAGCCGATCAGTCCCCCGGTTCCACCGGCGAGGACCGCGGCCGTGATGATGGCGGCCATCGCGCCTCCGGACATGACGACCGCTCCAACCGCTGCAATCGCTCCGAGATAGGCGAGGCCGCCGATCAGGCCGCCTTCGGCATCGCCGATCGCCGCCGTCGACACGAACGCCGTGCGCGGAACGGCCGGATCGTCCGCCAAATCGCTTGCGGACCGGTAATAACCGCCGAGCTTTTCCGCGACTGCCGCCTCGCTTGCCAGCAGGCTGAGCTCGGCGCGATCGAAGCCCGAGACGAGCAACTCGTCGATCGCCGACTCAAGGTCCTCGGCGCTATGGAACACCCCCACCACTTCGCAGATGGAGGCGGGCTCAAGTTTAGTGGCCATGATGCTCTCCAGGCGCGCCCGGGTTCGGCGGATGACCGTTCCCTGGTCCAGGACCGGACTCGCGCATTTCCGAAAGGGCGATGATCGAATGCGCGAACGTGCCGCCGGCGCGCATTTCCGCTGCGACCCAGATCGCCTCCATCAGTTCCTCATGCGAGACCCCTTCAGCGAGGGCCGCGCGGGTATGACCGCGGATGCAATAGGGGCATTGCGTGACGTGGGCGACCGCGACTGCGATCATCTGCTTGGTCCGGGCCGGCAAGGCGCCTTCGGCGAAGACCGCCTTGCTGAAATCGCGAAATGCGCCTGCTATGTCGGGTGCGAGCACGCGCCGCATGCGCGCGAGATCGGGGGTTGGCGCCGGATAGAGCTCAGCGGTCATTGGAAGGATCCTTGTCCGCTCTGCCGAGAATGACATTTCTCAGCACGACGGCATCATTGTGAACCTCGTCCCGTGCTGAATAGACGAGGGTGATCGGGCCCTCGCGGGCGCGGCGGCGAAGATCCTTCAGCATCTCCGAATGCTCGGCGAGCTCCGCCCGGTAGCGCTTGCGGAATTCGGCCCAGCGCCGCTGCTCATGGCCGAACCAGGTGCGAAGGTCGGCGCTCGGCGCAATCTCCTTGATCCATTCATCAAGGCTCGCTTCCTCCTTGCTGACTCCGCGCGGCCACAGGCGGTCGACGAGAATCCGGGTGCCGTCCTTTTTGTCGGGCGGCTCATAGGCGCGCTTGAGCTGGACGTTCGAAGCGGGAATCGCGCGATCCATGACTCAGGCAACCTCCGAGAGCTGGCGGGCAGGGGAGCGATGGTCGGCTCCTTGGACCGCTCGTTCGAACTCGACTTCGGCGCACAAGCCTTGATGATCCCGATGGATCAACGCCACGGCCTGCCTGCGGCCCTGGCGCAGGTAGCTGATCGCGCAGTCGCGCTCCTCGATCGATCCGTCGACCAGGATTTCGTCCCATTTCTCCGCATGGCCGACATAAGCGATCGAAAGGTCGTGCTGCTCGGTCCAGAAGAAGGGGACTGCATCGAACCGTTCGCGCTGGCCGAGCATGTTGCGCGCGGCGGTCTGGCCCTGGCGCTCGGCGACCACGAAATGCTCGACGCGGATCGCTTCCCCGCTGTGCGGGTCCGGCCAGCGGGCGATGTCGCCGGCGGCAAAGACGCGCGGTGCGCTGGTCTCGAGGAACTGATTGACCAGCACGCCGCGGTCCGTGGCGAGACCGGCGTGCTCGGCGAGCGCGGTCGCCGGGCGGACGCCGATTC
>Ga0068856_100005711_pt1 | contig 12257 bp, 8 predicted proteins | sample KBSCornC62_FD_66595 | JGI IMG/M metagenome (GOLD analysis project Ga0068856, IMG submission 66595) | Corn rhizosphere microbial communities from Kellogg Biological Station, Michigan, USA - KBS Corn C6-2 | ecosystem: Host-associated > Plants > Roots > Rhizosphere > Soil ...
ACAGCTCGGCTGTTAGCTTGCTCATGTGGATGGTGCTCCCTTGGTGGATCTCGACAATCACACCGTGAAGGCTCGGCATCGCCGAATCAAAGCCTCAACAGAGCGCCGTCCACACCATCAGTTTACTAAATAGCATTATTCTTAGGCTTCGGCCCACGCTTCTACGGAGCGAGAGTACGGCCGGCCCTGGTTTCGAGCTCGGCAATCCAGACGGCGCTTCCAAGCGGTCGCCCGCTCGTCCGATTTCCGCTGTGCCCGCCACGCGTCCCCATAGTCTTCTGGCGTCCCCAGAAAGGAGTCGAAGGTGTCATAGCCCTCGAGCGCGGGTGCCACACGGACTAGCTCGTCGTCCTCGCCCGCCAGATGTGCGCGCACGCTTGACCAGCGCCAATCCTCGGCGCGCTCGACCAGTCGCGCGCACCGGATTGAGCAATACACAGCGCATTGCGTGCGATGCTATTTCATCCTACTCCTGCCCCAAGACCTAATTTCCTTAGAGAAGGTCGGATCATCGGATAGCTCGTCGAGCAGACGCTTGGAGGAGGGAAGACTTGAGCGTCGGAGCGCCTTCAGAAGGAGAAGACGACTCTCGCCATGTACTGGATCAATGATCACCTCCTGAAGGTACGGCATAATGTCGTCACTCGAAGTCGCCCCGAGAGCAGCAGCCAGGCCATGCTTGTAGTCGCAAGCAGCAGCGGTATCTTTATATTCATCAAGTATCCTCAACCACGTAACCGTAGTATGAGGTACGGCCAATGCTCTCGCAATACCCTCTTTCACTCGATCAGGATAAGATCTATGCATATGATTAAGCAAAATCGGAATGGCTTCCGAATACGGTCCCTTATTCGACACTAGATCCCACACAGATTTGACGGGAAAACCGACTCGAGTAAGGTCTTCAATCAATGGCTTCTCTGCGGAAAGAAGCTCTGCGGCTTTCTCCGCATGACGCGCCTCGGCTTCCCGCTTTCTCTTTCGATACTCTGGGTCCGCTTCGAGCTTAGCTCTAAGCTCCGACGCAGTTACGCGCTTTTCCATGAATCACCTAAGGTATGTTCTCCAGATTTATGATACCATCTCGAATGGCCTTTTGCAATGGTCCAGACAAATCAGCGCCAGGCCTTACATATAGATTGAATGCCCTTCCAGTCGTTCTAGCATAATCTGCGTAGTCTCTCAACTGACAAGTAAAGCATAGCCGCCCGACATTCTTCACCTCACTCACTGTTGTGTTGGTAATTCCATCTGGTATTCTTGTTCTGCCGTTGATAACTATTTGAGTTTTATCGCCAACGTCATAAGCACCTTTGACGGCAGCTTCTCCTTCTGCTCCAAGTTCCGCAGCGGTCTTTGTTGCCGCCACACCTTCTGCTTCAACTCCGAGTGCCCCTTCCACCCCCGCCATGGGCCCCATTGCCAACATTGCCGCTGCATCGACGCCAGCTCTTATCGCGGTGGCCGTGCCCCGCGAGATCGTAGGGGTGTTCGACTGTACCCAGACTGGCGTCGTCCCGACACCGCTGTTCACGTAATACCCCTTTTGGCCCTGTATTGTTTGAGGGCCAGAGCCCGGTTTACTGACAATTTGTTGCACGGTCCCGGCGAGCGGCCCCGTTGTAATCTTAACCGTCCAAGTTGCGCCGGCCGGAGCTCCACCGCCGCCCCCGCCGCTCTCACGTGGGCCTACCGAGTCGTTGCTCGGGCCGTATCCGCTCGCCCCTCCCGTGACAGATTTGACACCGCCGCAGTCTCCAATGAAACATCCCGTACCTTGGAGGCCAGATGGGTCAGCGGCATTGACCGGATCGCCGTGGACGTAGTTGTACCAATTCGGCCCGTCATCGTATCCTGACGGATCGGTCTGCATGAACCGCCCCATGGTGGGCGAGTAGATGCGGGCCTTGTAGTAGTACATGCCGAGTTCCGGCAGCCATGCCTGGCCGGTATACTGGAATCGGCCGAAGTTGGTCGACTGCGGGATGCCATATTCGTCATAGGCGTTGATGCCGAGGCTGGCGCCTGACGCATCGGTGATCAGCGTCGTGGACATCCGCTCGTCATGCGCTAGCCAGCGACGATTGGACGTGCCCGACCCTTCATACCAGACGAGCACATTGTCCGTGCCAGGAATGTGGACGTAGCGCCGCAGGATGTTGTTGGACGCATCCGTCTCGGCGATCAGGTCGCTACCGTCATAGACGAACCGGGTGGCAGGCGTCGCCTGCGTCGCCAGCCGACCCATCGCATCATAGCCAAGCGCATTTGTGCCGAACGTCGTCAGCTTGTTCTTGCTGTCATAGACGTACGCCGTGCTGCCGGCACTCGTCATGTTGCCGCGCCCGTCATAGGTCGGCACCACCGATCCCGACGCGGTGTACTGGTTAAGCCCGTTCACCGTGTAATTGCGGTTGACGTAAGCCGCCTGCGTCCAGGCATAAGCATCATTGCTCATGCTGCGGCTCACCAGCTGGTTGGCCGGATTGTAGGCGTAGGTGTAGCTGTTGCCCGCAGTCGGGTGGCTGATCGTGTAGCTCTGCAGCCGCGAGGCCGAATCATAACCATAGCTGCTATTCACGCCATTGCCGCGGGTGAGGCTGGTGGGTTTACCCTCGTCATCATAGGCGAAGCTGGCGAGCACGCCGACGCCGGAGCTGGCGCCATTCTCGCGGATTGCGAGCAGCTCGCCCAGCGTGTCATAGTCGTAGGTGACGTAGAACCCATCCGACCAGGTCAGCCGTGTGCGGCGGCCTGCCGCATCATATTGGTAGCTGGTCGAGCCACCGGTCAGCTGCGGGGATTCCGAAAGCGTCCGACCCAGCGCGTCATAGGTGAAGCTCACCTTCTTGCCCGCGCCATCATCCACCTGCGTTACGCGGCCCAGCAAATCACAGCTGGTCGCAATGTCCCGATCGTTCGCGTCGACCGGGTTCACCATGTGCGCCAGCGTCTGACGGCCGAGATTGTCGTAGGTGTAGGTGATTTGCTTGCCGTCGCGCAGTTGGCGCGTCCAAAGCCTGCCATTCGCATCGTAGGTCAGCTGCTCGAAGTCGGCGCTGGAGACCCAACCCGTGTTGGCCTTGTCCGGATAGCTCGTCTTCTGCAGACGCCCCCAATCGTCAGGCACATACTGCGTGACGTTGCCGCGAGCGTCGGTATACTTAGCGAGAAACCCTCGATCGTCATAAGCCTTTGTAAACTCCGTCCGCTGCAGCGGGGTACCGTAGCCCGAGATCAGCTGGACCACCCGATCGACGCTGTAGAGATATTTGGTGATGCGATCGGGACCGAAGCTTCCTTGCGTGCCCAGCGTGCAAGCCGGTGTGCTGTTGGCCGGTGCAAACAGCGCCGAATTCATGCGCACGGCCGAGCAATCGACGCGACCCATCACATCATAGCTGAAGTCGGTCCGCGCCTGCGGGGTGCCATCGGAACCATAAGCGATCACCGATGCCTTGCGGAAATAGCTGTCGTAGATCGTGTCCACATGACCCAGCGACACGTAGCCGCTGCCGTCAGGGTTGGAGGTGCCGGTATCGACCGAGGTCGGCTGACCGAGCGCATTGTAGCTGGTCTTGACCGAACGATTGTGGAGCGGCCCCGCGCCATCTGGATCGGGCCCAACCACCTGCGTCACCTGCCGATCGACATTGTAGGTCCAGGTGGTCGTGTCGGCGCTGCCGGGCAGCGGGCCATCTTCCGAGATCTTGTTCCCCACCGCGTCATAGGCCACGCTGGTGGTGCTACTGACCGAGCCATCGCCTGCTGCCGTCGTGGTCGAGATCGGCAGCAGATTGTTGGCGACACCGGCAGCTCCATAACCAACCGTGGTCTTCACCTCATCGGCGGTTCCTGCGCAGGATGCCAAGGTCATGCAGGTCGAGGAGCCGTTCGGTAGGTAAATGGCCGATGGCGCCGCGACGATCGCCCCACTCGCATTCTTGTAATAGGCGGTGAACTGGGCATAGCTCGTGCGTGTCTCAGGCCGCACGCCACCGGTCGAGGCGGCAGGCGCCGTCGCCGTCAGCACCCCGCCATGAACGGGATCATAAGTGAAGTTGCTAACTTTGCCTGCATTGTCGGTGATCGTCTGCGGTAGGTTGCAGGTCACCGGATTGGCGCAAGTCGTCGGATAAGTTGCTGTGATCGTTATCGGAGGCACGCCACTGCTATTGTTCGTCGACGTCACGGCGCTCAAAACATTGCTGCGGTCATCGTAGGTGTATTGGGTGTTGGTAAATGCGAATGCTGCGTTGTCTACTCGGCAGTATTGGTCATAGTGATATCGGTTAGAATAATAAGCTAGAGGAAACCCTGGATGTGATGTTGCCCCCGTAAGACTATCCACACCAATTCCGCACAACCTGTGATCTAATGTATTGTAAAACGGGTATACCGTCCGATTATAAGCATAACCTTGGTCGGCGGTGACATTTGCGCTCGAAAGATACCCGTCACTTGTATATGTAAATCCATATCCATAAATGGCCCCCTGGCTCGTCGTAACCTGGTAAGGCGTCCATCCCCAGTTGTTGTTTCCAAGATTTGTCCAATGCCAGTCGACCATGATGTCTTCCACCGCTCGTCCCAGGCTTTGGACGGCCGTCACGCGGTGGTCAACATTCAGCCTGTAGTATTTTGTCCGGCCGTCGGGCAGCGTGACATATTCGTAACCATTGTTCGGATCGCTATAGGATTGGGAATAGCTGACCGATCCATTGTCGGATGCGCAGGAATTCCCGAGCGGGTCGCAATAGATTTGCGCCAGATTGATCGCCTGGACCTTGACGATGCGAAACCAGTCGTTGCCCCCCGCCACGCTGTTGTCAGGTATGGTATCGGATCCATGAGAGAAATGCAGCATGTATCCACGGTTGTTCGTCACCGATTGAAGGCGAATGACGTTGTACGTCGTGTAATTTCCACATCCCGTTCCTCCGCCAGAGCAATAATACACGTTATACGAGATGTTTTTGTAATTGAATGTTTCGACCTCCCCATTTGGGTGTGTTATCGACTGGGCAAGCAGGGTCGCACTTGAGTAGGATGAAAAGCCGGACGGATAGATCGGATTGAAAAAGTTAATTTTAGTTCCGTCCTTATAAACCAGCGTAAAGGACTGATTCCACTGACAACCGCCAGTGTACGGACTGTACCCGGTCAATGTAGTTCCATCTTTTAATCCGGCATCATAGTCCGCAGTAACGGGGCACCCATTACTGTCATTGTGATACACGACGCTTTCATACCGAACGCTGGTAGCACCCATATTCAGCACCGGCACCCCACCGGAAACATACAGGCTGATCATGTAATTGTGAAAAAAGCCGAATTTGCCGGTTATTGGGTCACCAAACCAGGCGCGGCTATGGCTGAGCCCCCCCGCGCCCTGGCACACCGATCGACAGAAAACTGTCCGATGGCCTGAACTGCGCGTTCAGCAAGTCGACGCCGCGCTCATCGATACCTGAGACGAGCGGAGGCGTCGGCAGCGATGTTGTTTGCGCCAGCAGCGGTTTGGCCGCGATCGAGCAGATGGCCATCAGGCAGAGGGTGAGGGCCTGGCGCAGACGGGTCATCATCATGGGTGGGCGTCCCGTTCAAATCTTGTGCTGAGGGCGGTCGTGCAGGTGGATCAGTTAGCCTGGGCGGCCTGATCGGCGGCATCAGGCAGCAGCAGCTTGGCCGCCGCACACAGCTTGCGCGCATCGATGCCGAGCTGAGCCTCGGTCTGCTCCTGAACGCTGTCATTGCCCTTGGCGATCTCGCACACGAAGCTTTTGTGGCTGGCGAGTTGCCCCATCATCTGACCGCAGGCGGCAGGCTGGAACCCCTTGGCGGTGAAGTCCGCCCGCTTGTCCGATGGCACCGGCACCACGAACGTCCAGTCATGGCCATCATGCTTGGTGGTGGTCCTCGCCATGCAGAGCGCGGTGACACCATTGGCGGTGAGCAGCTGATCGGCCGGGCCGGTGGCGGGCGGTGGCAGGGACGGTTTCTGCGCGATCGCCGATCCTGACAACGCAGCCGCGATCAATGCGCGGCCGGCAAGCCTCATCATCCGCCATTCCCCCCAATTTGCGCAGGCACAAGCTTCAAGCAGACGCAAATGGCGAGGCAGTACATCGCCTCATAGGGTACCGACAGAGTCACGACTTGCGGCAGGCCCAAGTTGCTGGCAACACTGATGCCTGTCAAGCAGGCATCGTCAGTCCTGATGGCCCGGTAAATGTCGCTTTTATTACACTCTTACAGGGGGAAAGAGCGATGCGGGGCGCGTTGGTCTGGGTAGTAGCGGCAACAATTTGCACCATTCCGGTTGTTTCTTCCGCCGAAGTGGTCACTTACCAGTATGACGTGCATGGCCGACTAACTCAGTCCTTCAAGGAAGGCGGTCCCGCCGACGGCACGCTTACCACTATCACCAACGATCCAACGGACAACCGATCCAACTACGCCGTGCAGGTCGTTACCCACATTCTGCACACGGGCGACAAGCTCTATTCCAGCGACAACGGGTTCTATCTCACGCTCAAGGGCAACGGGAACCTTGCTGTCGTCACTGCCTCCAGCGGCGCCGAACTGTGGACCTCGGGATCGACCACGCTCGCCACCGATCGTGCGAGCTTCCAATGGGATGGCAATCTCGTCCTCATCAGCGCTGCCAACGTCGCGCTGTGGAGCACCGGAACCTACAACCACCCGGCCTCCCAACTCATCATGCAAATGGATGGCAATCTCGTCATCAAAGACCCCTCGGGCACCCTGCTGTGGCAGACCAATACCGGAGGCCACCTTGGCGGCACTCTGCACATCGGCGACAAGATCTATTCGAGCGACAATCGCTTCTACCTGACGCTCAAGGCCAATGGGAATCTATCGGTTGTCACTGCCTCGACCAGCTCGGAACTGTGGACCTCAGGATCGACCACGCTGGCGACAGACCGGGCTATCTTCCAGTCGGATGGGAATTTCGTACTGTACAGTGCTACCAATGCGGCGTTGTGGCACACCGGCACTTACAACCACCCCGGCTCCCAACTCACCATGCAATCCGATGGCAACCTGGTGATCAAGGATTCCACCGGGACATTGCTCTGGCAAACCAATACGGGGGGAAATTGAGGACCCGGCGTCGATCCGCTTCGGATCAAAAGGTCGGTGCATCTCGGAGGCGGCCGCCGCGGGCGGGAATCCCATCCGCCAATCGCGCCCGCGTGCGATGGCGCCCGCTTTGCTATGCGGATGCTGGCCAGGAGGCCCGGTCTTTGCGCGCCGTCCATCCCAAGGAAGCTGGATTCCCGCGTGCGCGGGCCTGACCGGGGAAGAGGCGAGGTTTGTCCGCGAAACGGGTCTTCTGGCGCCGAGCGGTTTGCTTATTCCTCCGCCGGCCACAAATGCGCCGCACCGCGCACCCCAGAGCTATCGCCCCACTTCGCCGGCACGATCGCCGCGCTCCAGCTGTCGCTGAACGTATAATGGTCGATCACCGGCGGCAGGCGGTCATAGAGTTCGGTGACGTTCGACATGCCGCCACCCATCACGAAGCAGTCGGGGTCGAGGATGTTGGCGATCACCGCCATGCCGCGGCCGAGCCGGTCGATATAGGCGTCGAGCGTCGCGGCGGCGACCGCATCGCCATTGCGTGCCAGCGCGATAATCTCCTCACCCTTGGGGCGCTGGCCGGTGCGGCGCTCATAATCGTCGCGGAAGCCGGTGCCGGAGATCCATTTCTCAAGGCACCCGGTCAGCCCGCACCAGCACGCAGGGGCCGGCAATTCGTCGTCGCGGACCCAAGGGAGCGGGATATGACCCCATTCGCCGGCGATGCCGTTCGCGCCCGAGATCAACTTGCCGTCGACCACCACCCCGCCGCCGCAGCCGGTGCCGATGATGATCGCGAAGGTCACGCGCGCACCGGCGGCGGCGCCGTCCTTCGCCTCCGACAAAGCCAGGCAATTGGCGTCATTGTCGAGCCGGATCGGGCGGCCGAGCGCAGCCTCCAGATCCTTCTGGAAGGAGCTGCCGTTCAGGTACGTGGTGTTCGCGTTGCGCATCACGCCGGTGCGCGGCGAGATCGAGCCGGGGACGCCAATGCCGATCGACCGGGCGGGACCGACCTCGCCCTCCACCCGGGCCACCAGATCGGCGACCGCGTGCAGGGCGTCGCCATAATTGTCAGGCGTCGGGATGCGCTGGCGCGTAAGGAAGGCGCCGGCGCGGTCGAGCACCGCCGCCTCGATCTTGGTCCCGCCGAAGTCGATTCCGATCTGCGTCACGTCATTCTGCTCCGTGCCGGTCTCAATGCGAACCGACAGGCGCGTCGGCTTCGGCGACGATCCGCGCCCGGCCGGCGGCGAGCGCGAACAGGGTGATCAGCAGATAGCAGGCCATCGGTACCAGGAACGCGGTCGAACGGCTCGCCGTTGCGTCCGCGACGCGCGCGAACAGCAACGGCATCAGCGCCCCGCCGACGATCGCCATGCACAGCAGGCCCGATGTGGCCGGCGCGGGCGCGGTCGAGCGCTCCAGCGTGAGCGTGAAGATCACCGGGAACATGATCGAGTTGAACAGGCCGATCGAGATGGCGATCATCGCCGCCGGAGTCCCAAGGATCTGGCTGACGACGAGGCACAGCAAGGCGGCGACGCCCGCGACCAAGGTCAGCAGCCGGCCCGCCGGCACGAGGGTCAGCAGGAAGCTGCCGACGAACCGCCCGATCATCGCGCCCAGCCAGTAAAGGCTGACCAATTTGCCGGCTTGCGCCGCGGCGATGGCGAGGATGTTGGGCTGTTCGAGGAAATTGACCATCGTGGAGCCGATCGAGACCTCGGCGCCGACATACAGGAAGATCGCGCCTGCCCCCAGCAACGCCCATTTGGCGCCGAGCGCCGCGCCGATCCCGCCCGAATGCGTCTCCAGGCTGGGCGCGGCATTGGCGATACGGTGCCGCACGCTGAACAGGAAGATCGCCAGCAGCACGATCACGGCGGCGATGAAATAATAAGCGACATCGATGCGGCCGAGCGATTCCACGATCTTGGCCTCGGTCGGCTCGCCACCCGCGAACAGCCCGCCCTGCAGCAAAGTATGCGCCGCCAGATAAGGCCCAACCACGGTGCCGAGCGAGTTGAAGGCCTGGCTCAGCACCAGCCGGAAATGCGATCGTTCGGGCGGCCCCAGCACCGCCGACAGCGGATTGGCCGCGACCTGGAGCAGGGTGATGCCGCTCGCGATCACGAACAAGGCGACCAGCACGATCGAATAGCTGCGCACATGGGTCGCGACCGGCATCAGCAGGCAGCCCACCACCATGATCGCGAGCGCGAGGATGATCGCGCGCGCCGACCCCAGTTTCTGGTCGACCGCGGCCGCCGGCAGCGACACCACGGCATAGGCCATGAAGAAGGCGAACTGCGTGAGGAAACCCTGCGTGTCGGTGAGCGTGAAGATCTCCTTCACCGCCGGGATCAGCACGTCGTTGACCGACGTCACCGCGCCCCAGATGAAGAAAAGCGTCGTCACATAGACGAATGCAAGGCCCTGCCGTGGCGCGCTGCTAGCCAAAGATCCCTCCCTGATATGCGCGCTGGTCGCGCTTGGCCGCTTCGTACCGGCGCCCGGGGAATTCTGAAAGTCTCTTTACAAAAGATCAGCCGCGCCCGGCCTGCATCAAAGCGGTCTCGGTCGGTAGCACGCGATCGAGGAAGGGCAGGATCGCGGCGCCGATGGCGGGCGCGTCGCTCGAGGTCGCGGCGCGCAGGATCGGCGCGCTTGCCGGCATCAGCGTCCGCGCGAGCGCCACGGACAGGCGCGCGATCAGGCTGTCGATCAATGCGGCAGGCAGCCGTCCGCCGATCAGCACCGCCGACGGGTTGATCAGGCAATTGACCGCCACCAGCGGATCGGTGAGCGAACGCGCGGCGTCGTCGAGCCATTGGCGGACGATCGGCATATCCTCCGACAGTTCGTCGGGGCTGCCGACGGGCGTGCCCGCCTTTTCCAGCCGCGCGAACAGCGCCGAGAGCGATACGGTATCCTGCACCGTCGCGCCGGGCACGCCCGCCGTCGGATCGGGCAGGAAGCCGATCTCGCCGCTGCGGGCATTGGCGCCGCGCGCATAATTGCCGTCCATCACCAGGCCCCCGCCCAGGCCCGCGCTGATCAGCACGTAGAAGAAGCTCTGCCGGTTGAGTCCCCGGCCGAACTGCGCCTCGCCGAGCGCGGCGGCGGCGGCGTCATTGTCGATATGGACGGGCAGAGGCAGGACCTGGCGCACCAGATCGGCGACATCGAGGTGGTTCCACACCTCATAGCCGGCGGGACGATTGGGCAGTCGGATGCTCCCCAGCTCATCGGGCAAGGCGACGCCGACCCCGATCAGCCTCTGCTCGTCGATCGCCCCTGACGCGCGGATCGCCTCGACCTCTTCCGCCAGGCAGCTCAGCACATGATCGGGCATGGCGAAGCTGATCTCCCTCACCGCGCGCGTGCGCACCTTGCCGGCGAGGTCGAGCGACACGATCGTATAATGATCGCGGTCGATGTTGATCCCGATCGAGAAGCAGCCGTCCGGATTGACGCGCAGCCTGAGCGCCGGCTGGCCGCGCATCCCGAAGCGCCGCCCCGCTTCCGCGATCAGGCCAAGGTCGAGCAATTTGCGCGTGATGTTGGCGATGGTCGGCGCGGTGAGGCCGGTGATCGCGGCGAGTTCGGCGCGCGTAATCTCCTGCGCGACACGGATCGCCTGCATCACGATGCGCTGATTGTAATCGGCCGCGCGTTCGAGGTTGGTGCCCGACAGGCTGGTGACCAGCCGCGTGCCGCGATCGTCCGCGCCGATCGTCCCGGCCGCCTCAGTCTCAAGCTTGAACGCGCTCGCCACGGATGCCCTCCCTTGGCGCCACGGACTCCGAATCCGGTCCCCGACGCAAGCCGAAAATCATGTTCAGAGGTGGATGTAAACGGTTTCCTATAGGAAATGGCGCATTTCGTCGCATTGGGGTGCTGGGGGAGCCGCGTCAAAGTGCCGGGTGACAGGCAGTCGCGGCCTTACGCAAATCCTTCCCTCGCTTTAGCGGGGGACGTAGCGGTGATCAGCGACATGCTGGGGGCATGTCGCAGCCGCGAAGTCGGCACGCGTAAGCGAGCCGTGGCAGTCCGCAGGGCTGGCGGAGGGGGTATTCTGTGGTGGGGAGCCCGATAAGAAGTTGCCCCTCCACCATCCGGCTTCGCCGGATGGTCCCCCTCCCCGGCAAATGCCGGGGAGGAGACCGCTGTCCTTAACGCGGCAGAGCGAGCGTCCCTTCGGTCTGGAAGCTGCCGGCCCCGCCCGGCGCGCCGGTGCCGGGCTGACCGCCACCGACCCAGGTTTGATAGGTGGCGGGCAGGATGCGCAGGACGCCCTTGGCGTCGGCGAAGGCCATGTCGCGCGGGCTCAGGCGGAAGGTCAGCGTCCTGGTCTGGCCGGCCGCGAGATGGACCCGCTGATAGCCCTTGAGCGAGCGGAGCGGACGGCCCTTCACGCCGGGCGTGGAGAGATAGAGCTGCGCCACCTCGTCGCCGTCGACCTTGCCGACATTGCGCACGCGCACCTTGACCAGCTGGTCCCTACCCGCGGCCAGGCGCCGCGTGGAGAAGGTCGGGGTCGAATAGCTGAAGCGCGTATAGCTCAGGCCATGGCCGAACGGATATTCGGTCGCGCCGGCGAAATAACGATAGGTGCGGTTCTTCATCGAATAATCGGTGAAGGGCGGCAATTCCGCGGTCGACTTGTAGAAGGTGACCGGCAGGCGCCCGCTGGGATTGACCGTGCCCTTCAGCACCTCGGCGATCGCCTGGCCGCCCTGCTCGCCCGGATACCAGGCCTCGAGCACCGCGCGTGCCTTTGCATTGTCGGGGCCGAGCGCGATCGCCGATCCGCTCTGCAGCACGACCACCACCGGCTTGCCCGTCGCCTGGAGCGCATCGAGCAATTGCAGCTGTGCCGCCGGCAGCGCGATGCTGGTGCGGTCGCCGCCGACGAAGCCGGGGACCTTGAGCGGCATTTCCTCGCCCTCCAGCCAAGCATTGAGCCCCAGGAAGGCAACGACGACATCGGCGTTGCGCGCATTGGCGACCGCCTCATCGCGCAACGCGGCGAGCGGCGGCTTCCAGGCGAAGCTGATGTCGCTGGATGCCGAGCTGCCATGCGAGAATTCAAGGCTGAAGTCGCGCGGGTTCGTGTCGGCGAAATGGATCTTCATCGGCTGGAA
>Ga0068856_100005713_pt1 | contig 12251 bp, 12 predicted proteins | sample KBSCornC62_FD_66595 | JGI IMG/M metagenome (GOLD analysis project Ga0068856, IMG submission 66595) | Corn rhizosphere microbial communities from Kellogg Biological Station, Michigan, USA - KBS Corn C6-2 | ecosystem: Host-associated > Plants > Roots > Rhizosphere > Soil ...
GATTTTCTGACGAGTGATGGAGAGAAGCCTACGCGAAACCGCGACAGCGAGTTCACTGACCCGGCTGACACGCGGGCGGATCTGCTGCGCGATTGGGAACAGGGATGGACTTTTGTCTTCGCTGCGCTCGAGCCTCTGACGGATGCTGATCTGGGCCGGACGGTGATGATCCGCGGCGAGGCGCATTCGGTGATGCAGGCCATTAACCGCCAGTTGGCGCACTACCCGATGCACATTGGACAGATCATTCTGCTGGCCAAGCACTACTCGGGCGCACAATGGGAGACGCTCAGTGTGGCCCGCAATCGCTCGGCGGAGTTTAATCGTAAGGTGGCAGCGGGAGAGGCTGGCCAGCGGTAAGGACGCTTTCCTTCGGTCTTCACCCGGGGACCTAGTTTCACGTTCTGCACTGGTTTCCGGGTTGCGCTGCGCTCAACGCTGGGCTATTTTCGTCCCTTCCCTCCGGAAATCTTTCCCTGAGAAAACGTCGACTGGTTGCAATCGGCGAATCACGTTGAGCAGACGCTCAGCAATTCAACTAATGACTTCGAACTTGTCGAATGCCAGGTTGCAGACTGGGCAGCGATCCTGTTCTTCCGGCGTCCTGGTCGTAAATCCGCAGGCTGCGCAGACGTAGAAGTCGCACCGTGAAGCTGCCCAGGAGTCCTTAACTCCGTTCTCAACGAGTTCAATGGCCTGTGCGTACAGGCGAGCATGCGTCTTCTCGGCTTCCATGGCCCAGGTTAGGGAGCGCGTGGCGATAGGAAGATCGCTCTCCGTGGATTCGGCGATGAAGCCGGGGTACAGCGTGTTGATCTCGTATTGCTCGCCGACGAGAGCGGCCTTCAGGTTCTCGAGCGTGGACTTCACTTCGGCGGGATGGATCTGGCACTTTGCGTCACGGCCAAGCTGTTTGAGAACGCGGGCGTGGTTCTTAGCGTGGATTTCTTCAGCCCGGGCTGCGGCGCGGAATAGACTTGCTGCACCGTGCCAGCCATCGGCGTCGGCTTTGGCGGCGAAGAGGACGTATTTCGAATGCGCGTTTGACTCGCCCTCGTATGAGGCCAGGAGATTGGTTATCGTTGCCGTTTGCTCCAGGATTGAATCGGACATTCTTACCCTCCCTGTCTTAGTGAAAGGGTAAGAATGCGAGGCGCGAGCGGGCTGTGATGCTCGCTACAAAGTCAAAGGCCATCCACTCTGTGGATGGCCTTTGACGATTAGTGGATGATCGCTTATTGAGCCGTGACGCCGTTAGCGCGCGCTTCGGCTTTCTGAGCGAGCACCTTGTGGGCGGTGTCTTCAAGAGCCTGCGCCTCGGGCAGATACGTCAGCGCCTTCTGGATCATCGGATCCCAATCCGCCATCACGCGGAGGCCCTGCTGCTGGCCAAACTGGCTGGTGATGATCTTCTCTTTGATGTTGGTTTTTACCCAGTCGAGATTGTCGTTGATTAGCTTGTCGTTGACAGGAATCTCCAGAGGAGGGGTGGTGATGTATTGCTTGAAGTCGCTCAGGACGGCATCGTCGACCTGGAAATTGCGATCAACGGTGCGGTTCGAGAGGTAATGAGCCGCGAAATGGAAGAAGGCGCCCTTGTAGACCAGATCATCCTGGAAGTGATTGGGCTTGGGTGATTCGATCTTTTCGTCCGGAGTGATGCCGCCGCCGCCGTAAACCGTGCGACCCGAGTCGGTCATCTTGACCTCGCGGTTGGAGGAACCAGGTGCAGACGCACCGGCGTGATTGTAGTAGTAGTCGTAAAGTGAAACGCCGGAGTAGTTTCTCTGAATGAGGCGGCCTGAAGGCGTGTAGTAGTGATAGGTGGTGAGGGCGAGGCCGGTATTTTCGCTCAGATTGTAGACGGTCTGAACGAGGCCCTTGCCGAATGTGGTTTCGCCGACGATGAGCGCGCGATCGTGATCCTGCAGGGCGCCTGAGACAATCTCGGCTGCCGACGCGGTATTGCGATTCACGAGAACGACGATGGGGAAGACTTTGCCCCCATTGCCATGCGTCGCGGTGTAGTTCTGGTCGGGGTAGGCGCGTCCGCGCTGGGAGACTATGGTTTGTCCCTTTGAGAGAAGGTGATCGCAGACTTCAACTGCCTGGCTCAAGAGCCCGCCGGGGTTTCCTCGAAGATCGAGCACGAGGCCTTTCATATCGGGGAAGCTGTCGACGGCCTGATTGACTTCCTGCGCGGTAGTCTCCTGAAATTGTGTGAGATGAACGTAACCGACGCCGGGGCGGATTTCATATTTGAGATCGACAGAAGGATGGGGGATCTCGTCACGAACGAGATCGAAGCTGAGGGGCTTTGTCTGCCCTTCGCGAACGACGGAGACCTGGACGTGGGTGCCTTTTGGGCCTTTCAGGTTTTTAGCGACCAGGTCGGAGGTCATACCGTCAGTGGATTTGCCGTCGATAGCCGCGATGATGTCACCAGGGCGGATTCCGGCACGGAACGAGGGTGTGCCTTCATATGGAGTGATTACGTAGACTTTATTGTTCTGCTGCTGGATCACCATACCCACACCGTAGTAGTGGCCGCGCTGGTCTTCGCGCATTTTGGCGTAGGCTTTGGGGTCGTAGAAGTTTGAGTGTGGATCGAGGACGCGGAGCATTCCAGGGATTGCACCGTCATAGATAGCGGTGTCAGCGCGATCGCCCTGGATGGGCTCGGCATAATTCTGTTCGACGATGGCGTAGACGTCTGTAAAGGATTTAAGGCTATCGCGAATCTGGCTCTCGTCTTGCGAGGATTGCGCTCCCACCCCACGCTGCAAAAAGGTGCCGGCCACGGCGCACACGGCGAAGAAAAGGATGATGCTGAAAAGTGCCCGGCGGGCAGGGGGGGTCATGCGGGAGGAACCTCCGAAGTGCAACGGCTACAGGTGCCTCCGAGGATCGCAGGCCAAACCTGGGCTAAAGTATAGCACTGGCTAATTTGACGCCGATTCGGGTATTTCGGATAGCCAGTTACCCCGGGGAGATTCAGTCAGAGAGCTGTGGCGGCCCGAAAACGCGCGAGCTTCAGTAATCCAGCTTACATGCGATGTTTTTGCTGCCCCGGGATTTACAATGGCGTCTATGCCTATGGTGGTGTCCGTAGCCATCGTTGTGTGCCGACTATGAATTTAAGAATTCTTCGTACCCCCGGGGCGCTTGCGCTCTCTGCCGTTCTGTTCACCGGTTTGACCATTGCTCAAACGCGACCCAGCTCTACGGAAAGTCCGTACGGCGGAACAACGGTTGAAGAGATCATTGCACGCGTCAATAACCAGATCATCACGAAATCAGACTACGAGCGTTCCCAGAAGGAATTGGACCAGGAGATGCGGCAGCGGGGATCGACCATGCAGGAGATCTCTGATGCGCACCGGGACTTGCTTCGGAACCTGATCGACCAGCAGCTTTGGCTGGCAAAGGGCAAGGAACTTGGGATCACCGGCGATACGGAGTTGATCAATAGGCTCAACGACATCCGTAAGCAGTACAACCTGGCTACGATGGAGGACCTGGAGAAAGCGGCGAAGGACCAGGGCGTTTCATTCGAAGATTTTAAAGCGAATATCCGGAACCAGATCATCACCCAGCAAGTGATGCGGGACCAGGTTGGACGTAAGATCCAGCCGACCCCGGGCGAGTTGCAGAGGTATTTCGAGGCGCACAAGCAGGAGTACGCTCAGGCAGAAAGCGTGAAGCTGGGCGAGATCCTGATCTCTACGGGGTCAAATCCTGACGATCAGCAGAAGCTAGCGGAGGCGAAGGCCAAGGCGGACGACGTCGAAGCGCGTCTGAAAGCAGGAGGAGATTTCGCACAGCTTGCGCGGAGTTTCGGAGAGGGCACAACCGCGGCAACGGGCGGCGAACTGGGCACATACAAAAAGGGGCAGCTTGGTGAACCCTTTGAAAGCAAGACGTTTGGTTTGAAGCAGGGAGAGGTGACCGAGCCAATCCGGACCAAGCAGGGATACGTGATCCTGAAGGTGCTGGAGCACAATCAACCGGGCACACCGCAGTTCAAGGACGTAGAGAACGAAGTCGAACAGAACTATTTCGAGGCGAAGGCTGGCCCTGCCATGCGGCAATACCTGGCGCAGCTACGGGACGAAGCCGCAATCTATATCAAGCCAGGCTTTGAAGATAGCGCTGCGACCGCTGCCGAGAAACATCCGAGCATCACGTTCAGCGCATACCAGGCACCCACTGCAAAGAAGAAGCGGAAGGTGGAGCGCACGCGCTTCCGCGAAACGACGCACGGATTCCGGCAGAAGACGGGGGTGAAGACGCTGCCGAATGAAACTGCTAGTACGGATTCGGCCGAGGCTGCGGGTTCTGCGAAGCCTGAAAAGGCCAGCAATAAGAAGAAAAGCAAGTCGGATGAGGCTTCGATGAAGCCGGGTAAGAAGGAAAAGATTCGGTTCGGCAAGGCTCCGCAGGAGACGCTGCCGGTGGCTCCAGCGGCTGCCACGGAGGATGCGGGTGGGGGCGAACAGCAGGTGGCTAACGCAGGCGACGAGCCGCAAAACCCGCTGGAAGCTGACTCCAAGCCGGAGAAGAAGACTCGTTTCAGCGACCGTGCGCGCTTGCCGAAGCAAGCGAAGCCGAAGGGACCACAGCTTGATCCTGAGGCTCCCGCGGCACCCGACGCGGCAGAGGTTGCCGACCGGCAGGCTCAGGCTGGTCCGCTGGGGTTAGGCGGCAATCAAACGGACAAGAAGAAAAAGAAGAACACGACGACAGGCGACAAAACGCGTTTGAGCGACAAAAAGAAAACGGACGACCAGAAGGAAGACACGGGCGACAGACCGCTGGGCTTTGCTCCGCAACAGCCGCCGAACGGGACAGCTCCAGCGCCGCCGCAGCCGGGAGCGCAAGGAGTTCCGCCTCAATAGATGGTAGTCATCAATCATGCCGGATAGTCAGGCCTGGGAGATTATCCCGGGCCTGAGGTTTTTCGGGGATGTTTCCGGAACGTCGGTCGTGCTGCGTCCTACTTCGGCTGGTGCTTTTCGTAGACGTGCGAAAGCTTTGTCAGGGTGTAGCCGTTCCGGCCGTAGAAGCGATGGGCGTCCAGCCGTGTGCTGCGCGAAGTAACGCGGACGATACGCAGGCCCCGCTCCCATGCCCAAGCTTCCGCGTCTTGACAGAGCAGGAGGCCGATCTGACGATTGCGGTAGCCGTCCTTCACCACCAGTCCGCCAATAAGCGCGTGTGGTGCTGATTGCAGATGATGCTGAACGGAGACTTCAATCCAGCCGACGATTGCGTCCGCGATGCAGGCCACGAAAGCAGCCCGATCGCCGGCATGCATTGGGAGGGCTTCAATCCAAGCCGTGATGTCGTCTGCAGAGCGTTGATACCCGAGCTGTTCCGCGAGGACGGCGACCTGCTCTGCGTCGCAGGCCTGGATGGAGCGAATGAGAAGCTCTGGTCTCAGAGAAGCGGCGGAATGGTTCACGCAATTCATGTTCTCACGCAGGTGGATTGAACCGAGGACCTGTGACGCACGCTTTTGAAGCACATTGCTGATTCCTGTATGCTGTCCGGCAGAATGAAGGATATTTATGTAGCCGATCTGGCGTCTTTTGAGGAGAGTCGGGTCTTCGATGCGTTTTTCCTGGTGCTGAGCAAACAGCAGCGGATGACCAAAGCAAACAAGCCTTATCTCAGCCTAATCATGGGAGACAAGACAGGTCAGGTTGAGGCACGGGTCTGGGAGCCGGGAGACGCCCGCATCGCGAAAGACTTCGAGCGCGGCGATCTGGTGAAAGTGCGCGGCTGCGTGTCGAAATTTGATGAGCGGCTGCAGATGAGGGTGGACAACCTGCGCAAGGCCTCCTCAGACGAGGTGGACAGACACGATCTGCTTCCATGCACCTCCTGCGATGTCGATGTGTTATGGCAGAAGCTACTGGGGTTCGTGGAGAGCTTCACCGATCCGGATCTGAAGTTGCTGCTTAGGACGCTGCTTGCTGACTCGGGTCTGGCGCAGGCGTACCGGGAGGCCCCGGCGGCCAAGCAGTTGCATCACGCGTGGCTTGGCGGACTGCTGGAACATGTGGTGAGCTTGTTAACGCTGGCGGACCGCGTGGCGCCGCACTATCCGGTACTGCACCGGGACCTGCTGCTCACCGGTGTGGTGCTGCACGATATCGGCAAGGTGCAGGAACTCACATGGCAGATCGGCTTTGAATACAGCGTTGAGGGTGTGCTCCTGGGGCACATCCAGATGGGCATGGCGGTAGTGGAGAAGACCATCGACAAGCTGCCGAATTTCCCACCCCGGCTCAAGACCCTCGTTATGCATCTGATCCTCTCGCACCACGGCAAACTGGAGTTTGGATCTCCCAAGCTGCCAATGATTCCCGAGGCCCTGGTGCTCAATTTCGTTGACGATCTCGATGCGAAGATGCAGGCGATGATGAGTGAGTTCGAGCGGTCTGCGCGCGAGGGAAAGGGCGCCGACGAACTTACCAATCGAATCTGGGCGCTGGATCAGCGGCAGATGCTGAATACCCGCGAGTGGCTCAAGAAAGATATGAAGCCGGCGACCGGATCGCTATTCGACGAACCAGCTCCACTGCTCTTCGGTGAGGGGAACGACAGATAATCGCCCGATCTTGACCAGCGGTGAGTCGCGGAAGATGGCTGCGGCTTTGACCTGATCGAGCGGCTTGGGCGTTTTGAGGCGCTTGCCCACCTTGACGCGAACGATGGGAACCTTGGGATCTGTCGCGTCGACGTTAACGACGGAGCCGGTGCCAACGGCTGTGCGCTCGTCGCCCGTATGGTAGAAGATCCATTTCGTGCCTGGCTTCATCTCGCGGAGGTTTCTGACTGCCGTGGGATTGGTGACGCCGTCCCAATTGGTTTCTTTGTCGCGGAGGAAGTCGTCGAAGGAGTAGGCGTCGGGCTCAGTTTTGAAGAGGAAGTAGGCGGGCATGGGATTGATGGTATGCGAGGAAGCCGAGGCAGGGGAATAGTCACCTTTGCAGTTGCGGGTTCACCCTTGACCGTTTACTGAGAGATCCGAAAAGTTGCCGGTGGACAGGTCGTATACCGCATGCCAGAAGCACTTGCCTCCATCCCTGACCACAACGAAGTGCTTGCGCCAATTCGCGTCGTGATCAACCGAACACATTGCGTTCAGAATGAGTTTCTTCTTTCCGTTGATCTGAAGGGCAAGGTACTGGCGATAATACTCACTTGGATTCTCAATATGCCTGTCCAGATCGGGATCGGTATTGCTCAGGGCGGTGATCTGGGGAAGAGCGGCCTCTACGCCGTTCATGTCGCCGAGCGTTGGTTCCCAGCTGTTAGCGTGTGAACCGGGAGCGAAATACTTGCTCCACACCGAGACTTCACTGGCAGGCAATAGCGAGAAGTCAGGTGGTTTCGTTCGGGCTGAGGATTCCGAACTTCGTGTTGTGGGAGCGGATGAGCTTCGGAAGTGCCACACCTCGAAACCGAGGGCCGCGCAGCAGAGGACGAGGAGGGAGACTTTGGGCCAACTGATTTTCATGTGCTCACCAGCGTTTGCATTATCGCTCTCGAGGGCGGTTGAATCCAGCAAGGGCCATTGCCCGTAGGCTGCTTGTTCCCGGTACAATCTAAAGAACATGATCCGATTCTCAACAGCGGGCGAGTCGCACGGAGAGGCTTTGATTGCGCTGGTTTCCGGGCTGCCCGCCGGGTTGCCGGTCGACCTCGGATTCATCAACCGCGAGCTGTGGCGCCGTCAGCAAGGCTACGGCCGTGGCGGCCGCATGAAGATCGAGACGGACAAAGCCCATATCCTCTCGGGTGTACGGCACGGCAAAACGATCGGGTCTCCGGTCGCTATCCAAATCGTGAACCGGGACTGGAAGAACTGGGAAGAGAAGCTGCCGGTTGAGACCGGGAATCCGGCGAAGCACCAGGCGGTTGCCTCGCCGCGGCCAGGCCATGCAGATCTTGCCGGAGCGCTGAAATACAACTTCCCGGATGCCCGATACGTGCTCGAGAGAGCTTCGGCGCGTGAGTCCACAGCGCGCGTGGCAGCTGGCGGATTTGCCAAGCTGCTGCTCCGCTACCTGGGAATCGAAGTCTCGAGCCATGTCATCAGAGTTGGTCGTGTGGAGCTGGAACGGTCGGCTACCTGGGATGAGATCGCGGGCGTCGCCGAGCGCAACGAGATCGTGCTCAGTTGCGTAGATGCCGCTACAGAAGCCCGCATGAAGGAAGAGGTGGAGCACGCTTCGCGAACGGGGGACACAGTCGGCGGAGTCTTTGAGGTTGTCGTGCACGGGGCTCCCGCCGGCCTGGGGACCTATGCCAACTGGGATGAGCGGCTGGATGGGCTGCTTGCGTGGTCGGTGATGAGCCTGCAGGCCGTGAAGGCCGTCGAGATCGGGCGAGGAGTGACTGCAGCCGAGTCGTTTGGATCGACTGTGCATGATGCGATCCACTACGCCAAGGAAGAGACGGCCAGGCCGACCCGGTTCACTCGTGAGCAGAACAATGCAGGTGGAGTGGAGGGCGGGGTCTCGAATGGCGAGGATATCGTGGTTCGAGGGTACCTGAAGCCAATCTCGACTTTGCGCAGGCCGCTGGAGTCCGTCCGCTTCGATACGCGCGAGACCACAAGCGCAAGCTACGAACGCAGCGACATTTGCGTGGTCCCTGCCGCCGGAGTAGCTGCCGAGTCGATGGTCGCCATGACTGTTGCCAGCCTCGCGCAGCAGAAGTTTGGCGGCGACTCAGCCGACGAGATGAAACGGAATTTCCTGGGATACATCGAACAGATACGGAGCTATTGAGCCACAGATGATTTTGAAAGTAGTAAAGTACCCCGAACCAGTGCTCTCGCAACCCGGCGAGCCGGTGACGGAGTTCAATGACGAGCTGAAGAGGCTGGTCGACGATATGTTCGAAACGATGTATGCCTCGCAGGGGATCGGGCTGGCTGCGCCGCAGGTTGCGGTCTCGAAACGGGTCACCGTGATCGACTTGAGTCAGGGGAAAGATCCTGAGCAAAAGCTTGTGCTCATCAATCCTGAGATCATCTTTCGCGAGGGTAAGCAGTACGAAGAGGAGGGCTGCCTTAGCTTTCCTGAGATTCGCGAGAAGGTGCAGCGCGCCTCGACAGTAAAGGTGCGCGCGCAGGATTTGAAGGGCAAATGGTTCGAGATGAACGGGGAGGAACTGCTGTCCCGTGCCTTCCAGCATGAGATCGATCACCTGGACGGGATGCTCTTCATCTTCCGCATGAGTTCCCTGAAGCGAGATCTTGTCCTGCGCAAGATCCGCAAGATGCAGCGCGAAGGCATATGGTAAGCCGTGAAGCTCGTATTCTGCGGGACGCCTAACTTTGCCGTGCCGACCTTGCAGGCGTTGATTGCGGGAGGGCATGAGATTGCACTGGTCGTTTCGCAACCGGATCGACCGGTGGGCCGCTCGCAGCAACTGACTCCGCCTCCAGTGAAGCAGACCGCGCTGGCTGCGGGACTCGAGACCACGCAACCCGAGAAGATCAAGAACAACGCAGCATTTCGCGCCACGCTCGAGGCGATCGCTCCCGATGCCATCGTGGTCGTCGCCTACGGTCGAATTGTTCCGCCGTGGATGCTGAGCTTGCCTCGGTTGGGCTGCATCAATCTGCACGCTTCGCTGCTGCCGAAGTATCGCGGCGCCGCGCCGATCCAGTGGGCCGTCGCCACCGGCGAAGCGGTTACGGGGAATACAACCATGCTGCTAGAAGAAGGACTCGACACGGGACCCATTCTGCTGCAGCAGGAGATTCCGATCGGGCCCGGACAGACTGCGCCAGAGCTGTTCGAGGTGCTCGCAAAAGCCGGCGCTCCGCTCGTGGTGAAAACCCTTGCCGGTCTGGATGACAAGACAATCACGCCCAGGTATCAGGATCATTCCCGCGCCACGCTCGCTCCCATCCTGACCAGAGATGACGGCCGGATGGACTTTGCGAAACACACGGCGCGAGAACTGTGGAATCGCTGGCGAGGGTTTCAACCCTGGCCGGGGGGGTCCGCGAGCGTCGACGGGAAGAAGCTGATTGTGCATCGGATGCAGGTGGCGCAGAAGGAGAGTCCTGCTGAGCCGGGCCTTGTTGAAGTCGCGGACGGGACGATTCTGGTGGCCTGTGCACAGGCGACCTGGATCGAGGTAACGGAGCTTCAACTCGAGGGCAAGAAGCGGATGACAGCTGCGGAGTTTCTGCGTGGCTCTGCTCTCAAATCTGGCGTTCGGCTGGCATAGCAGATGAGCACCGTCTCTCCCGCGCGCAAAGTCGCATTTTCGATCCTGAAGACAATGGAGAGATTTGGGCACTCGGACACCCTGCTGCGCGGCCGCAACGTCGAAGTTCTGTCTGAACCAGACCGCAACCTGACCACCGCCCTGGTGCTCGGAGTTCTCCGGTGTCAGATCGAGCTTGACCGGCGTATTCGGGCGCTCTTGAAACACCCGAACGCAAAACTGGACGCCGAAGTGCTCGTTGCGCTGCGGTTGGGCGCGTACCAGCTCCTTCGTATGGACCGGATTCCAGCACGCGCGGCGATCGATGAAAGCGTCGAACTCACGAAGGAGGCTGGCCACCGCTTCGCTTCCGGCATGGTTAATGCAGTGCTGCGAAAGCTCGCTGTCTCGCCCAAAGATGAAATGGGCGGCGACACGCTTGAAAATTGCAGAACCGGGTACCCCGGATGGATGATCGACCGCTGGATCGAGACGTACGGCGAGGATCACGCTTGCGAAATTTGCAGGCACGGCCAGAAGCAGCCACAACTATGCCTCCGATTGGGCAGTGATGAGGTCGAGCAGGAGCTTGCGTCGGAAGGCATCGAACTCGCACCGGGCAAATTCCTCCTTGCCGCTCGCAGGTTGATTGCAGGCGATGTGTCGAAGACAGCCGCGTTTCGCAGTGGGCGCGTGCGCATTCAGGATGAAGGATCGCAGCTGATTGCGGAGCTTGCGCCGCGGGGCCAGAAGCTTCTGGACTGCTGCGCTGCACCCGGCGGCAAGACGCTGATTCTCGGCGAACGCAATATCGAAGGCGAAATCATCGCGTGCGACGACAGCCATCTGAGGCTTGCTGAGTTGCAGAAGCGGCTGAGGGTGCTGGGCGAGCGTGTGCGATGTCTCCTCGCGGACGCGACTCACCTTGATCCTGAAGGCGCTTTCGATGTTGCCCTTGCCGACGTTCCGTGCAGCGGAACAGGGACGCTGGGGCGTAATCCCGAGATCCGTCATCGCCTCCAGGCGGAGAACCTGACCCGCCAATCCGAACGTCAGAGGGCGATTCTGAATTCGGCCCTGCATGCCGTGCGTCCGGGTGGCTTTGTACTCTATTCGACATGCTCGCTGGAGCCTGAGGAGAACGAGCAGGTGATCGAGACCGTGGTTGCCAATCATTCGGCAGCAAGGCTGGTGTCACTCAAATCCAGGATCGAAGAATTGGGATCGGAAGGGATTGTTTCCCACACTGGTTCAGAACGTCTGCTCCCCTGCGTCACGGTGCAGGGCGCATTGAGGCTATTGCCGGGAGTCTTTGAGACGGATGGGTTCTTTGCAGCGCTGATTCAGGTGAGCTGAATCGCTACTCGGGCGCAAGCTTCAGGTCTTCGTATTTCTTGCCCAGGACTGCACAGAGCGCTTCGATCACAAGTTCATGATCCTGCCGCATAGGAAGGCCGGACACGGTGACACTGCCCACCACCCCGGCGTTTGCGACCCGAAGCGGGAATGATCCGCCGTGCGTAGCGTATTCGGCAAGCGGCAATCCCTGGCTCTCGTAGATAGTCTTTCCTTTAAGCTTCTCGGTCAGCGCGGACGTGTACGAACTGTGATGGAAGCGGGCAACCACATTGCCTTTGCGTCGCACCCATTCGGGATTATCCGGCGTTGTGCCATCCATTGCCGCGTAAAAGAGCGGATGACCGAACCGCCGCACATCAATGACGATCGGCAGCCCGCGTTCTGCAGCAAGGGCCCGTAGTCTCGAGCCGATCTGCCACGCCATGCCAGCGTCGAGGTGTGGCAGCACAAGCTCCCGCTCCTGCAAAGTAATGCGGTCCAGATCTTCCTGCAATCCCATAAGCTCAATGTCCTTCGCTGGCAAATCATAACGGATCAGCTCTCGGTGGCTTCTTCGAGAGGTGCCTGCGGTATGATTCCCAGCCGTTCGTAGATCGGGCGCATGTCCTTACGGATGGCCGGCAGTTGCGAGGCGAACCAGATTCCTCCCAGGA
>Ga0068856_100005718_pt1 | contig 12247 bp, 7 predicted proteins | sample KBSCornC62_FD_66595 | JGI IMG/M metagenome (GOLD analysis project Ga0068856, IMG submission 66595) | Corn rhizosphere microbial communities from Kellogg Biological Station, Michigan, USA - KBS Corn C6-2 | ecosystem: Host-associated > Plants > Roots > Rhizosphere > Soil ...
TTCCATTTTCTTCTGAACCCACAATAATTGCAGCCGGTTCCGTAAAGTCGACCTGGTAATAATAATCACTTGCTTTTTCTGTACACGAAACAATTTGCAAGCCGTTCTCCTTTAAATAATCTATCGTTTGTTTTAAATTATTTTCTCTGCAAACAGGAATTTTATGAAGTGCACCGGCAGATGTTTTAATGGCATCAGCATTAATACGTGCCGATCCGGAATCAGGAATAATAATAGCGTTAACTCCCGCACATTCTGCGGTACGCACAATAGCTCCAAAATTTCTTACATCCGTTATTCTGTCCAAGATCAATAAAAGAGGGTTTTTATTTGATAATATCAGAGGTGGCAAAACGTCTTTAATTTTTTGATACGCAATAATTGAAATATACCCCACCACTCCCTGGTGATTTTTTTTTGTGATTTGGTTTAACTTTTCGAGTGGTACAAACTGAAATGCAATTTGATGTTCTCTCAAAAGGTTCATCATTTCAGCATTCAAATCGCCTTTTAAACCTGTTTGTATGTAAAGCTTTTCAATTTGTTTACCGGCATGTATCGCTTCAATAACCGGGCGTAAACCAAAAATTAAACTTTCTTCTTCTCTTTGTTGTTCTTTTGTTTGCATAGTGTAAAATTAAACTCGTTATTTTTATTCATCCGGATTATTCACCTTTCCCCGCCTCCAATCATCCACGGACAAAAACCATTCTTGTTTGTAAATGGGAGAGCGATCTAATTTATAATCATTATCCGTAAAAGGGTTCATTACTTTTATAAATGAAAAGGTATATGTATTTAAATTTGTTGGTTCATTATACGTCCATGATTCGTAATACTCTGCTTTATAAATGGAACTGGGCTTTCCGCAGATAAGGTATATCATCCCTCTATCATTTCTCCAACCTTCGGTATATGAAGTGAAGTGTTCATTTGCTTTTTGCACACGGGCATAGTATTGATGAATAATGTCCCTGGCTTTTTCTTTATCATTATTAGTTGCATTCAACCAAAACTTTTCAATCTCAGCTTTTAAATTATTGCTTTGTTCAATGCTGTCATACTCTTCTTTCGAAGTGATAAAACGCATTGGATAAAACATATCTTCCGCTTTTTTTATTTCAGGAAAATTATCTGAAAATAAAAATAATGTTAATCCATCGTGTGTAGAAGTGTCAATTTGAAAATGATAAAAACCTTTTTTTGTGGGAATAAAATCTGCTTTCCCTTCATTAGACAGTTGGAGGTTAAATATGCTGTCGGGCTTATAATCAAAGGACGTTTGGTCATTCACAGAAAAGGGAGGGGGCGCTAAAGGAAAATTACGGTGGTAATAACTTACATATAACTTTTGTGCTTCTGCCTTTTTATAACGTACAGTCACTGTATCATTTATTTTTAAATAATCTTTAAATAATGGAAGGGTGGAATTTCTTTGTGTCACTAAAAAATTCTGGCGCGTGAGATCATTTGCTTTTTCAACCTTAATAATATCACTTACACTTGTGTTCCTGTTTAAATCAGTAACTGCAATTCGTAAGAAAAAAGTTTTTCCTGACGGAACATTTATATTAATTTTCCCGATCAGAAAATTTTCTGAGTCGTCATTGTTGACGTCAGAAAAACGAACCGAATCACTTTCTAATATTTCCCTAGAATTATATGCAGGCAATAAATTATAATATATTAAACAATTGGATGTAAAATCCTTCCCATCTCTTTTTGTATATAATAATTGGTTGTTGTTAATTTTAAAATGCAATTCCGAAACAGAATCATTTACATGAAACACCTGAAATTGTGGTTCAATAACAATTGCTTTTGCAGAGCCCGGATGAGTGATAGTTTGGAAACCAGGAAATTTAAAATTCGAATTTGTACTTGCTATTTGTGCCCCACAACAAATACATATAGTAATCGCCAACAAATAATAAACCGATTTTTTCATCATTGTCCCTCTCCTCCCTCTGCTAGTTGAGATGTTTCATCTGTTTCAATGAATTTAGAAGGGATTTGTTTTGTCGTCTTCGCCCCAAGTTTTTCAATTTCCTGAACACGTCTTACTAAGTTACCTGAACCTTTATGAAGTTTGTTAATCGCCCCATCATATGACATTTTGGAGGCATCTATCGCTTTCCCAATTTTATCCATGTCCTCAACAAAACCCACAAATTTATCATACAATGCCCCACTCTGTTTGGCAATTTCAATGGCATTTTTTGTTTGACGCTCTTGTTTCCAAATAGATGCAATAGTGCGCAAAGTAGCCAGTAATGTGGAAGGGCTGACGATGACAATTTTATTATCCCAGGCAAAACTGAATAATTCCTGCTCATACTGAACGGCAGCGCTAAATGAAGACTCAATAGGCATGAACAATAAAACAAAGTCAGGACTATTGAAATCGGATGAAGTAGAATAATTTTTTTCACTGAGTGATTTAACATGATTGCGAATGGACAACACATGCTCCTTTATAAAACGCTCTTTATCCACTTCTGTTTCTGCACTTATAAATGCTTCGTACGCTATCAATGAAACTTTCGAATCAACAACAATGTGTTTGTTATCGGGCAACATAATCACCACATCGGGTTGTATGCGTTTGCCTTCATCATTACTTGTACTATATTGAGTTTTATATTCCCGATCCTTTACTAAACCTGAGCGTTCCAATACCTTTTCTAAAATCACTTCACCCCAGTTACCTTGCTTTTTATTATCCCCTTTCAAAGCTTTTGCAAGGTTATTGGCTTCTTCACTTACTTGTTTGTTCAGATCAATTAAATTCTTGATCTCCGCTTTTAAAGTTACTCTCTCATCCGATTCCGTTTTATATGCCTTCTCAACTTTAGCTTCAAAATCTTTTATTTTTTCTTTCAGCGGATTTAAAATAATATCAAGATTTGTTTTATTTTGATCTGTGAATTTTTTCGATTTTTCATCCAATATTTTATTGGCTATGTTTTCAAATTCGGTCGTATATTTTTTATGAATATTTTCAAGTTCGGATTTAAGTGTGTTGTATTTTTCCTCCTGTGATTTAAATATCTCTTCGGCCCTGGCAATACGAGACTCTGCTTTACTCAATTTTTCTTTTTCACCATTCATCTCATTCAAATACTTTTCCCGCTCACGGCTCAACTCCTGAACAAACTGTTCTTTGCTGTTTTTTAATTCGGCAGCTAAACGATTGTTTTCTTTTTCGGTATTGGTCAAATGTGTTGTTAGCACAAGCTTTTCTTTATCCAGCTCAATAATTTTCAGATCCAAACCGGACGTATTCATGTTCTCACTTTGTTTCGATTTGAAAAACAAAAATGCAAGAGCAAAACCAAGAATTAATCCGATAATTAAAAATAAAAATTCCATGAAAAATACGCGTTTTAAGGAAAGGCTAATTTAAGAATAAAATAGACGCTAAAAATAGTTAACAATACCGAAATGGATCTTGCCGTCTCTTAACTGAACGGGGTTACTAAACTGCTTACCCAGTGCGTAAGTAATGGAAAATATCCCGGCCTTAGTTTCAAAACTCACACCCGAACCAAAACCGAAAGGTGTATCGGACAGGTGATGAGAAGTGCTGTGGTTTTCATAATATGCGCCATCGGTAAACAAAAACAGGTAAGAGTTTTGCTCCAACAACAAGCGATATTCTAACGTTAAAATAGAATAAGCCGAAGCAAAAATAGATTCTTCATTAAAACCTCGTAAGGTGTTTAGTCCGCCTATACGGTACAATTCGTTCTGAAAAATATTCTTACCATCTAAAATTGCCGATTTCATGCCGACCTTAAAAGTACTTCTGTTTTGTATTGGAATAAACACACTGGCTTCAATATTTCCATTGTATTGGGTTGAATTCAAAATCAAATTATTATACACCACAGGACTTAAGCCTGCATTTTTCTTGATGTTTTTTGTTCCAACACTTACGCTTGATGTAACAGAATATCCCTTTCGGGGGTTAAACCGATAATCCAGCTTTTCGTATTTTAAACCCATACCATACATATTTGTGGATACATCAGCATAAGTGGGTAATGTAGTTAAAAACTGCATACCATTGGTTGAAAGCAAAGATGAAACTTTGTTATTATAAAATATTTTAAAATAATTTCCTCCCGTTAACAGGTATTGAAGCCCAATATTATTATTTACATAATCAAACGAAGTATCTCTTTTATAAATTTCAAAGTTGTAATCAACTCCAAAAGGAGCCTGAAAAATAAACGGGTACACTAAATGAAGTTTCAGATCTTGTGTTTGCACTTGCAGGCGTTGCCAGTTAACATCTATCAATTCTCCTTTTCCCAAACCATTTTGCAGCATTAAATGAATATTCCCTGTAAATAATGTTTTGCCTGTTTGGCTATTGGGCAAAATGCCTATTATCCCATCAAACTGACTAGCTTTTTTACCATCTAGATTTAAAATCAATTTGGTGTACTTCTCGGTAAATGCAACGGTTGATGGGGCTTTTGAACGAACAAACTGTAACTCGGAAACACGGGAATTTATTTTTTTAAGCTTGGATTCATCGTATAAACTTCCGGGTTTTATTCCTAAATAACTATGGATAAATGCAGGAGTAATTTTTGCAGTCCCTTTTATGATAACACTATCAATTTTTATTTCTTTATTTTTTGTCAGTTTAAGTTGCGCCGCAATGGTAGAATCGGAAATAACAACACTATCAAGCATTACAGAAGCAAATGGAAATCCATTATTTTCATAATAAACAATTAGTTTTTCTTGCAATCGTTTAACATCTTTAAAAAAAACAGGTTTGTTGTTATATATTTTTTCCCTGAAACCAATTTCGTTCAATACCCCATCATCCACATTTCCTTTTTTAATAGAAGCCCATTTGTATTGTTTACCAAAATTTAAATATGCTTTTGAGCTCAATGAATCGCTGATAATGCTATCATAAGTGGCCGTCAAATAAGCATTGTCGTAACAAGTAAATAATACTTTTTGTAATTCATCTTGTCGTTCTAATTCAGAAGAAAATGTTTTTTTAAAAGAAATTGCCTTAAGAAGTAATGGATCATTTAAAGAATATATTTCAAGTGAATACTCTTGTTGGGCAACCAGCAAAAGAGAATTGGCAAGGAGAAACAATGAAATAATAAACTTAAAAGGCATAACCAAAGATAAAACTTTTTGTTCACCACTAAGGCACTAAGAACACTGAGGCGAAAGAAATTATATTTGTAAAAACTCAGTGTTCTTAGTGCCTTAGTGGTGACTTTTATGATGTTTGCAACGCAATATAATCACTTGCTAATTTGGCTTTATCAATTTTATGGCTGGCGCTGTAAGGAAATTCTTTTACAATAACAATATCACCGGGAATCATATAATCAGGCAAAGCCTTTGCAAGAAAAGGATCGATTATTTTTTTTAGTTCTTTTGCGTCAATAGAAGTTTTAACGATCACAAAACTGATAATTTTTTTTACTTCATTGTTTCTCTTTAGAGGAACCGTTACAGCATCCACCAGCAGTTCGTTTTTGCGTAGCACATTGCTTATTTCGCTCAGCTCAATTCTAAAACCATGCATTTTAATTTGATCGTCGTTTCTGCCTTTGCAAAAAAACATGCCATCTTCAAAATAAACAATATCGCCTGTTTTAAAGGCACGTTTACCATTGCTGATGAAAAATTTTTGTTTGTTGATTTCTTCACTTTTAAAATAACCAACAGAAACATGATCGCCTGCTATTATTAATTCACCTTCCTCACTATCAGAACTCACTTTTTCAATGGTTAACTCACTGCCGGGCATCGGATAACCGATTGGCAAAGACTTATATTTATTAATGATGGCATCATCAATTTCTACAAGTGTAGTTATAATTGTTGTTTCAGTTGGCCCGTAAGCATTCACAACTTTAGCATTTTTAAAATTCGATTTTAAAAATTTGCAAGTATTCACTGGTAACTCCTCCCCCATTAAATAAAACGCTTTTAAGAACGGGATATGATTAGAATTGAAAAAAGAATTTCTAAAAAACAGATAAACAAATGATGGTGTTGATGTCCACAACGTACATTTATATTTTAATATTCGTTGGATAAATACCTCCTGATCCTTTATCATATCCGACGAAGTGAGCACCAATGTTGCTCCTTGAGAAAAAGCATTTAACATATCCCACATCGAAAGATCGAACGTAAATAACGCCTGATTAACAATAACATCTTCGCCGGTAACTCCAAAATCTTTCATTGCCCATTTAACAAACGCTTGTATTGAACTATACGCAATTTGTACGCCTTTTGGTTCACCGGTTGAGCCCGAAGTAAACATGATGTATTGAAGAATATCATTTTTAAGAGCGTAAATTTTATTCACATAATCGGGTGCTGACTGAATTAACACTTCCTGCTTTTTATTAATGATAACAGGGAACTCAGCCTCCAGCAGCTTATCATCCGAACAGTCGATCAAAACCTGTGAGCCTGTTTTTTCTATAATATTTTTTATTCTGTCAACAGGATAAATTTTGTCAACGGGTACATAAGTAATTCCTGCATGTATGCAGGCTAAAATAGATATTGAAAAAAAAGATTCTTTGTGTCCGTATATGATTACCGGATGCCCGGGAGGAATGTAAAGTTTGTTAAACTCCTCTTTCAACCGTTCTACTTGACTTTTCAGCGTATTCCAATCAATATCAATATCACTGCCTGCAATAGCAATTTTAGTGTTTTGCAGTTCCGTTTCCGAAAATTGTTTTAACTGAAAATCGTATTTCATTTATTTAATTGTTAGCCACGAATGCACGAATAAAAAATCATTTGTGTACTCGCGTCATTTTTTGTTTAGAACCGTTTTATTGATGCAATCTAAAAGGATAACGTCCACTAAAAACATACATAGCAAATGCAACCAGGTTAAACATAATAACTATGCTGATATATTTTACCACAACTGGATTTAAATTTCCAAAAACAATATCTCTTCCCCTTTTCCTGCATTCAGCCACATATGTATTATGAACTACAGAATATACACCAAACAAAAAACCACTTAATATATAATGTAACTGAAAACCATTCCAACAGCCCATTAACAGAAACGTTAAAAGCAATGAACTATTCTGACGGATCAAGGGATATTTTTTTAAACTTTTTTTTCTGCTAAAAAAAATAAATAATGGATTGAAAAAATAATCTTTTAGCCACTCTCCCAAAGTGATGTGAAAACGTTTCCAAAAATCCTGAGGATTAACCGCTAAAAAAGGATTTGTAAAATTCACAGGTACGTTTATACCCATCATTTTACCCACGCCCAGCGCCATGAACGAGTATCCTGCAAAATCAAAAAACAAATAAAAATAATACGCATACATGTTATTGGCTATTGCAAGAAACTCCCTGCTTTCCTGCGAGTAATTATTCAGCCAGTACCTGTCAATAATTTCAGCAAAAATGTATTTGAATGCAACACCTTTAACAAGGGCGTTCCAGCCAATAATATAATTTTCCGAATTAATGTTTCTGAATCCATTATTTTGTGATTCGTAAAAACGGGAAAACTTATCAATGGGTCCCATTAGCAATGTGGGCGTAAACGACAGAAAATTAAAATACGAAACAACATCCGTCATCTTTTCATCAGGCGCTTTATCCATGTAATAACTCATGGTACGAAAGCTGGCATAGGATAACCCGGCAAAAGCAATGATATCATTTAATTTAAATGGATAACAAAGCACTATGATATCCAACTTTACCAGCAACATGGGGCCGAGCAATAAAATAATTCCCCATATCTTTTTTTTAAACTTAAAACGGTCAGAAACAAGATAAGTAACCAAATAGGAGAAGAATATCAATATTAAAAAATGATAGGGCTGAGGGTAAACAATGGTAAGAAATATAAAATTTAAAAAAGTCAACACATACTTATAATAACTTGCAACAAACACAAATTTCGCCCCTATCATAATAAGAATGAACATACCCATAATAAGAAAAAACTCATACGTACTAAAAGGAAGCATACTTAAAATTGTTGGTAAATAAACTGCACGGAAGATCCACTATTATTAGGATGAGTATTGAAGCGTGAATATAAAAAGTATAAACTAAAAATAATCAATGTATAAATGATCGTATTAATTAAAAAAACACGGAAAAGAGATTTATTCATCGTTTAATAATTATTTATGTTTATTTAATGAATACGTTTCTATAATAAATTTATCAATCTTATACCATCCATATTCACTGGGATGCATAATGTCGGATAAAACACCCTTTTCAAATGTTGCAGTATCATCAACCCACATATTTAAACACCTGAAATTTTTATCTTTTATTTTTCTGTCAAGCACCGAAACAAGTGGAGTAAGTTCATTTAAGTTCACATAACAATAAGGATTCATAGGTAATATCACAAAGCTGGCATTCACTTTTTTATCATGCACCAATTTTAATAACATTTCAAAATCTTTTAATTCCTGGTTGTTATAGTCATTCACTACTGCAAGAGTTCTGTTATCTCCACTTACATATTTATTATAATAATCATTATTAACAGCCCAGTTGTTATTAGTTGCTTTTTTTAACACTTCACTTTTAGACACTGAAAACAAACTGTCCCAATTAATATATAAAGAATCCTGAACTATTGGAGACCTTTTAAATTTTTCCGGTTTTCTTTGACAAAAATTTGATTGGTTATTGGTAATGATTAAATTAAAATTGACTAAAACTGTATTCGCAAAAACAATTGGAGAATAAAAAAGTTTACTAAACCATTTTTTAGAGGTTGCATTTAAGATATAAGCATTGCGCATACCTATAGTAGGTGATACAAAGGTTTTGTAAAAGTCGGAAATACGTTGAACTTCGTATTCTTTAAATTTTCCGATCGAATCATTCCATATTATTTTATTCAAATATTTTTCTGTCGTATATTCTAAAAAACAATTTGGATTGGTTCCTAAGGCGTAGCTCCACTGAAACCACAAAGGAGAAATTACGATGACTACAGGTGCATTTTTTAATCGTTCTTCATTCGCTAATAATTGCGAGTAGATCGAAAAACATTGATTTCCTGCATGACCCACGGCATGCACTTTAGTAGTAAAGTTATTATTAATAAAATGGTACGGCAACCCTTCACCACCAGCCGTTAACTCTGATGAGCCAAGTAAAAAAATAACATCGGATTTTTTATCACTTTTTAAAAACCAATTTTGATATGCAGCAGGTTTATCAGAAAAATTTTCAATGTATGGTCTGTCAATTGAATCAACAAGTGGTGGGAGTTCTTTGGCAAACAGCAACTCATTTGTCTTGGGATAAGCGGCGATTTTTAGTAGTAAAAAAACAGCAATTATTACAGGTAGTATATAACTTATAATAAATTTTTTCATTATTAAAATTACATTTTTTTCACCGTTTCAATAATCTTATTTATACTATCAAAGTTCTCGTCGTTAATTAAATGCTGAGGGATTTGCCTTTCCATTTTTTCTTCAATAGCAATCAGCAACTCAACAACAGTAATAGAATCAAGCAACTTGGAAGTTATTAACGGATCATCGAAAGCTACTTTTTTAAAAGCAATTTTTGCAACTTCTTCCTGAATAAATAGTTTTAGATCTTCCATAGATACAAGAATGTAGTAACGTGAAAATTTTACGATTATTGCTATTGCGACATTTATTTAATTAAAATAACATGGGAATGATTACCTGATCTCCGCCCCCGCTTTTTCCTGATAGGTTTTCATGAGTTTCTCCATTATTTTTTCAATCTGAGAGTCGGTCAGAGTTGCATTAAGATCCTGTAAAGTGAAACTTAACGCATATGATTTTTTTCCCTGCGGTAATTTATCTCCTTCGTAAACATCAAATAAATTCACATTTTTTAAAAGTGATTTCTCCGACTGAAATGCCAATTGTTCCAGCTGTTCATACTTCACCGTCTTATCAATCAACAAAGCCAAATCCCTTCTTACCTCAGGAAATTTAGGCAGTTCAGAATACATCACATTTGTTTTCTTGATCGCTTCAAGTATTAAATCCCAATTAAATTCGGCATAATAAACCTCTTGTTTAATATCCATTAATTTCAATATCGGTTTCGAAACAGCTCCAAATTCAACAATTGTTTTTTTATTCAGTGTATACGCTAAACCAAAAGAAAATGCATCGTTATTTAATTCCTGTAGTTTTATATTAGTGATTCCCAACCGTTCAAACACACCATTAACAATACCTTTAGCAGTATAAAAACTTATCTGATCATTATCCGCATTCCAGCTTTCAACAGTTTTCCTCCCACTTATAAAAAGGGATAAGTATTTCGATTCAACATATTTTGTTTGCCCGTTATTTTTAATTGCCTGATAAGTTTTTCCAAATTCATACAATTTTAAATCAGCATTTTTTCTGTTTTGATTGTAGGTGATGGCTTCTAATCCACTAAACAAAAGTGTTTGACGCATCACATCCAAATCGCTGCTCAACGGATTCATCATCGCTACGTTTCTGTCCGCACTCAATGATTTTAATTTAGTTGCATAATCACTTTTGGTTAATGACAAACACATAATCTCCGAAAAGCCATTGTTTGTTAACAATTCAGAAACAACGCTCTGTATTTTTTCTTTGTCCGGCTTTTCGGCGTACTGTATGGATGAGTTTAATGCAGTAGGAATTTCAATATTGTTATATCCATAAATACGCAGCAATTCTTCAATCACGTCCTGCTCCCTGTGAACATCCACTTTAAATGGAGGAACAGACAATAACAAAGCATCATTGCCCTCGTGTTCAATTTCAATTTCCAAAGATTTTAAAATGTTCTTTACGATCTTTAATTCAATGTGTTTACCAATTAATCTATCGCATTTTGAAAAAGAAAATGACACTTTCGTGTTTTCTATTTTATTTGGATACACATCTATAATGTCTGATGAAATTTCTCCTCCGGCAATTTCTTTAATTAAAAGAGCCGCCCGCTTTAACGCGTAAACAGTTATGTTTGGGTCCGTTCCTCTTTCAAAACGAAATGATGCATCTGTTTTTAAACTGTGACGCTTTGATGATTTACGAACGGAAGTTGAATTAAAATAAGCGCTTTCAAGAAATACATTTTTTGTGGATGTTGTTACACCCGATTGTTTTCCGCCAAATACACCAGCTATACACATTGGCTCTTCGGCATTGCAAATCATTAAATCATCTGAAGATAATTCCCTTTCTACTTCATCCAGCGTAATAAATTTGGTTTTGTCTGTTAGTTTTTTCACTACCACCTTATTGCCTTTTATTGTATCGGCATCAAAGGTATGCATGGGTTGTCCAAGTTCATGCAACACATAATTAGTAACATCTACCACATTGTTTATTGGGCGCACATTAATCGCTTTCAACCTGTTCTTAAGCCATTCCGGAGATTCTGCAACTTGCACATTCGAAATAGTAAGCCCCGAATACCTTGGGCAGGCTTCAGCATCTTCAACTATTACATCAATATTAAGTTTATTGTTACCCGCTTTAAATAATCTGGCAGAAGGTAATTGCAATACCGCATTATCCCTCTCCTCTTGATGATTCAACAAATTTTTACAATTTAAAACAGCAACCAAATCGCGTGCAACACCCACATGCGAAGCCGCATCAGCACGGTTTGGAGTTAAACCGATTTCAAATATTTCATCCGATTCAAAATTACTTTCCCCTTTTTGAGTTGAAAAATATTCTTTTGCAGAGATCCCCACTTTGGCTGATGAATCAAGTATCATAATACCTTCGTGCGAAGTTCCTAAACCAATTTCGTCTTCGGCACAAATCATTCCTTCCGAAACTTGTCCCCGGATCTTCGATTTTTTTATTTCAAACGGTTCCCCTGTCACCGGATATAATTTCGCTCCTATGGTTGCTACAAGTACTTTTTGTCCGGCAGCCACGTTAGGTGCACCACAAACAATGTTCAGCAATGTACCTGTTCCAACATCAACAGTAGTAATGCTCAACTTATCTGCATCAGGATGTTTCTCTTTTGTTTTTACTTCTCCAACAACAATGCCTTGTAAGCCCCCCTTTATAGTTTCCAGCTGTTCTATACTTTCTACTTCAAGTCCGCAATCAGTCAATAGTTTACCAACTTCTTCGGCAGGCATGTTAAGAGGTTTATCATTTAATGAAATATATTCTTTAAGCCAATTGTAGGAAATCTTCATGGTTGCCTGTGTAAATTTTATTTTAAATAT
>Ga0068856_100005721_pt1 | contig 12246 bp, 25 predicted proteins | sample KBSCornC62_FD_66595 | JGI IMG/M metagenome (GOLD analysis project Ga0068856, IMG submission 66595) | Corn rhizosphere microbial communities from Kellogg Biological Station, Michigan, USA - KBS Corn C6-2 | ecosystem: Host-associated > Plants > Roots > Rhizosphere > Soil ...
CCCCCCGCCCACATCCCCGTACCATTCCCGCCAGTGGTCACTCCGTCCCAACCTGTTGGGCAAGCAGTTTCCCATTACCGCATTCTCCGCAAGATCGGCGGTGGAGGAATGGGTGTGGTCTACGAAGCCGAAGACCTGAAGCTCGCTCGCCACGTCGCCCTGAAGTTCCTTCCTGACGAACTCGCCAACGATCCACAAGCTCTCAGCCGTTTCCAACGGGAAGCCAAGGCTGCATCCTCTTTAAACCACCCGAACATCTGCACGATCTACGAGATTGACGAGTCGGATGGGCGAACGTTCATTGCGATGGAACTGCTGGGGGCCAGACGCTCCGTCACATGATCGCTGGCAAGCCACTGGAGATCGACACAGTACTCGATTTGGGTATCCAGATCGCAGATGCGTTGGATGCCGCGCATTCCAAAGGAATCGTTCACCGAGACATCAAGCCTGCGAACATCTTCGTGACGAGCCGGGGCAGGCGAAGATTCTCGACTTTGGACTGGCAAAGGTGGCTTCCAAAGGCGCTGTGTTGTCGGCTTCCGAGTCAACCATTGGAGGTAGTGAAGAACACTTGACCAGTCCCGGCTCCACACTGGGCACAGTCGCTTACATGTCGCCGGAGCAGGTGAGAGCCAAAGAGTTGGACGCTCGCACCGATTTGTTCTCATTCGGAGCGGTGCTTTATGAGATGGCGACAGGTACGTTGCCGTTTCGTGGTGAAAGCGCAGGAGTAATTTTCGAATCCATTTTGAACCGGGCACCAATTCCTGCGGTACGGCTCAATCCCGATGTGCCCGCCGAACTGGAGCGCATCGTTGGCAAATGTTTAGAGAAGCTACGACTGGGCGGCGGACCCTCGGGATGATGGCGTATGTATTGCTCGAAACGATTCGTTGCGCAGACCGGCCTCCGTTGTTTGCCGTAAACCAATCGATACCATTGCTTAGCGCCGTGCCCTGACGAAACTAGGTAAATCCACTGACCGCAACACGCCCTGCCCAACAGACACTGTCCTTCCGTACGTTGACGCTGAGAAATCAGACGGTGCAGGATTGCGACATCAAGAGCTCCTCACCGAGGACTCTCGCCGCCACCTCGCCGTTCTTAGGAACCCAAAGGTTCTTTCGGGCCGAAACATTCCGCTGGAGGTTCAAATGTTTGGACGCCGCACATCTATCGTTATCGCCATCTCTGTCTGCCTTGGGCTCGTGGGTCCGTCGTGTGCCGAGAACAACGTCCTTTGCGAGCTGAGTTTCGTCACCCACAACAAGGCTGAAAGAACGGCCGGGGTCTGGGTGGATGGTCAGTACGTGGGGTATGTGAAAGAGCTTAGCGGCAGCAAGAAGATCGTGCTCCTCCCTGGCAAGCACGAGATCGTCGTGCGCCAGCCCTGGTACAAGGACTATGTCGAGCAGGCTGTCCTCGAGCCCGGCGAGCTGCACACCATTGAGCTCTCGCTCTCCCGGGACGGGCGCACTCCCCCGAAGGATGCGACCGGGGAGTTGAAGATCGCCGCCACGCCTCAGAGGGCGGCGGTGTTCGTCGATCAGCAGTTCATCGGACACGCAGAGGAGTTCGACGGCCATGGCAACGCCATGCTGCTCACCCCGGGACCACACCACGTCCGCATCGCGCTTCCCGGTTACCTACCGTTCGAGACCACTGTAACTCTGCATCCGAATCAGAAGGTCCAGATTAAAACCGAGCTCGTGAGGGGCAGCATCACCGACGCCGGCTCCCTGGTCAGCAAGAACTGAGGCTTGGGTGGCTCACCCGCAGGCGAATGCGAGCACGTTGCGGTCCCCACGCACGGTTCAGCGCACGCCGTTCGGAGAGACCACGCGCCCGGTCCGGCGCATGCTGGCGGTGTCATATTCGAACGCCGTGCCGCAAAGGAGGCAGACCTGATAGTCCTGCCCGTGGGCGCCGCTGTGCGGCCAGGAGAGGCGATGGGGACAGAGCCACCGGAGGACGTGCTTGAGCAGCGCCGACATGACTGACCTCGCGACGAACGTGATCTTTTTGGTCAAGGGGAGCTTGGTTGGGCCGTTAACGACCGCCCATAAGAGGAAAGTAGCACGGAAGCGCACGCAGGCTCCCACACCCAAGTTCAGCCTACGGTCAGGTAAAACGGCCACTGTCCGCCTCGTTACCGGCCATGTGTCGGCTTGGTCTTCGCCAAAGGCAGCGCGCACCGAGCGCTTCAATGCGCCAGAGCGCTCCAATGCGATCCACTCGAACCTTATACGTGAACTCCTTGCAGGCTGGGCTTCAAGCGCTTTTCTTCGACGTTATCGCACTAAAGGCAGACCAGCGCTGCTCGACTTCCTTGCTGCCACAGTTCGGGCAGAGGACTTCTCCCTCTTCGTAATCGATTAGGGACAGGGTTTTTGAGAAGTGTTTTTTGCAATTGAGGCAGAGAAATTCGTAGCGGGGCATACGACCTCCTCAGGAAACGAGTGGCTAGAGAAATTCTAGGATCGACAACCGAAGAGCGCAACACGGTGGACCGTAATCTCAAAATAAGAACGGTGCTCGCGGACGCACAATCGCTGAAAACAGGAGAGGTCGAAAGGCACGTGAGACGGCAAAGTAAGCCCTCGGGCTACTTAGCTTGGTGTTTGGCGAACTCTTCAGGCGTGAACTTGCCGGCCTTGACGTAGCTCTCGTTGAGTTCCGTATACTGCTTCCACTTCTCGGGAAGATCGTCCAGCACGAAGATTGCGGAGACTGGGCAAACCGGCACGCACGCCCCGCAGTCGATGCATTCCACGGGATCGATGTAGAGCTGGGGAACGTCCTCGAACTTCGGCCGACCGTCGTCGTACGTAGTGTCCTTCTTGGGATGGATGCAATCCACGGGGCATGCATCGACGCAGGCGGTGTCCTTCGTCCCGATGCAGGGTTCGGCAATGACATAAGCCACAGGCCACCTCCCCCTTCAGAGTCCACAGTATGCCTGCCCGGCGGACATTTCAATGGCCGCTCGCGGTAAACTTTTGCGTATGGTGCCCTCGATTGAAAAGATCTCGGCGGTCACGTTTCGCGTTGAGAACATGGCGGAATGCGTGCGGTTTTACCGTGATGTGTTGGGCATGGAACTTCTCTATGGGGGAGAGGACGCAGCCTTCTCTTCGCTGCGGGCCGGGAGCGCACAATCCGCGATCCTCAATCTGGAGCGGGGCAAGACCGAGACTGGCGGGGGCCGGATGATCTTCCACGTCACCAATGTGGACGTATTCTGGACTCATCTGAAAGAAAGCGGGTTCGATCCGGAAACTCCACGAGACGCAAGTTGGGGAGAACGCTTCTTTCACATGCGAGATCCGGACGGCCACGAACTGTCATTCGCTCGCCCGTTACAATGAACGTGCAGAGAACTAGGTCTGGGTGAGGAAGAATGCCGTTGACAACTTCAGGGTTTGGCAGCGTATTGGCAGCACCTCTCGGAATAGCGTTCTCTGACTCCCTGCGCACAACTCCGCCTCATTTGTTCACTAGGTTCGCCCCCGACGTAGGATTTCGTCAGTTTGCCCACGGTTGGGCTCCTCGGCCTTTCCTTTTTTGCTATCCGGAAAAATAGCAAGGATTACTGCGCCCTACCTGCTTCTCGATTGAGCATTCGCCTTACAATCGCTGTCGTAATATTGCACTCAAAAATCCTGCTTGCGTCGAGGTCATAGATTGAAGGCAAACACGGATTGCCGACTTCTTTAAGAACACCCAAGCTTGCTCAGTCATCTTGGGTACGTGAGAGGCATTTAGGAAAACCACCAAACGCACCCATTTATGCTATTTGGGAGTTCAAACCATGCTTCCAAAAGACCCAAGAGAACGGTACCTGGTACTGGCTATCTTTCCCATGTTTCTTTTGGGGATGTGGATGCTTTATCAGGAAATCGTGAAGTGGCGGAAAAAGCGACGAGAGCTGTATGGAGAGACGGCGGCCCGATTTCCGCTCTCGGAGAGGCTTCGTTTCCCTCACCCGGCTGTTCCATGAAGCATCGAAGGAGACACCCGGTGACCAGTTCACTCCGCGGCGAGGTCATCCGTGGCGGCATGCTCAGATTGGCGGAAGAACACCTACGGGGTCTGAATCTGGATGCGAGCACAAAATAAGTTGGAGCCAGTCAGGGGGAGAAATGGTATTTACGCAAAACGGTGGCAGCGAGCATTCGTCCGTAACGGTTCAATACAGTGAACACTTGAAGCTTGGAATCATCGCCATCGGAGTGATATTCGCTTCACTAGGTCTTGGGGAAGCCGTTTATCGACTCGCGTTTCTCGAGTTCGAGGGAGCGACCGATCGTCTTCCTATCGAGATGTTGTTCGGGCTCTTGTTCGCCTGGATGACCACGAGACTGGCTGCAAGGTTTTACCAATATCACAAGCAGACCTCGGAGAGAATCAAGTTCATTCGCGATCGCAACTACAAGATTCGTCACGCGGTGGAAGCGATCAAACTCCTGCCTTATCCGACCGATCATCAAGCGATCAGGGTAATTCGTGAAGAGGTAGATCGAATTGAGTGGGCGCTGACCGAGATCACTCTTCCGTAGCACGCGAGCTGGGTCGGGAGCGATTCAGTTTTCTCTTCAATCTTCGCGGAGCACCCGCAGTACTCCCTTCACTGCCGGCGGAGCTGCTGTCGGTTCGGACGGAGTTCGGCCAATCTGGCCAATTCTGACAGAGGCTTTGAAGATGGCTCCCACCGGAATGATGCCGCCGACCTTGTGCTCTGCTATGGCTGCCAAGCCCATCGATGCGATGCACCCGCACGAAGCGCAGACCGGATTTCCGCCGAATTGACAAGGGACGACTTTCGTTTTCAGGTCTGCAGAAATGACTTGAGTCGTGAGCGCAAAGACACAGTCCTTGGGACTGCGTGGGGGCGATGCGAACTGCCGAATTAATGCCGCCGGCATGTCCAGTTTGGGGAATTCGTTTCGCAATGCAAGCATGTCGGCGATGGCATGCGAACGCTCATCGCGCTGCAACATTTCGGGCAACCGGTCACCGACTTGCGGGGTGAACAGGCTGAACCATACCTTGCGGATCTCGGGCTTGGGCGTCCAGTACCGCAAAAATTTCTTCAGATAGCCGGGCTGCTTCATCATCTGACCAGTGATCGTGCAGTGGATCGTGATCTGCTGGCCGACGATGTTCTTGAGGATCCGATCATAGGTCGCGGGAGCGCGCCTAACATCGTGTTCCGGTTGTAGCCCGTCAACTGATACGACGATATTCATGTGGGGTAGCCTCGCCCAACTTGGCGAAAGATGACGGAATGCGCTGGTGACAAGCTGGACGTGAATACCTCGACCGATCAGTAGAGGGATCATCAACTCCAGTTCGCGATACCGAACGAGCGGGTCGCCTCCTACGATCGACAGATGCAACGGCTTGAGTCGGTCGGCGATTTCGAGAACACCGTCTATAAGTTCTTGTCCCTTGCGATCGTGGAGACCTCGTAGAGTTATTCCGCCACCTAGATGCGCCTCATCAAAGGCGTAGCAGCCGGGACAACGCAGGGGGCATTCACGAGTAATCTCAATCGAAAGGAGGGCTGGTCGCCATTGAGAATCTTTAATTCTCTTCGACAAAACCGGTCCCAAAACCAATATGGACGTGTGGGTTTTACCAATGGGTGCAGAGCCGTACTCACTCTTTCAAACACCGTTTAATGAGGGTGCTGCGCCCATATTACTTCGCTTCACCATGGATCAAGCGGGGGGAATCCATGTCGCCTCGCATTTCCAACCACAGGGGATTAGCGGCCACGGTCAAACGACCGGAGACAAATATCAAGGCACTGGTGTCACACAAGATGAGTTCAACGCGAAAGTTGGAGTTGAAGAAACGTTCGTCAACAATTTCCGCATCGTGGGCCAAGGACCGAGAAACAACTTCCTCCTTCACGAGAACTTCCACATCACGTTTAACGCGCATGGCGTGCCAACCGCATCTGTTGGATAATTTCAGCGTCGATTGCAAATAGCTTTAGGAGCTAATCAGTGCCCATGGGCTGCTGAACTCCACGGCGGGTGGTAGATCGCACGAGTTACGAATGTGGTTGATAGTCCCACGCACTCGCCAGCATCGTTCCTATCAGCCTATCTCCGCGTGAAGTTTTCCAGGAATGCGTACCCAATGAGGAGCACTCCAAGCAAACTTGCAACGGCGAGGATGAAGATACTGAGCAGGTTTGCGGAAATGTCGACCCGCAAGATTGGTGGCTTACCTTTCAGCACTTCCACATGAAGTAAAGACCAGAGGTTCCCCATCGCGGCCAGACCGATGGAACCTAGCAGCACGACTGGATTCTGAAAGATGCCCCAATTAGGAGTGTGCCCGGTGAGGGCACCGACGACGAATGCGATGGGAATCGTCAACAGGAGGGCACCCCGCAGCGGCCAACCAAAGGCTGAACTATGCCCGTATGACATGTTCACCTCCTACCAAAACGAATCCACTTTACAGCGCAAAGTGATTCCTGTCAATCACAATTGCTTGGACACATGCTCACTCGTACACGCGATCTAAACTCTAATCTTCTTCCTTGCATTCACTTTCTGAAATTCCGAGTTGCTATGCCCGTCGAATACCTCATTGTCAATGAGCGGCATCTCGTCATCACAACAGCATGGGATGTAGTGACTGTTGCGGAAGCGACGGCACACCAAGAGCGGTTGAAACATGATCCTGACTTTAGTCCCGAATTTCATCAATTGCTCGACGGAACAGGTATTACCGTTCTGCACCTCTCGACCGAAGAAGCAAAAATGTTAGCTCGTAACAGCCCTCCTTTTTCTCCTTCCTCACGACGGGCTTGGGTTGCGCCTACCCCTTTCTTGTTCGGCATGGGAAGATTGATTGCGACCTGTCGTGAGATGGCAGGAGGTGAAGAACAATTCCAAGTCTTCTATAAGCGCAGTGAGGCACTGAAGTGGCTTGGTCTCGATGTTCCGCTTCGAGCATCGGCTGTAAAATCCCTCTATGTCTCGTTCGCTGTGGAACGGTGCTCAACGGTCCTGCAAGAATCGATTATGGGGAAGGGCAATTCCTTGCAGGACCGGAGCGGGGGGAAAAGGCGCACGTACAGCGGCAAGTTGACATTTGCGGCAAAGTCGTTCTCCGAATTCGCTACGCCCTTACGAGCAAAGCGATGAACTGGATTGTCGGGGGAGCTAAGAGCCGAATCGTTAGTTACCCTACACATGAAGTAAGGCCCTACAAGCAGAAAAGTGCGTAATTAGCCCATTTGTTGAGGCATTTTCTGTGCGAAAACAGTGGAACAATGGAGTGAAATTAGCTACCGCTTGTTACGGATCGTATGAACAATGCGCCGGGCAACGAATCGTACGTCTCGTTGCAACACTTCAGTAAAATCATGCAGCATCTTCGTGGGGTGTGAGGTCACGTTCGTGGCATTTATAAATTTGCCACCACGGTGTAGCGTACCTGTTAGTCGTTTCGCAAGTTAGCGGCTATTGAAGCGGGGGCCTCTTCGGGGGAGGAAGGCCCCACTTCTTGTCTGTGGCACGCTAGCACGTCACGCGGTTCTTAGTTGCTCTGGCACAAAGGCTGTTCCACAGTGGGGGCAGCACATCGCCTCGGCACCCGAATACTTTCCGCACATGTGACAACGCCGGAAATTCGATGAAGTAGCATTTACCGCTCGAACAGATGGATTAAGCTGCAATTCCGGCGATACCGCCCACACCAGCGCGACGACCCAACCGATAACTGTCACCCCAAAAAGAGATCGAGAACGAAGATGCTGACACCGTCTCCTCCGCCGCCCAAGAATCGCGGGAAGGAAGTACAACGGCAGAAGAATGCTCGTAATCGCAAGTACCCGTATCAAGGAAGCGTTCTCCAAACAACTATGCACGCGGGAAGGCGTACCTCTCGTGCGGCTTGTGCGCGGACTGCACCGCCAGCTTTCTCGCCGTGGCCCACGATGGCTCCCTTCTTGCCGTTCCTGCCTCCACGTTCGGCTAGTTTCAGACCCCAACGACGCAGATCACAGTCCTCACCGAACGGTCCCAAGATATGTTGCGCTCCTTGCACCAGCAGCGTCCGCAGATAGGGATCGCCCTCTTTACTGATGTGCAGCTGCGGTTCGCTCTCCCCTGACTTCCTGCGTCCCGGTTGCAGTCCCAGATAGCCACCCACGTCGCGGCTCTTGCCAAAGCGATGCGGATCTTCCAGCGTCAGCAGGAAGGTCAGCGCGATCAGCGTGCCTACTCCCTTGATCTGCTTCAGCAACTCGACTTGCGGATAACGCGCTTGCGCCAACGCTTCGATTCGGTCGTTGTACTCGCAGATGCGCTCGCTCAGTTCTTCGATCGTCGCCAGCAACGGCTCTAGTGCCCGTTGCAGCTCCGGACTCAGCCCTTCGGCTTTCTACGGATCCAGGTTGCGCACGTTGCAGCCGCGCAATCGTTCCCCGTAAGACTTCGCCAGCCCGCGGGCCGTGTTGACCAACCCCGTGCGTGCCCGCACCAGTCCGGCACGTGCCCGGATCATCATCAAATCCGCTTGCGCCTGCGCGCTGCGATGCTTCACCGGATACAGCAACTCGGGGTCGATCCTGGCCAGCCGCGCCAAGATCTGCGCATCCAGCCGATCGTCTTTCTTGCGGCTCTCTCCAATCAGTCGCACCTTGCGTGCATTGGCCACGATCGTCCCAAATCGCTCAACAGACGGCTGATCCAGGGCGAATGTGTCCCGATTTCCAGTGCGATCCGGCTGCGCGGCATGGCACCGAAAACTTCCTGCAACGCTTTCACAATCGTACGTACCCGCTGCTCCAGTTGTATCCGGCCCGCTTCATCCAGCACACAGTACCAGCTGTTGCGATCGCCTAGATCCAGTCCGATGGTCAGCTTCTGCTGCGAAATATTCCTGCCCTGCTTCGCCACTGCGGTGCTACTCTTCTTCATTGCCGGTTTTCTTTTTTATCTGTGCTTCGAGCATGTCGATAACTTGGGAGCGTATCGCATCCCGCCGGGGACCGGCCTTCTTCCTCGAAAACAGTCTGCTCATGCAGTGCGGGGTTCAAGTATCACTGAGTGCCCGAGAGTTTCCAACCGCTTGACGAGGTATCTTTTCAATCATCTGCGTGGAGCCGATCGAAATAACTACTGCCCAAGTCGGCATAGGTGCAGCGCTTTTGCTGAAGGTGATATCCAATCACCAAGATGCTGTGAGCCACGGCAAAGATGGCGCACTTTCGACCGCGGCGGGCCGCGAGTCTCTTAAACTGGGCCGAAAGATTACGTGTTCTTTGTGCGTGCGGCAGCCCATGCAGATTGCAAGCCATGCGACGCAACCAGGGGCTCCCCTTACGTGTCTTGCTACTCAGACGCTTACCTGCACTCTCGTTGCTGCCTGGACAAACACCAGCCCAACTGGCTAGGTGGGCAGCGGTTGGAAACTGAGTAACATCGGTGCCCATCTCAGCGATGAAACTCCAGGCGGCCACACGGTCTACACGTGGAACCGTAATCCAACGATCCAGCGCATCTGCCAGATCGAGGTGCTCTCGCCGGATTTGATCGAGTCGAACATCCAGCAACGCAATCTCTGCTTCCAGGAACTGCAGCTGGCGAAGCAAGCTCTGGAGGAGAAAGCGATGATGATCTCGAACGTGGCCTTCCAGAGCTATCTGGAGCTGAGGAATCTTTGCTCGTAAGTGACCGAGAGCCAGATCAGCTAGTCGCTCCGGGCTCTCTTCTCCCTCAATCATCGCTGCCAGCATCGCTCTGCCACTCTTGCCAAGCGTGTTGCTCGCTACACTCGCCAGCTTGATGTTGGCATCCTCGAGGACTTTTTGAATGCGACTTGCAATGCGCGAGTGTTCCTGGGACAGGCTGGTCCGGGCTCGGGTGAGATCTCGTAGATCGCGAATCAACACGGTTGGGATGTAGCTGGCCCGCAGGAGTCCATGCTGTAGCAGTTCAGCTATCCACTGACAATCCTTCGTATCCATCTTGCGCCCGGGAACCGCCTTGATGTGCTGCGCACTTGGCCAGCACGATCTGAAAGTGACCTTCAAGTACGTTCCACACAGGTTTCCCATAAACACCAGTGGACTCCATGGCCACATGCTCAACCCCAAACTCACGCAACCAGGCCACCAGTTCGCGAAGTTCACGCGTGGTGGATCCGAAACGTCGAATGTGCTTCAGTGGTTTGCCGGCCTCTGCGATAAGAACACAAGCGGTAATCGACGACTTATGTACATCCAGTCCGCAGCACCGCGCATATAAAACTTCCATGACTGCCTCCTTCCGCCGTGTGACGTAAGGATGCACAAATCGCGAAAATCTCCCTCGCGTGCTCTCCTCCGAAGAGAAGGCGACAGTCTGTTGTTCTTTATGGCATCCAGGGTCAAACTCATCCACGGGCTCTTGGCGCCACTAAGGCCGACGACCATATACGTCCACAGCTCCGTCAGCTTACCCCGTTTTCATAGCCCGTTGTGCTCGAAAGAGCATGTAGAACTCATCTCATCTCATCTCATCTGGTTACTCACCCATCTACTTTCGTCTCCGATCATCCGTCTTTTTAAACGAAAGCACACTTTGATCCAAATTGACCAGTTAACATGCCCGATCTTTGAAATCATGGATGTATGGCTAAGAGAAAAACACCGAAGCAGGGCGTATGACCGTATTGAGTGTATTCTTGATCGTCTTCTTTCTTCTGATCAGCTGGCTGCTGTGTTGGGAGGCGTATCGCGGAACAGAGCAGGACCTTCCGCACGCGCATCGTTAGCGTCGTCACTGGTCCGGGATACTCGGCACTCATGGGAGGTCGAGTGTAACGGCCTATAAGACAGTTGGGAGAAGTCAACGAATCAGCAATGGGAGTCAGCTTCGCTGTGCAATTGTGACCAGCTTTCTTCGCGCACTGCGTTCTTTAATGAAGATGGACAGATCTATGAGTGTGAGCGTTAGCCTCGGAAATGAGAAAGGCGAGCAGGTCACGATGACTGCGTTGCCGGGCAGCGGGTCGTCGCTTCCTCCCCGGCCGCTGGATTTCACCCAGGTTCTATTTAGCAAGAACGGACGCGTTCATGTTGAATCCTGCTGTAACCAGTGCAATTTCAGAATGCTGAAGTGGATCGATGACTTCGATGACCAAGAGCGGCGGCACGCGGCGGAGTGCCAGGGCCCGAGACCGGAGTGAGGTCTCTCGTCGGTATCCAATTTTCCCCCGTCCGAAGTATTCTTTAACAAGTCCGAATCTGACCCGCTGTAATAGCGCCAAACCTTGCCCTGTGATCGAAGCTGAAATCCGTGCCGACCGGTGAATATCCCATAACGCCCTTAGTTGCAGGACGATGAACTTTGCCAGCACACAAATCTCTGATGGCGAATTAACCACTCGTTTGACGAAATATCCCCGATTACGCTCACCCCCCCCTCAATACGCGAAGTCGTTCGAATCTTTGACCTGTCAGGCGTTCAGGGGATGGTCAAGCTGTCCGGTCTGTGGGAAGCTGACGACATGAAAAGGCCAGAATTGACCAATGTAGGTTGGCTTGGGCCAAGGGACGAGATGGATCGCGCCAGTCATCGCTTCGGCAAGTGCTCTGAGTGCTATGAAACCATCTGCGTCGAGAAGGCCGTGACCGATGGGCCGAGCACTAGAGAAAAAACCAATGAAACGCTCTATGAAGCATTTCGCACACACGTTAAGCTGAAGCATTCCGAGGAATTCAACCTTGCGGCTATCCCCGCCACCGAAAGGCACGAGGCTTGAGGCCACAATTGTTTATGGAACAAGCTCCTCACATCCGAACCTTTTGGGACACGAACAGCCACTTGAGAAAAGGCGATAGATACGTCCAAGTGAGCCAAAGGGAAAACGAGAAAGGCAATTTCGAAGTGAAGCATTCGACTGGTGAAATTGGCGGGCTGCGCGGAAAGCCTTTCTATAAGAAATACAAGTCGTTGCAAGATGCTCAAAAAGAATTTGATCGACTATGCAGCGAGGCGCTAGAACACGGCTGTTCGTGGGAAAACAATGAGCTTACTCACGGACGGATCGCGATCGATTTTCAAAAATTGGCCGTCGATTGCGCTTTGGTAATACGGTTTGGCGCAAGGTGAATGGGGGAGCCGCGCGTCACTTGCTGAAACCAACAACCGGCTGAGGCTGTTTAGCAAGGATGGCTCGTCGGCGGAGTAAGGTTAGACCCGATTTCGTCCACGAGTGAAATAGTCTGGT
>Ga0068856_100005722_pt1 | contig 12245 bp, 17 predicted proteins | sample KBSCornC62_FD_66595 | JGI IMG/M metagenome (GOLD analysis project Ga0068856, IMG submission 66595) | Corn rhizosphere microbial communities from Kellogg Biological Station, Michigan, USA - KBS Corn C6-2 | ecosystem: Host-associated > Plants > Roots > Rhizosphere > Soil ...
GTTATACAAAGACACTTTTAAAATCATCTCTTTTACCAAGTTTTGCAATTTGGTTGCAGAAATATATTCTCCATAGGTTCTCTATACAAGAAAACACAGTTTCAGCCATCCATTTATGCCCATACTTTCTTTTCTTTTTCCATTTGAGGAGATCTATTGTTTGAAACTCCACTTCTCTATTTCTTATCTTGTTGTTTTTGGTTTTATCCTTTTTCTTCTACTAATCTTTTTACATTTTTATCCATTTCCAAAATAGATTGCAGGGACATATCATGATTTTTATCCAAAATCTCTATCCTATCAAGGGTTTCAATGTGCATCATCTCTAATTCTGTAATTTTGTCTAGCATTTTATCCTGCATTTTTTCAGTTTTATTTTGCGTGTTATATACCCACCATGTTATTATTCCACCTATTATTGCTCCTATGATAACACCTAAATAAGTACTTGAGGCATTTGTCATATCAATACAGTCCTTAGATAACTCCGGCATACATCCCCATATCGAAAGAATTAGGAGAGTCATCATTTATATTGATGAATGATTAAGAATGTATATATCTTTACAAAAAGATCATTATCAAACGAGGTGCTAGATTATTTGCAAATGCGGTATTTGGACTATTTGGAAATGAATACTTTGAGTTTTCTAATTGCAAGAAAGATGTATAAAGGAAGGAATTGATCGTTCCATTTGAATCAGTAATAGCACCTATCTAAAAACTTTACACAAAGTGTTACTGTACAATTTTAGGTCACATCGATCATATATAAAGGAGTTATGGTTATTTCAGATGATTAAGTCCTACATTAACTTCTTGAAATGGGACTCAGCAGCAATACCTATTAAGAGTTAATCCTATGGCAACTTGAACAGTTGATGTTGCAGCAGTTTCTACGAGAACCATCATAGAGGAATGGACGCTCGGAGACAGCAGCAACAGCAATGGCTTGATTTAATATTAAAAATTAACCCCAAATCGTTTAACTTAAAAATTTGTTGCAAATACTACAGGATATATCAGCAATGATTTAAAATATAAATTAATAATTATCAAACAAGATAAAATTGCAATTACATATTATGAAAAAGAAAAAACAATTACCATGGATTCTTCGACTTTTTCGAAGATCGCTTCCAATTTAGAGCAAATCGAACTATCGAATGTAAAACATTGAATATATGGTATGTATTTGCTATTCCTGCAGGTGTTGGACTTGCATTATCACTAATAATGTTAATAGCGAATAGGTGTTTTGAAGCCGGAAAATATCAAAGAATTCTATCATTCATTTTTTATTCATCGATAAAGTGGAAGATCAAAATTCCTTATTCAAATTAATGTAATATTATAAGTTAATAGCATTGAATTAAGAGTGGTCAACCAAATCCTTTTAATCCATTTACTTTGCTTTTAAATTTTTTATTTTATGTGAATTCCCGCTATAGATATTTAAGGATAATTATTTCAGGTTTTGTATCTTATGTGATACAATGGCAACAAGCGACACAAATTGTTAATACAAATTTCAATTAAAAAGTGATGTCAAGGATTCTCTGTTTATATATCTTGTAAAACAAGCACTTTATTCTATAGATTAATGAAACTTATTATACATTACAAGTTATATGCTCTATATCATTGATTCTTTGATTTTTATATGCTATTGTAGCTGAATGCTATAATCGTGTTTGCAACAAAAAATTGAATACGTTTCAGATAAATCCAGTAACAGAATGACAATTATCAAATCATTACTAAAACTTTGTATGATGAGCGAGAAAAATTATAGTTAAAGATAATTTATGTATAATTTAATTTGAATATGCTTATTTGCATAATTCGATTTTTTCGTATTTCTTAGATACATTAGTTAAGTTTATGTTTTGAGAATTCACAATTCGTTTCACTATAATACATATCTTTTATTAAAAGTGAATTTCATAATTATGCAACAAAGCAGCCATAACAGGATATTGAATATATCAAAGTTATATACATTGTTATCACATAGTATATATGAGCGAAGTTAACGACAGCAATAAAAAAAATAAAGAATTAGATCCAAATAATAAAGAACGCAACTTACAAGGATACAATAGTGACAATAGAGAAATTGAAAGTCAAAACGAAAAAAATCAAACAAAAAAACAACAAGAGCAGCAACATATTCATGATGATGGTTGCGGGTGTGGTCATTAACAATTAATAATAAATAATTTCTAATAATCACGTTCTTTATTTAATGTAAATCTATAACTGAAGATGCTCTCTATTTTGATTATTATTTAAATAAACAAAATATCTTGAGTTTGTGTAAGATTTGTATTTTTAATTACGTCTCCTTTAAGAAGTATCCAACATTCAATAATCTGGTTTAATCTATAGACTATTGAATACTTATGGGCATACAAAAAAATTACAATAATGCATAATATACGTATTAGTTGAAATAGGATCAAATTTGCAGTTGTTCCCACCGAACCCGCGTAAAATGATCTAGGGTTTGGATATGCAAATTTGGTGGCGGACCGAATGTTTTGGACCTGTGATATATCTATTACGAAACCACTTGGGTCCATGATAAATTTGACTATAAATATGGGTTCTGCATAAAGTATTAAATCATTATAGTAATTTGGATGTAGATCATCCTTTATCTTTATTTCTTGCTATGTTACGATCACCTGAATCCTACGTCAATATCCTGGGAGACTTCAACCTTTCTTTAACTTTTTAAAAATTGGAGATAATATAAAAGATCAAGCCCTGTCTTTTATTCAAAAATATAAAAATGATAATGATGAACTGAGAAATCTACAAAAACAACTAATCATCTTTACTCGATACCAAAAAGAACGATTGAACAAAAAAGAGATATCTCTCCGACAACAGTTTCAAACTATTTTAAAGCAATAAAGCTCTTTTGTCAGGTTAATAATCTGTCAAACAAAGTTGAATGGAAAATTATATCTAAAGGCATTCCTTTAGGATTGAAAGCATCTGACGATAGAGCTCCTACTTTGGAAGAAATCCAAAAGCTACTCGAATTTCCAAATAGAAGGATAAAGCCCTTAGTATTAGCTTTGGTCTCATCAGGCATTAGAATTGGTGCATTTGAAACATAAATGGAAACACATTACGCCAATACATGATCCAAAAACTAATGACATAATGGCAGCAAAAATCCTGGTTTATCCAGGAGATAGAGAAGAGTACTTTTCATTCATAACTCTAGAAGTCTATACTGCTATAAGGGAATGGATGGATTATCGGCTTTCACGTGGTGAAAACATAACTGGGCAAAGTCTTGTAATGAGAGATGTTTCGAAAGAAGATGATTCAGAGGGAATATCCAATCCTAAACCATCGAGTCCTTTTGCTATAACTAGACTATTAAATAGAGCATGGCAATCTCAAAAGATTAGATCAAATTACAAAATGGCGAAAAGAGACACCAATTTAAAACTGCACATGGCCTTAGAAAATATTTTAAAACACAAACAGAACAGGCAGAATGCATTCAACAAAAGTTGAAGTTTTAATGGGTCATAGCTTTATGTTCTAAAAAGGAATAAATATTGAATCTTTTTTTAAATTTATTGTTACTTTGTTTCTCTTGATACATATTTTCAATATTAAATAAATAGTAAATTCTTTAGTAATTGAATATATCAATTCATTTCCTCAATTGTTATTTTTCAAAAACTTCTACAAATGCGCAAGTCAATCCATTGTAGTTGCATAGATATTATATAATCCACCAGTAGATTCACTTGTATAATTCCATATATCTTTATTATTTATTACTTGCATAAATGAATTTTTATGCTTTGTATCTATTTTGTCAAATAATTTTTGACCAATAACTATATTATTTGGTTTAGCAAGAGATGTCATTTTAACTGCTATGCTAATTGTATAACCAATAAGGTCAATGTGTGGTTTTTTTAAAACTATTTCTTTATATTCTTCAACATCCAATCCGTATTGAACTACTGCAATTTCTCCAACGTCCATACCTATTCTTACTTTTAATTCTGGATAATCATACTGATTTAATATTGGATTAATTCCTTCTTTTATTATTTTAATCATAGTACATGCACAATTTATTGCATTGGTGTATTGAAGTACATTAAAATTGTCTTTATCTCTGTAGAAATTTCTTTTATCTTCATCTTTATCAAAATTTAGATCGTCTTCAACAACAAAAAAAGCTAAAACAGCATCTCCAATATATTTTAAAACATATCCTCCATACATTGATACTATAAGAGACATCTGTTGAGCAAATGATCTAATTATCGTTGTTAGCCTTTCAATAGGTAAAGATAAAGACATTTTGGTAGAACCGACTAAATCAATGTGTACAATTACAAGGTTCACTTTGGATTCTAGATATTTTTCTAAAATTTCTTGAGTATCTTTAATTGAGATGGTGAAATCGGGTTTAACTTTTAAGGCTTGCCAAGTTCTAAATTGGGAGTCTTTTATTATAGATTTAACATCGATTATTGCCTCAAGATATAGTTTATTTAATAGTGAATCGGAAGCCCTGTTTATAGGATTTAATGTTTCTTTATTGGTTTCATTTTTAATTACCTTTAATACATTATCTTTACTAATATCTAATTCAAGAGAAATTATTTCGGGGTCAATTCCTGAATAATATAGATTAAGAATGGTGTTTTTTTGTTCTACACCATCAGTCAATCCTATTCATCTCTTGATATTTAATCGAGTTATTAGAATATAAATATGATTAATTTTTTCAATTAGATTTATCTTAAATATACAAAGCATTAAAAATAATCAAATGAAATATTTTAAAATATAATACATAATTAATAATTTAAAATAAAATGAATCACAAAATAAAGATTTAGATTGTTTTATTGCACGATTCAAAAAGTAGTTAAATCTTTCATTTTCTTAGTTAATCAATTTAAAAATGACTAGTTCCATTCTATTATAAGACTAAAACGTTAACAAAAAATGATTTAAAATAATCATGCAACAAAGCCGAATTGGATGCTAAATTTATTCCTCAGAACTCATTCTATCCTATTTTTAATGTGCTATATTTGGCTTTATTTATAAATTAAAGGAAAATTTTCAATTTTTTTTATAATTTTTTTTGTTTTTTATTTTAAAGATGAATATGTTACTTATCTTTATTAATTTTTACTTTATTTTTGATAATACCTTATAAATTATATGATACTTTATATTATAAAATTGTATGTCACAAGGTGAATGGTTTACCACTTATTTGCAATATGAAAATCTAAAGGAGATGTTAAATGTTATACTTTACACTTCGCAATCTTTTATGACTATCACCCCGTTACTGTATCATATAACATATAATAATAATGAAATCCTTTTTATTCATACTGGTATAGTAGGAGGAGTTGTTGCTCATTACCATGTACTTGAAGGAAAACCTGCTACTAAATTTATTGAGTTAAATAAGATAACATCTGATTATAAATTTGTTGAAAAGAGTGGTAGCAATCCTCAATCTATTTATATCCCGATTGTTAATTTGGTTAAATCTACTCTTGTGTTTCCAATAGATGGTTAAACTAGATGTTAGATGAAATAATACACTATAAAGAAAATGGATTAATACATTTCATATGTAATTAAAATAGTCATTGTTATAGGATATTTATTTTTAGTATAATTAATATTTTCTTTTTTATACTTCGATTTCTCTAAATTATTGATTGTTAATCTCACTTTCATCATGTTGTTGTTTTTGTTTTTGTTCTAGGTTATGGAGCATAACAAACAGCTTTATCTGTAGACCTCTCATGGGTGCATAGTCTTTTGAATTTTGCTGTATTTGCTTTTGCTGTATTTGGTGTTGGATTCTGCTTATTTTATCTGTCGCAATAATAGGAATGTTGGCAACTGGTGTAGTATAAATTCCCCCTACAGATGATGATTTGGTCATAATATGGTGCAATTCACTAAAACAATCTTAAATCTTTGATATGATGATTTACTTGTCTGCTTCAACCAATATGCCTTTTATCAAAATTGCTCTTTGTGTTGAGCCAGTATTTTCAACTACTGCATTGAAAAAGAGGTTAGCGGTTGTGGCGGGTAAAGCAGTTGAAACAGTTTGAGTGGTTCCATCAAAGATTATGATAACGTTATCTAAAGCGACCCAGTTTATTTCTATAGTGTGCAAATTTGTATCCTTAGCAATGTTACCGGTCACAGCGGTCTTAGTGGCTTCTGAACCTTCGCCGTTATTTGTGTATATTTGGTAAGTGGTATCGGCTGAATTAAATCCAACTATAACACCGGATTCAGATGTTGCTATTGGTGTATCAGTTGCTGGTAAGGTGGAATTAGAGGTAACACCAAAATAGTAACGAGCGGAAGTAGTGCTATCTATTTTGGCTCTAATTTTAAAACGCATTGTAAATAGACGTCTACCGATACCAACGCCAGCAGTATTTGCAACCAAATCTGCTTTTGAATTAGAAGTTGATGAAGTTTGAAGAACAGCCAATAATCCTTCAGTAGTATCAAATGTGTTGGAATTTGTTCCGCCTCCTGTAGGGATAACCGACCCGGCTAGCATATAATCAGCAACCCCTACGGTTGTGGCGGTAGTTCCCTGTGATAGAGCATATTTTCCTGATCTCTTGTATAATGGGTCTACCTGAACTCCTTGAAAATTAGTTGGATCTGCAACAGTGATGCCATCTGTTGATATGTCATCATATTCTAATTTGCCAAAAGTTTGAATTGATAACAGACATTAATTTCATAGTCCAAAAAATATAAGGAAGATGTTTCCTTATTTGCCAATCTTTGTATCTGCTTCAGAAGTGCTCTTAAAAGAATCACCAATTCTTTTGAATATTACAAGTGCAAATTCCCAATTGAAACCAGCTAGGATTGCCAATGGAATGATGGCAGGGTTTGTTACCGTGGACCCAGGAGAATTAGTTTGTGTAGATATGACCAGAGCAGTGCTATTGGACGTACTGTTATTTCCTGTAAGTGCAGCTGGTGAATGAGAAGGGGTCAATATTAAAAACCCCTTTAGCAGAATAAAATATAGAAACGCTCCAAATAATCCGCCTATGAACGGCACAGATAAAAAATACAATCTAAATGAGTTTCGATATTTTCTATTAGTTACCCTATCTTTGAGAAACCATAACCATCGCAAAATTCCTCCCACGGTACCCCATGTTGCAGCATAAAGAGCATCTTGCTGAATTTTCACATTTAATGAAAAGACCTGTATATCTTCATGAAACCAATAAAAAACAAGAACAGCTACCATAAATCCAACCAAGTAAAACCACATCGGTCCACCATATTCATTGGCAAACCGCCATCTTTGAAAGACGCTATAGAGAGCTTTATTATATAGATGTAAATCTTTGGATGCTTCATAATCTGCTTCAGGTAATTCATTTGCATACAATCTTTTTCTTGCATCTTTAAGCCTCTCCTGGATATCTTCGAAAATATTTTTATCTTTGTTTTGTGCCGTATCAAACAATCGTTATCAGAGGCTACATTTGCCCAATTATCTATTCTATTTATTTCTTTTAGTAGAGAATTCTTCTTATCTAGGTCATCTATAACTAAACTTTCTTTGGGAGCGTTTGGTGGCTTATCACTCGATGGTTGTGAACCTTTATTGGCATTATTATTAACAAGGGAAGATGAAATATCTTTAATGCTATTGTTATTACTACCGTCGATATTTTGGGGAGGAATATTACTAACACCATTATTGGCAGATATTGTGTTTTTCTTGTCTTTGTCGTTGTTTTTAGTAAGACCTGAAAGGACCGATTTTGTATCATCAGAGGCCATTACTTGTTTACATTTTTGTCTTTAATTTCCAATATTTATAAATCTTTACTTGCATTATAAATTGAATAGTTTAGAATTTTTAGCATATTTTCCAATGAAAGTTAGATAATTTGATTAGGTGATATAAACATCAGTTGGTCTCAATAGAAATATCAAATTTAAAGAGAACATCCAAATAATAACAAAAATAAGCCTTGCTAAACAAAAAATTTATAAATTTGAAGGAAAATAATTTATTTTTTTCTTTTGCTTTATTTTTTAATATTGCTTCAAAAATTAAATCATTTATGATAAAAGTGGATTTAAAACACATTTTTTGAATTATATGCAGTTTCATGAGTTTTGATTGAATGTTACTTATATTGCTAAATCATTTGATTTGTTATTCTTAAATTGTATCTACAATAGTATTTATTGTCTAATACATGTAGAGAAAATTAATTGAACCCCCTTTCCTACCCCAATCAAACCCCCTAAGTTTTAGCTGAAATGTGATTGAACCCCTATTGAGATTAGGATCACGTTTTAAAAAGATATTTAATATAGGTTATATTCAAAAATAATTGTGACTCAAAATATTGTTTTTCTCGTCGGATAATTTCTCTTTTAGCAGGGTATGGATGAACAGTGATCGGCTAAAACTGTGCTAATGTTTTAGGAAAAAGACTATAAATCTATGTAATATATTTAAATTATAAAAGAGAACAATTTAGAAAAATCTTCATCTAAAAATGGCAACAATAAGTTCATGCATTAGAAGAATGCTTATGCAAGAATTAATAGATAAATCTGTGGCATTGGTGTAATTTGTTGCAGACTTTTGCTACTGTTTTATTAGAACCTACTAGCACAAATCCATAGTAATATATAGGTAGCATTGACATTCAAGGACCAAACAGATAACGCAGACGATAATCTTAGTGGCTGGTGGAATATTTTGGATTCTTGCTTATATTTTCATAATATCAAAAGGTTTAAAGATAAAACTTATGGCATGCCACTAATAGCATTATGTGCTAATATATCTTGGGAATTTATCTTTTCATTTGTTTTTCCACATACTCCGCCACAACTATTTATAAATTATTTATGGTTTGGTCTTGATAGTATAATTGTTATTCAGTTCTTCAAATATGGTAAAAATGAATTTTTAAATTTATCTTCAAAGAAACTATATTCTATATTCGTTGTTTTACTAGGAATCAAATTCAGCATAATCTTATTTAGCGGTATTACTTTATGGGGTTCAAAGGGGTTTACCCTGCTTTTGGACAAAATCTTATGATGTCACTACTGTTTATAATATTGCTTTTTAAAAGAAATAGTTTAAGAGGTCAATCGATTTATATAGCTGTTTTCAAAATGCTTGGAACAGGTTTAACAAGCATACATTATTATCTGTTCGAACCAATCCCTCAATGTTCTCTAATTTTGACCGCTTTGTATGTTTCGATTTTCATCTTTGATATAGTATACATTTATCTGATTGTGAAATTCTATAAAAGAAATAAAATACCTATACTTAAAATTTGATTTTCTTTTTGTCATAGAAAAAATACAATCACAACAACCAATGATACTATGATAGGATATTGCATTATCTCTTATCGTTCTTTTAATGTATAAAAGACTTATATGAAAATTTATAAATGTATTTATGGTGTCTTCATTGGAATCTTTAAGAGATGTTGTGATAAACTTAGGAAACACTTTTAACAATCAGCAAAATCGAGAAAAATCCTATTTTGATTTTTATGATGAGTCTTTGATAATACATGGTTTTCCCCCAATTCTACCCACCAACAAAGATGGTTTTAAACAGTTCATCTATGGCCTTTGGGAAGCATTTCCTGATATAATAATTACATTTGAAGATATTATCATAGAAGGAAACAAGGCTGTAGGAAGATATAACTTAGCGGGCACACATAAAGGTACATTCATGGATCTTCAACCAACAAACAAACAATTCAAAGTCAATGGCATGACAGTATTTACTTTTCGCGATTCAAAATGTGTAGAGCGATGGAATTTGGTAGATATGAATTCATTGATGGAGCAATTGACAGAATAACACTAATTTGGATATATGTATATTGTAAAAATAAAGAATGGTTTTGGAAATAGATCAATAGATTAATAGCATTTATCAGTTGTAGTTATATCGGATTTCCATATTCGATGATAAATTTTTTGCATATCAAATAAAATAAGTTAATTAAAATCTATGTTTATACTACTGTAATTGAACCCCTCTATCTATATTACTCAAACCCCCTAAGTTTTAGCTAAAATGTAAGTGAATCCTTTTGAGATTATGGCCATTTTCAAAAGATGACAGATAAAGGATATTATCGATAATCTTACCTTCACTTAAGAAAAACAACTATAAATCATCTTCTTTTTTCATCAAAAGAACTCATTTTTCTTTAATTCTTATTCTCGATTAGATGTTTTATATCAATATGATTTTATGTTATTGTTGTTATTCTTTATTACATCATCTTTACCAAGTATGTCATATGCAAAATATCTAAATACGGGAATTCCAAAACCATAACATTTGAATGTTACTGTTTCTCCATCTCTCAGGCTCTTAAACAGACATCCACATGTTTTTATTTTACCCAATGGTTCAGTTATTATTTCATGTAATTCTGAATCGCCTGTATCAGGATCAGAAAAATGCGTAACTTTTTTTTCTATAATTTTTACAGTTTTCTCTTTAGTCCAATAAAATGGTATGATTATAGATAGACATAAAATTAATACAAATATCCACAAGTTTTGATTTACTAAAGAAAATATTTGATTTATCGCTATAACAACCAATGATAATGAAAATAATATACCTATTAAGCCCGTATCATTCCAAAAATGACAAAAGCTCATAGCCGTGATTGTTGATTTATAAGATTGCTACAATATATAGCAGAAGTAAAAGCTGCGTCCGAGCTCCCACCAATTGATGGACAATTTATACTATCTCCAACTAAATATATATTTGAAAATTCTGAAAATTTGACATGTGGTCTTGACTCTATTCCCATACCCTTTTTTGGATAAAAACCAATAACTGTATCAAGTTGAAGTTTTCTTACGAAAATAGCATTTGATATTAACCCTGGAAAAACCTTGTCTATTATTTTTTCCAATTGGATAAATGCATTATTAACATATTCTTTATCTTTTAATTTTTGTTGAGGTATCGGCATCCAAACTGAAAGTAGATGTTGACCTTCTGGAGCCAATGTTTTATCATGTTTTGTTGGGTTTCTAAGTATTACAAGAGGATCTACAACTACAATAGTATCCTTCTCTTTGGTAAATATTTGATCTTTGACTGCCAAGTCAATCAAGATTGCTGAGGATGTTTCCAACTTTTCAGAAGAAAATGAAGACGACAATGATGGAAATAAAGACCAAGGAATAGTTTCTCTAGTTTCTATATCTTTGATAATAAACTTTGAAATATCCTTTAGAGGAATGCCTAAAACTATTGCATCTGCTTTCTTAAATTGCCCTTTGTTATCAATTTCAATACCAATAGCCTTTTTATTTTCAACTAATATTTTGTCAATTTTTCTACCATATACAATTTTTCCATTGTGTTCTTTAATTGATTGCATGAGCTTATCTATTATTTGCTTCCAGCCTCCAATGGGATACCCTGCATCATAACGAATTTTTTGCAGAAATCGGACAAATTCACTTGCTAAAATTATATCAATATCTGGATAACAGTAATACCCTATCCCTACAAGAGCTTTGATATGATTAATAAGATCAATACTTTTTATTGAATTTTTTTGCAGCCACTGAGAAATAGTCATATCTCCAAGAGTTTCTGGTTGAGTTTTAAATGCAATTATCATCATCTTTAAAAACTGCAATCTATCTGAAAAGCTTAGAAGAGGATAAAGTAAAAATTTAATAAAACCATTGGGCAAATTAGCAATTTTCTCTTTGTAATAATATTGTGGAAGATTCCCATCAGAATTTTTAATTGCGAATTCAATCCTTTTTCCTATTTTTTGTAATACCATATTTGCAGCACCTTGGTCTGCTTCCCTACAAACATGAATACCCAAGTCAAGCATGTAATCTCCAACTTGTTTGCAAACAGATCTTCCACCTAATGACAATGTTTTTTCATATACTTCTACATCATGACCATCTTTTGCAAGAATTGCTGCTGTAGAAAGCCCTCCTAATCCGCCTCCAATTATTATTATCTTCTTCTTATTATTGGACATATGTCCGATAATATTTTCATATCAGTAATATTTATGCTTTTGGCCATTTGTCCAAAACTTTTAATTGAAATTGATATAATAAAGATAATAGTTGCCCTCAAACAAAAAGACAGCAGAAAAAAAAAT
>Ga0068856_100005724_pt1 | contig 12245 bp, 10 predicted proteins | sample KBSCornC62_FD_66595 | JGI IMG/M metagenome (GOLD analysis project Ga0068856, IMG submission 66595) | Corn rhizosphere microbial communities from Kellogg Biological Station, Michigan, USA - KBS Corn C6-2 | ecosystem: Host-associated > Plants > Roots > Rhizosphere > Soil ...
GGCATCCCCTCCTCTCGACCGTCGAAAGGAAGCGACCGACGCGTTGAGCAGCGCGCTCGCGACGCTGATCCCCGGCGCGACGTGGTGCTCGGCGGCGTCGATCGTGATGGCGACCGTCTCGCTCACGCCGCGCTCGCCGAGTGGACGCGCGCCGGCCAGTACGGCGTGGGATCGATCGCCGGCGCGCGGCCGACGATCTGGTCCACCAGCAGCCGCGCGGTCGATAATGATGTCGTAATACCAAGACCCTCATGGCCGGAGGCGATCCACAAGCCTGGCACGGCATCCCACGGGCCGATGAGGGGGAGCTTGTCCGGCGTGGCGGGCCGAAAGCCCGTCCACGTCCGGATCACCGACAGCTCGCCGAGCGCGGGCATGAACGCTTCCGCGCGCCGGAGCATCTGCGCGAGGATGTCGCGGTTGAGGCTCGCTTCCCACTCCACGAGCTCGCGCGATGATCCGATCAACACCTGCCCGGTAGCGCGCGGCTGAACGTTGAAGGCGACTGATTCGTTCGTCATCACGTGCGCGCTGGTGAGATATCCCAGCTCCACGAGCTGGTGCCGCACGAAGCCGAGATAGCGATCGGTGATCGCAAGGTGGCCTTTGCGCGGAACGATCGGCAGCCCCGGCGTGAGTCGCGCGGCGAGCGGCCCCGCGGCATTGATCACGACCTCGGCGTGATACGTCTCGTGCACGCAGCGCACGCCATTCGGCAGAATCTCGACGGCCTCTTCCCCGCTCCGCACGCGCGCTCCGTTCGCGCGCGCGATGTCGAGCAGGCGCAGCGTCGCACCGGGCGGATACACTACCATGTCGCCGGTGACGTAGAGCGCGCCCGCGAGGCCGGGCCGGAGATTCGGCTCCGCGTCGGCGAGCGCGCGCGCGTCGAGAATCTCGCTCGCGATGCCGGCCGCGGCGTACACGTCGCGCTTGGCGCGCACCGCCGCGAACTGCGCGTCATCTTCCGCCACCCACAGCGTTCCGCAGTGATCGAGCTCCGAGCGCGGGTCCAGCTCCGGCGCGAGATCGTGCCAGAGTCGCTGCGCGTACGCGCTGAGCGCGAGCTGCTCGGGCGAGTCGTCCATCGCGACGATGTGCCCCATCCCGACCGACGTGGTGCCAGCGGACGGGAACGCGCGATCGAGGACGGTCACCTGAAAGCCATCGCGCGCGAGCGCGGCCGCGCACGCCGCGCCGACGATGCCGGCGCCGATCACGATCGCGTCAGCGCGCCGCGCGCTCGTCATGCGCCCTCGATGCCGAGCCGGAATGGATCGTCGGGATCGAAGCGCAGCGTCGCTTCACCGGTGACGTACGCCGTCCCGCGGATGTGCGGCAGCAGCTCGCCGTTCGCGCCCTCGGTAAGCCACCCGACGAACCGGCTGCCGGTAATGCTCTCCTGGCGCCATTCCTCGCCGGCCGCGAGGCGCCCGCGCGCGTGGAGCACCGCCATCGTCGCCGAGGTGCCGGTGCCGCATGGCGACCGATCGTACTCGCCGCCGGAGCAGAGGACGAAATTGCGAGCGTCCGCGTCGTCGCGCGTCGGCGGTCCCGAGAGCTCGATGTGATCGATCGGCGCGCCGCCGGCGACCCGCGCCGCGTCGATCGCGTCCTGGATCGACTGCGTGAGCCGCGTCAGCGCGTTGACATTCGACATCTCTAACGAAACGTCGAGATGGGTGATGAAGAACCAGTTGCCGCCGTAGCCGACGTCCCCGGTGACGGTCCCGAATTCCGGCACGTCGACCGCGACGTCGAGCGCGTGGCAGCGCGACGGCACGTTGTCGATCGTCACGGAGCCGTCGCCATTGAGCTCCGCCGAGACGACGCCCGCCGGCGTGTCGAAGCGAACGACGCCCGGCCTGAGCCGGCCGAGGTGCTCGAGCGTGCGCACGACGCCGATCAGCCCGTGGCCGCACATGCCGAGGTACGTCCCGTTGTTGAAGAACACGATGCCGCACAGTGAACCGGCATTCACCGGCGGCGTGAGCAGCGCGCCGACGATGGCCGAGTGCCCGCGCGGCTCGCACACCACGGCTCGGCGCAGGTGATCGTGCTGCTGCCGCATGTACTCGCGGCGCTCTTCCATCGTGCGGCCCTCGACCTCGGGCCACCCGTCGACGATCACCCGCGTCGGCTCGCCTTCGGTGTGCGAATCGACGACGCGAATGACCAACGGGACTTCGTCGATCATGGGTTGATCTGGACCGTCTTGATCTCGGTGTAGAACTCTCGCGCCGCCGGGCCCTGCTCGCGACTTCCCGAGCTGGAGCTCTTCATCCCGCCGAACGGCGCGTGCGGATCGACGCCGGTGGTGTCGCCGTTGACGCGCACCATACCGGCCTCGATGCGATCAATGTAGCGCAACGCGGCGCGAAGATCGCGCGTGAAGAGCGACGCGCTCAGGCCATACGGCGTGCTGTTCGCGAGCGCGATCGCATGATCGAGGTCGTCGGCCGCGAACGAGGCGAGCACCGGGCCGAAGAGCTCGCGCTGCGCGAGCTCGGAATCGGCCGCGGCCCCGCGCACGATGGTGGGCGCAAGGAAATATCCGCGCGAGAATTCCGCCGATGCGGGGATCTCGCCGGCGTAGATGCACTCCGCGTCCATGGACTCGAGCGCTTTGCGAATCGAGTCGCGCGACTGCTGGCTGATCACCGGTCCGACGGCCGCATTGGGGGCGGTCACGGGTCCGAGCGGAAGGGCGGCGACCTGCGCGCGCAGCACGTCGAGAAATTCGCCCTCGACCTCGCGTGCCACCACGACGCGGCTCGTCGCGGTGCATTTCTGGCCGGCATACCGCATCGCGCCGGCGGCCGTGAGGGTCGCCGCGAGTTGGAGATCGGCATCGGGCATGACGATCGCCACGTTCTTGCCGCCCATCTCGGTCTGATAGCGAATGTTGCGGGCCGCCGCCGCCGCCGCGACGGTCGCGCCGATGCGTGCCGAGCCCGTGAACGAGACGGCCTGCACGGCGGGCGCGCCGATCAACGCCGGCCCGACCACGTCGCCCGCGCCGAGCACCACGTTCACGACGCCCGGCGGCAGCCCGGCCGCGGCCGCGCACTCGGCGAGCGCGATCGCCGACGCCGCCGATGCCTCGGCGGGCTTTAGTACAATGGTATTACCGAACGCTAACGCCGGCGCCGCCTTCCACAGCGGGATGGCGACCGGAAAGTTCCACGGCGTGATCAGCGCGACGACGCCGAGCGGCTGGCGGAGCGTGAATTGGAGCGCGCCGGCGGACTGCGCCGGTATCACGTCGCCGATCTCGCGCACCGCCTCGCCGGCATAGTAGCGCAGGATCATCACGCACCGGCCCACTTCGCCGCGCGCTTCGCCGATCGGCTTCCCGACCTCGCGCGCCACGAGTTGCCCGATCTCTTCCTGCCGCTCGCCGATCGCCGCCGCCCATTTGTAGAGCAGCTCCGCGCGCGCCGGACCGGACATCGCGCGCCAACCCGGGAGCGCGCGCTCCGCCGCGCTCACCGCGGCGCGCACGTCGTCGTCGGTTCCGCGCGGCACCTGCGCGACGACGTCGGATGCGTCGGAGGGATTCACGTCGGCGATCCACGAGTCCGATTCGCTCGCGCGCCAGTCTCCGCCGACGAAATGTCTGAGTCGAGTCGGAGCGGTCACCGGCCCGTCCGCGAACCGGCGTTCGTATTGCCGCCGCGCTGCTCTTGCAGCAAGGCGAGGAGCGAGCACCCCGCACCGAGAATGTGCGCCCGCATCAGTTGCATGGCTGTTTTCACGTCTTTCTTTCGCACCGCGCCGATGATCTCCCGATGTTCTTCGTTCGCCTTCTCGCCGCCATGGGCGAGCAGGACCTGCATCCGAAAATAACGATCGCTGTGCTGATGGAGTTTTTGCAGCACGCCCATCGTGACCTTGCGCTCGGCCGGCGCGTAGAGCGCGGCGTGAAAGTGCCAGTTGAGCGGTCCCCACCGCGCCGACTCACCCGCCTCGAGGGCATCCTGGAATTCGTCGAGCACGTCGGTCGCGCGCTCGAGCTGCTCGGCGTTCATCCGCGGAATCGCGCGACGGAGCAGCTCGCACTCGATGTCCGCCCGGAGCTCGAACAGCTCTTCGATCTCGGCGAGCGAGAGGCTCGACACCACGGCGCCGCGGTGCGGATTGAACGTGACGAGCCCTTCTGCCTCGAGTTGGCGCAACGCCTCGCGCACCGGAATTCGGCTCACGCCAAGCTCTTCAGCCAGCGCGTCCTGGCGCAAAGGCTCGCCATCGGGGTAATCACCTCGAAGGATTCGCTCGCGCAACGCTTCGACCGCCATGCTCGCGATGGTCTGCCGCTGGATCGGAGCGCTTCGCGGTTTCACCGGTGCGGAGGGCGCCGGCGAGTATTCGGTTGGGATTGCCACGTCAACGGATCGCCGGGGCATGCGTACTCCAAACTGTCGAAGTCTCGTAGATTCGGGCGGATACGATATCCTCATGGCGGAGGCGCGGCAAGCACTCGCCACGGCGCGCCGCCGCTCGACCATCTACCGCCATGATGGTCCGCTCGCCATTGTCCACGTAATGTACGGCCGTCGCCGCATGCTCCATCCACCCTCCCGCCTCCCTCACTGATGCTTCTGCAAACGGCTCAAACCGCTTCGACGGAGCGTACCGCGCTGTTCGTCGCGCTCGGACTGCTGACGCTCGGCTTCATCGTGGCCGTCGCGCGCGCGTTGCGCGCACGGGCGGCGGCGGGCGAACGGGTTCGCACGCCCGCGGCGATCTCGGCCACCAGCTTCGTGATGAACTTCTTCGACACACTCGGCATCGGGTCGTTCGCGACCACGACGTCGGTGTTCCGGCAGTGGAGCCTGGTGCCCGACGAGCGCATTCCAGGCACGTTGAACATCGGGTACGCCCTGCCGACGATCGCGGAAGCGTTCATCTATACGCAGATCGTCCCGGTCGATCCAAGAACGCTCATCCTGATGATCGGAGCGGCGATTCTCGGCGCGTGGCTCGGCGCCGGCGTGGTCGCGTCATGGTCGCGGCGCAAGGTGCAAATCGGGATGGGTCTCGCCTTGTTCGCGTTCTCGATCATTCTGTTCCTGCAGGCGTCGAAGATGATGCCGAGCGGCGGCGACCGCGTTGGGCTCACGGGAACCATGCTCGTGCTCGGCATCATCGGGAATTTCGCGCTCGGCGCGCTCATGACGATCGGGATCGGCCTGTACGCGCCGTGCATCATTCTCATCTGCATGCTCGGCATGAATCCCAAGACCGCGTTCCCGATCATGATGGGTTCGTGCGCGTTCCTCATGCCGCTCGCGAGCGCGCGATTCGTGCGCTCGCGGAGCTTCGACCCCAAGGCAATCCTGGGCATGATGATCTGGGGCGTGCCCGGCGTGCTGATCGCCGCGTATCTCGTGAAGCAGCTCCCGCTCACGGCCATGCAATGGCTCGTGCTCGCGGTAGTGCTCTACACGGCCACGAGCCTGCTGCGTGCGGCGCGCCGCGAGCGCAACATCGCCAGCGACGCGACGGCGGCCGAGGCGCAGCCGGTGGGCTGAGTCCCGCCGGCCCGGCGCCCCGACTTTACCGAGCGCCGTTGCAGAACGATTTGACTTGACTGTCGACGTACGGGCGCAGCTTGGCCACGTAGTCCAGGTACTGTTTCGCCGCGTCGGGCGCCACGGAGCCGCCGCTCGCCAGATTGATCTCGGCATCTGTCAGCGCCGACGCGGCGAGCTTCGAGAGATCGCAGCTCTTGGTGGTAGGCGCCTCGGTCGCGGCGGATTGGCTGACCGCTAACGCCGACGCGCCCAGGAGAAACTTGGCTTCGGGGCTCGGCGTGATCTTTTCCGCGTAGGCGATGAATCGCATCGCACGCTGATAGTCGTCGCGCTTCTGCGTCGCGCCCGCCGCTTTGTACAGCGCGTTGCCGCGAGCCAACGCGAACTGCGCGACGGTGGTCGAATCTTCACCGTTCTTGGCAGCGAGCGCGATCGCGTCGAACGCGCTGTCCGCCTGCCCCGCGTCGATCAGCGATTGGGCGAGTTGCAGGTATCCGTGCGGGAGCCGTGGATTCTGCGCGAGCGCGCGCTCGAGCTCGGTGCGAGCGCCGGCCGCGTTGCCCGAGCTCTTCATCGCTCCCGCCGCGAACACGTGCATCGCGGCGTTGTCCGGGAACTGCGCGAGGGCGCTTTGCACGGCGACCTGATGCTGCGACTCGAGCAGCTGCAAGTACGCGAGCCGCACTGATGCATCCTTTGGAAATTTCGAGACGCCGAGTGCGGCCACAGACAGCGCGCGCTCCGGCTCGCTGTCCGCGCGATAGGCGGTCGCGAGCCGCGCGTACATATCGGGGTCGACCTGGGCTGCCGCGTCGCGCGCGAGCAGCGAGTCGCCGGCGGTGATGGCGCGTTTCCAATCGCTGTTCGCGAGATGGACGAGCCATTCCAGCTTGAGCAGCCTGAGATTCGCGGCGTGCTCGGCGACGGCGCGATCGATAATCGGCTGTGCCTCCTGCGTCTTGCCCTCGCGCGACAACGCGTTCACCACGCGCTCGAGCAAATCCTCATTCGTCGAATCCGTCGCGAGAAAGCGCACCCACGCCGGCGCCGCATCGGCCGACTTCCCTTCGGCATCGTACGCCTGCGCGAGATCCTCGAGCGCGATCGGATTCGACGGCGCCACGGAAAGCGCCGCGCGCGCCACCGAGATGATGCTGTCGTTCGAGGCGCCGAGTCGAACGAGGGCACCGAGCAGGCAGAGACGCGCCGGCACGGCCTTGCCGTACGCCGCGATCCCCGCCGCGGCATCAGCGACTGCTTCGCGCAAGCGATTGGCCCGCTCGTCGTTCTCACATTTGCGGAGCGGTACGAGCTGCTTTCGCGCCGCGATGACGTCGCGCGCAATCGCGTCGGCCGCGGCATCCGCGGTCGGCGCGGTCGCCGCGAATGGCTGCGACAATCGAAGGTCGCGGATCATCGTGAGCGCGGCGGTGGCGTTGACGCCGCCCTGCGTACGCGAAACCGTCCCCGTGATGCGCTCGTCGGCGCGGAACTGCTCGGCCAGCAGCTTGAGCTCGCCCTCGGACAACTGCGCGTTCTCCTCGAAGCTCGACCGGCGGAGCCAATCGTCGACGTCGCCGCCGGAGATCACTCGCAGCTCGTGCTTATCGAACGCGCCGGCAACCCGGTCGCGGACGATGTCCGCCACCTTGCCGCCGAGCCTACGATCCGGTCCTCGGAACGCGGGCACTACCATGACTTGTGTCGTGAACGTCTGCTGGGCGGCGAGAGGAGCTGACGCGCACAGCAGGCACACGATCGTCGAACGAAGCGGCATCGCGAACGAGCGACTCAGGGGGATGCCTGCGGCCCAGGGCCTAGGCGGGAAATCGCGGGTGGATAGGCGCGAGTATTTTAAAAAATTAACGCGCGACACGTGAAAAGGGCTGCGCGGCCGGCCCGACGCAGTCCTCACAAATCGAAAAAAAGAGCCCGCGCGGGTAGCGCGGGCTCGTTCACACGTGGACCCCGCAACCGCTACTTCACGACGACTGAGCCAGACATGGCCGCGCCGTGGATCGCGCAGTGGTACTTGTACGTGCCCGCGGCCGCGAACGTCCGGTTGAACGTGCCGCTGTCCTGGGGCGCCGACGCGATGTTGCTTCCGTCGTCGAACGTCACGGTGTGCGTGACGCAACCCGTGGTGTAGCCGTAGCCGTCGTTGCTGCACGTCCATTTCCACGTCACCGTCGTGCCGACGGCGACATTGAGCGTTGCGGGCGAGAACGACTCGTCGCCGAGTGTCACGACGTTGTCCGACGGCGGCGTGCCACCGCCCGGACCTGGCGGCGTCGGGGTGGTGCTCGGACTGGTGTTGTAGCCACCGCCGCTGCCGCCGCAGGCGGCCAGCGCCGCCACGAGCATCGAAACGGTCAGGATTCGCAACTGTCTCATACTTCCTCCGGGAGAGCACAGCGCCGCCTGTGGGAAGAGGCGGCAACCTTGTGGATGAGGGGTTCACACGGCGCGGGTGTTCGGCCGTGACCATTCAATCCAACGTCTCCCGGGGAGGTTCCAGGCGTCCGCGGCGCGCACGGTCAGGGCATGTCGACCGCACGCACCCGGTTCGTTTTCTTCAACAGCGCCGGCTGGAAATCGGCCGGCCGGGCCGACTGCAGCAGATCGAGCAGCGCCTGGAGATTCACAGAAGTGTGATAGACCGTCCACGCCCCGCCGGCGAGCGCCGACGGCCAGATGTGCAGCCTGCCGCTCACGGAATCCTCGTACATGGTGCCGCGATACCACGTGGAGATGTCGCGGCTGCGCGCGGCGTGCATCGTGCGCCACAGGATCGGCACCGCGTACGTCGTCCAGCTCAATCCATCGGCGCTCCAACCCAGCCACAGATCGCTGTTCGCGCAGTTCGTGGCGTGCGGGAACGCCGCGATGAGCGCGAGATAGCCGCGGTTGCCGGACATCGGCATCACGTCGAAGTGCCAGACGACGTAATTCGGGATGCTCATCGAGACGGGCACCGCCTTGGACCAGACCGCATGCTCGTAGCTGGAGTCGGGCGCGGGCGAAGCAGTGCGCATGGCCACCATGGAGGAGCCGGCATCGCAGCCGAGCGCACCTGATTGCACGTACCACACGCGCGCCGTGCGATCGGCCTCCAGCACCAGTGTCGGCGACACGGCATCGTGCATCGGCTCTCGAAACGCGAGCACCGGTTTGGTCCAGTGCACGGCGTCGGGCGTCGACATCAGCATGATCTTGTTGAACCCATCTCCGACGACGCGATAAACCTGGACCATTCGATTCGTCGTCTTGTCGAAGGCTTGATCGGGATCCGAGTTGTACGCCGCCTGTCCGGGATACGGGATCAATGGGTTGTGCACGTTGGGCGGCGTGTCCCAACTCGTGTCGTCCGCGGCATACAACACGCCGGGGTTCTCGTAGTGCGCGTCGCCATTGTGATACGGTGTGTACATCAACCAGCAATGGCGGCCGTTCCACCCCTGGCCCGGACACGCGATGTCGGGATGCACCGCGTCCGACGAATTGGAGTAGTCGTCGGCCGGCAGTGCGACCTGGTCGACCTTGGGCCCGATCATCCCCTCGAGCCTCGTCATGAGCGGCGCCACGTCGGCACCGGTTCGCGTCAGCGCGGATTTGGGCGTGGCGTCGTTGGGGGAGCCCGGCGCGACATGACTATGCACGACGACCGGCGCGCGTTCAGTGGGTGTGGCGGCGTCGGAACAGCCGACGAGCGTGAGGAGGCACAGCGTGGGCGCAAGAATGCGCATGACCGAGTCCCTGCGTCGGGAGTGGTGAGGAGGCGGGGCGCGCGCGTATATAGTGTTCCCTAAACTGGCGCGCGCGAGCCGAGTGTGATCGGCGTCACAGAACCTCGCGCACGGGCATCGATCACGCAAGTTATTGTATGCAAAGAGGATGCATTGGCTCCTTCTATTGGCTCCTTACACTCGCACCTGGCACCGAGGCGTCCAGCGGCGCAACGTACAATCACCGACACCGCACCTTCCCATCATGCGACAGATACTTGCATTCACGCTCGCCCTCATCAGCATCAGCGCGGCCGCCGCGGCGCAGACCACCCCGTCGCACGGAGAAGCGGTGCTGCAACGCATGCACGACGCGTACGCCGGCCGCTGGTGTCGCACGCTCACGTTTCGGCAGAAGACGACGCAGTGGGGCAACGACGGCCAGCCGCGCGTGTCGTCCTGGTATGAGAGTTTGCTCTACGCCGAACCGCGCGGCGCACAGTTGCGCATCGACATCGGTCCGCCCGCGGAGGGGAACGGCGTCCTCTACACGGCGGATTCCAGCTTTCGCGTCCGCGGCGGCAAGCTCGCGTCGAGCCAAGCCGGTGGCAACGAGTTTCTCCCGCTGATCGAAGGCGTATACGTGCAGCCGGTGGCGCGCACGATGCGCGAGCTCGCGGATACACACGTCGATTTTTCACGCGTCTCCGCCGGCACGTGGGAGGATCGTCCGGTGTGGATCATCGGCGCGTCGAGCGCGGCCGACAGCACGGTCCCGCAGATCTGGGTCGACACGGCGCGCAAAGTCGTTGTGCGAATGCTCATCGAGCCGGCGCCGGGCACGCCCGTGCTCGACATTCACCTGAGCAACTATGAGCCGCTCGGACAGGGCTGGCTCGCGACGAAGGTCGAGATGTACGCGGCGGGCAAGCCGCGGCAGTTCGAGGAATACTCGGACTGGAAGGCGGACGTCGCGCTCTCGCCGCAGCTGTTCGATCCGGCGACGTGGACGACGGCGCCGCACTGGGCGGCACGGTCACCGTAGCGGGCACCGTAATCGATTGGATGCGGTTCAGCCGGCCGCGCACCGGGCATGAAATCTGAACCCACCGCCGTTCAGTCGCAGCAGAAGGTTGCCGTTGTCGAACGAGGTCGGTGCACGCGAGCTGTTGCAGAAGTGCCGCCCCGGAGCGCGTGAGGCCGAGCGTATCGTTGTGATCGTCGCGCACCCCGACGACGAAGTCATCGGTGTGGGTGCCCGCCTGTGCACGTGGCGCGACGTGCGCCTCGTCTATGCGACGAACGGAGCGCCGCGCGACATGCGCGATGCGTACCGAGTGGGCCTGTCCAGTCGCGAGGCGTACGCGACGCTCCGCCGCGCCGAACGCGAGCGCGCGCTGCGCATCGCGGGTGTGGATCCCGCGCGGGTGCACGAGCTCGGGTTCAGCGACCAGGAGACCGCGCGCGAGCTCGTCGATTGTGCCGCACGCGTCGCCGTGCTGCTGCGCGGCACGCGGCCGCGAGTCGTGATCACGCATCCGTACGAGGGAGGCCACCCGGATCACGACGCCTGCGCGTTCGCCGTGAGCGCGGCGGTGGCGATGCTCGCGCGCGACGGCGTTCCCGCGCCGACTCGGCTCGAAATGTCGTCGTACCACGTGGCACCGAACGGCATCAGCACGGGCACGTTCCTGCCGTCGGAGACGGCGCTCACTGACGACGCGCGGCTACCGCTCGAGCTCCGCGATCGCAAGCGCGCCATGTTCGCGTGCTTCGGCTCGCAACGCCAGACGCTGCGGTACTTCGATTGCGCGATCGAGCCGCTGCGCATCGCACCGCGATATCGCTTCGGAACGCCGCCGCACGATGGCGTGCTGTTTTATGAGAACTTTGACTGGGGGATCACGGGTCACGAGTGGCGCGCACTGGCACGTGGCGCCGCGCACGCGCTCGGTCTCTCGGGACAGATGGCATGATGCTCACGGTCTTGAATGTCGCGTACCCGCTCGCCCGCGTCGGACCGGGCGCGGTGGGAGGCGCGGAACAGATTCTGGCGCGCATCGATCGCGCGCTGGTCGAGCATGGCGCGACCTCGGTCGTCGTGAGCTGCGCCGGCTCGAGCTGCGCCGGCGTGCTGTGCGCGACCCCAGCGGCGAGCGGCGTACTCGATGATGCGGCGTGCGCCTGCGCGCAGCGTGCGCACGCGGAGACCATCGCTCGAATTCTCGACGAGTACCCGGTGGACGTCGTGCACATGCATGGCGTCGATTTTCCCGCCTATCTACCTGCCCCCGGCGTGCCGGTACTCGCCACGTTGCATGTGGCGCCGAGATCGTACCCGCCTGCCGTATTCGAGCCGGCGCGAGCCGCCACGCACCTCAACTGCGTGTCGCGCAGCCAGCGCACGGCCTGTCCTGCATCCGCGGCAATCGTCGCCACGATCGAGAATGGCGTCGACCCGCGGCCAGTGCTGCCGCACAATCGCCAGCGTGCGTACGCGATGGCACTCGGCCGCATCTGTCCGGAGAAGGGCTTTCACATCGCGATCGACGCCGCGCGGCGCGCCGGCATTCGGATGCTGCTCGCCGGCCGGGTGTTTCCCTATCCCGGACACGAACACTATTTCACAACCGCGATCCTTCCGCGGCTCGGGACATCGTGCGCGTTCATCGGACCCGTCTCGGGTGATGAGAAATCGCATCTGCTCGCCGGCGCGCGCTGCGTCGTCATCTCGAGCCTCGTGGCGGAAACGAGCTCACTCGTGGCGATGGAAGCGCTCGCCTGCGGCACGCCGGTGATCGCGTTCCCGTACGGCGCGCTGCCGGAGATCGTCGACCACGGCGTCACGGGCTTGCTCGTGCGCGACGAGCGCGAGATGGCCGACGCGATCATCGCCGCCGGCACGCTCGACCGGCAGGCGTGCCGGACGGCGGCGGCCGAGCGGTTCTCGGCCGCGCGCATGACCCGCGAGTACCTCCAGCTT
>Ga0068856_100005725_pt1 | contig 12242 bp, 11 predicted proteins | sample KBSCornC62_FD_66595 | JGI IMG/M metagenome (GOLD analysis project Ga0068856, IMG submission 66595) | Corn rhizosphere microbial communities from Kellogg Biological Station, Michigan, USA - KBS Corn C6-2 | ecosystem: Host-associated > Plants > Roots > Rhizosphere > Soil ...
GCCTTCGCACCACTGGGTCAGGTCCGCCGACCACGTTTCGCCGCCGGTGCCGATGCCCTTGAACATTTCCTGCGCGGCGCCTGCGGCGCCGTAGGAGTCGCCGGAGAACTTGAGGTCGCCCTTCGAGTCGGTCGAGACGGTGCCCCACTGCGTGCCCCAGAACACCAGGTAGACCTTCACCTGGCCGCTGCCGACGCCGACGCCGCTGGTGCCGCCGCCGTAGCTCAGGGTGGGCGAGTTGGTCGCCGCGATGCCCGCGTGGCCGTTTGTGGCATCCCATGCACGCATCTGCTTCAAGGTGTCGATGGTGGGGATGACGCCGTGGCGATAGGAATGGCCGTAGGCCGGCGAATACGGGTTCGGCGTGGCCTGAGCCTGCGCGCCCGGTTCGGTCGGCTTCTTATCCGCCGCGAACGCCGAGCCGGCAGCCAGCGCAACCATGGCCGCAAGCAGGGACAATTTCACGGAACTAAAACGCTTACTGTTCTGAATCATGTCGATAGAACCCCTAGCGAGTTAAGTTTGTTTGTCGCCGCGTCTGCCGCGGCACCTATACGCACTCCATAGCTACCCCGCCGCATCCTGGCTGCCGTCCGTTCTCACGGAGGCGTCTTAGCCCGCTTTGCAATCGGCCTGGCGTGCCCATCCGAAGTGGGATGGTGCCGCCCACATGTCCGCCGGGGTTTCGCTCCGAGCAGTGCCCCCTGCCTCAAAGCGCGACGGAACGTAACAGTGCGCAAACCGCTCGTCAAGAAATTTCGACCGCTAAGTCATTGATCACACTATTCTTTTGTTGCCATGCAGCAGAAATGTCCGGACAAATCTTGTCTCGGACATCGGGCAAATCCGGACATCCAAACGGCCAAAATGTGACAAAAATTGTCACTTTGTGAAGAACATGCCGAAAGTCATGCAAACCGCGTCAAGACTGGGTTTGCGCGGTGTACGGACGCGTCCGTGCAGGGCACCGTCGGCGCACGCGAAAACGGCGCACCGGCAGCGGGCGCACAATGCGACAAACTATACAATTAGACAGTTATACAGGCCCTGGCACGCGGCCGGACCGAGTGCCGGACTCGGCGGTCAGCGCGTTAAGAATTTCAAAATCAATTCCGCGACGCGACGGTACGGGGGGCGCATCAACTTCAAGCTCGACATGCGCGCCTGGTAGAGCACGGGCTTTTGCTTGCTGAAGGTCAGGAAGCCTTCGCGGCCGTGATAATGGCCCATGCCGGAGGGCCCGACGCCGCCGAATGGCAGCCGGCTTTGCGCGATGTGCATGACGGTATCGTTAACAGTGACGCCGCCCGCGACCGTACGCTGGAGTACGCGTTCGGTGCGCGCGCGATCGCGGTCGAAGTGGTACAGCGCGAGGGGCCGCGGCCGCGCGTTGACGTAGGCGATCGCGGCATCGACCGAGTCCACCGCGACCAGCGGCAGGATCGGTCCGAAGATCTCTTCCTGCATCAGCGCCAGATCGTCGCGCGCATCCAGCACGAGCGTCGGCGCGAACACGCGCCGGCCCGGATCGCCTTGCGCCAGCTCGACGATGCGCGCGCCGGCGGCGCGCGCCTGATCCAGGTACGAATTCAGGCGCGCGTACTGTGCGGCGCTGACCACGCTGCTGTAGTCCGGGTTCGCGGCAAGATCGCCGTAGCTCTGGCGCACGTAGCGCTGCATCGCCTGGGCGAACGGCTCCATCGCCGCGCGCGGCAGCAGCACGTAGTCGGGCGCGATGCAGGTCTGACCCGCGTTGAGCAATTTGCCGGCGGCGATGCGATCGACGGCGACGTCGATCGGGTAATCCGGCGCGACGATCGCCGGCGATTTGCCGCCGAGTTCGAGCGTCACCGGAGTCAGGTTCTGCGCGGCGGCGAGCATCACCTTGCGCCCGACCGCGGTCGAACCGGTGAAGAAAAGATGATCCAGTGGCAGCGCCGCGAATTGCGCAGCGACTTCCGGGCCGCCGAGCACGGTGGCGACGCGTTCGGGCGGAAACACCTCGGCGAGCAGCGCCTGCAGCAACTCCGAGGTGCGCGGCGTGTGCTCGGACGGCTTCAGCATCACGTGGTTGCCCGCCGCGAGGGCCGCGGCGAGCGGCATCAAGGCCAGGTTCACCGGGTAGTTCCACGGCGCGATCACGCCGACCACGCCCAGAGGCTGGTAGCGCACTTCGGTGCGCGCGGGGAAGAACAGCCAGTCGGCGGCGGCGCGGTGCGGTCGCATCCAGGCACGCAGGTGGCTGCGCTGGTGATCGATTTCCTTGAGCACGGTCATGCCGTCGGTCAGCAGCGACTCGTGCCGCGAGCGGCGCCCGAAATCGGCGCTCATGGCGGCGGCGAACGCGTCGAGCTTCGCCTTGAACGCGCTGCGCAATCGCGCGAGGTCGTCCATGCGCTGCGCATAGTCGGGTGTGCGATCGGCGTGGGCCTGGCGCTGGCGGCGCAGGATCTCGTGCAGACTGGGCGTGGCGGCGATGTCCATACGCGCGAGTATCGTCCGGCGCCGGCCCGAATGCTACTCTCGCGCGCTCGCAGGAAACCCTGGCACGACTACCCGCTCATGCAGCTACGAACCTATCGCGACCGCAGCCCGCGCCTCGGCGCGCGCGTGTATGTGGATCCGGCCGCCGTGCTCATCGGCGACGTGGAACTCGGCGACGACGCCTCGCTCTGGCCTTGCGCGGTGGCGCGCGGCGACGTCAACGCGATCCGCATCGGCGCTCGCAGCAACATCCAGGACGGCGCGGTGCTGCACGTCACGCACGACGGCCCCTACACGCCCGGCGGATTTCCGCTCACGATCGGCGCCGACGTCACGGTCGGCCACGGCGCCGTGCTGCACGCCTGCACGATCGAAGACGCCTGCCTGATCGGCATGCACGCGACGGTGCTCGACGGCGCACGCGTGGGTCGCAACGCCATGATCGGCGCGGGCGCGCTCGTCGCGCCGGGCAAGGTGGTCGGCGCGGGCGAACTGTGGCTCGGCAATCCCGCGCGCTGCGTGCGCATGCTGGACGCACGCCAGATCGAACAGCTTTATTACTCGGCGCAGCACTACGTGCGCCTGAAGGACGAGTACTTGCGCGCCGCGCTGGGTTAGCGCGTCACTGCGTCGCGCGCTCGAGCGCGTCCAGATGGGCCAGCGCCTGGGCGCGATCGGCGCCGCACATGTCGGGCGATGGCTTGAGGCGGGCGCAAATCGCCGGACGTTCCGGCCGACCGAACAGGCGGCAGCGGTTGGCTTCGTCGAGTTGCACGCAGCGCACGCCGGCCCTCTTGCCTTGCGGCATACCGGGAATGGGCGAGGAGATCGACGGCGCGATGCAGCACGCGCCGCAGCCGCTGCGGCAGTCCATCGGATTCAATCGGTCGCGTCGAGCGGAAGCTCGGCGCGCAGCTCGGCATAGACCGCGTCCGTGTCCGGACGCACGCCGTGCCAGATCGCGAACGATTCCGCCGCCTGCTCGACCAGCATGCCGAGTCCGTCGAGCGCCTGGCCGGCATGCGCGGCGTGCGCCCAGGCGAGGAATTGCGTCGCTGCCAGCCCGTACGACAGGTGATAGCACAGCGCACGCGGCGCGAGCAGCGAAAACGGCAGCGGCGGCACCGGGGCGACGTCGTGGCCGGCCGAGGTCGCGTCGACGATCAATTCGAAACTGCCGCAATTGACGAGATCGTCCCAGTAGCGCGTGTGCGCGCGCTGCGGTTCGCCGATCGCGTCGGCCAGCGCGTCGGCGCGTTCCGGCGTGCGGTTCGCGATCACGATTTCGCCCACGCCCGCGTCGAGCAGCGCGAACGCGGCGGCGCGCGCGGCACCGCCGGCACCGAGCAGCAGGCCGCGGCGCGCGCGCAGGTCGAGCCGGTGGCGCTCGGTCAGGTCGCGGATCAGTCCCGGGCCATCCGTGTTGTCGCCGCGCCAGCCGGTGCCGAGCCAAGTCAGCGTGTTGACCGCGCCGGCGCGCTGCGCGAACTCGCCGCGCTGCTGCGCGAGCGCGAACGCGGCCTGCTTGAACGGCAGCGTGATGTTCGCGCCGCGTCCGCCGGCGGAGGCAAAATCCGCGAGCGCGCCGGCGAAATCCTCGACGCTGGCGCGAATCGCGGCGTAGTCGAGCGCGATGCCTTGCTGTGCCGCGAAACGCCGATGGATGCGCGGCGACAGCGAATGCGCGATCGGATCGCCGAACACGGCGAACTTCTGCACGGCGGCGGGCGTTTCGTTCATGCGTCGCCTTGGCGCAGCCAGGTCGCGGCTTGCAGCGCGAAATACGTCAGGATCGCGTCCGCGCCGGCGCGCTTGATGCCGACCAGCGACTCGAGCACGGCGCTGCGTTCGTCGAGCCAGCCGTTTTGGCTCGCGGCTTTGAGCATCGCGTATTCCCCGCTGACCTGGTACGCCAGCGTCGGCGCGCCGAAACGCTCCTTCACGCGGCGCACGATGTCGAGATAAGGCAGGGCCGGCTTGACCATGACCATGTCGGCGCCTTCGGCCAGGTCGAGTTCGACCTCGCGCAGTGCCTCGTTCGTGTTCGCCGGATCCATCTGGTAAGTATATTTGTTGCCTTTTCCCAAATTGGACGCCGAACCCACGGCGTCGCGGAACGGGCCGTAGAAACTGGACGCATACTTGGCCGAATACGCGAGGATGCGCGTGTGCACGTGGCCGGCGTCTTCCAGCGCGCGGCGCACCGCACCGATGCGGCCGTCCATCATGTCGGACGGCGCGACCACGTCGGCGCCGGCGTCGGCATGGGACAGCGCCTGCTTTACCAACGCCTCGACGGTGAGGTCGTTGACGACGTAGCCCTGCGCATCGATCAAGCCGTCCTGGCCGTGGGTGGTGAACGGGTCGAGTGCGACGTCGGTGATGACGCCGAGTTCCGGCAAGGCTTTTTTCAGCGCGCGCACGGCGCGCTGCGCGAGCCCCTCCGGATTCCACGCTTCGCGCGCGTCGAGCGACTTGGCCGACGCGGGCGTGACCGGGAACAGCGCAAGCGCCGGAATGCCCAGCCGGTGCGCTTCCTGGGCGCGTGCCAGCAGGTGGTCGATTGAAACGCGTTCGACTCCGGGCATGGACGCGATCGGCTCGAGCACGCCCTGGCCTTCGCAGACGAACAGCGGCAGGATCAGGTCCGCCGGGGTCAGCGTGGTTTCGCGCATCAGCGCACGCGAGAACGCGTCGCGCCGCATGCGGCGCATGCGCGTGAACGGGTACGTCATGGGGTGCTCCGGCAAAGCGTTCACGCGATTCTAATCCGTTGGCGCCTCGTGGGGGCGGTCGCGTCCGCTGCCAATGACACGATTTCGGACCTTGCAAACGGCCGCCGATACTGGTTTTATGGCGGACGCACGCGCAGCAACGACGGGCGCTGCTGTTTCCTTCTGGGGATGCCTGACGGCGGGAACGGGGTTGCACCCGGGACTGCGCTCGGGCGCTTTGAGGTGGCGCTTGGACGGTATTCTCGTAGTCGAACGCTCCCCGACGTTGAGCCACCTGCTCAACCGCACGCTCGCGGCTGCGAACATGGCGGCCCGCAGCGAACTTTCCAGTTACCTGGAATCGATCGACCACCTGCAGCGCTCCGCCGAACTGGAGCAGCCGTATCGCCTGCTGCTGGTCGGCGCGCCCGCCCGCATGACGCGGGAGTTCAATGCGCTGCTCGACTACCTGCGCGCTGCGGGACGCGGCCTGCCGCTGCTGATGATGGTGCACGAGCAGACCCCGGAGCTGGCCGCATTCGCCGAGTCCCGGCCGCAGACCAGCATCGTGCTGTGGGCGAACTTCAACCGCATTCCGGGCGCGATCCGCGCGCTGGTGCCGGACGCCGACGAGCCGCGCGCGGCGCCGATCGCGCAGCCGCCGAAAACCCCGGGCCAACGGGCGATCCGGATCCTGTTCGTGGACGACTCGCAAAGCGTGCGTCTGGCCTACCAGCAGTTGCTCGAACGCAACGGATTCGACGTCGACACCGCCGGGTCGCTGGCGGAGGCGACGGAAAAGACCGAGGCCGGATTCGACCTCGTGATCGTCGATTACTTCCTGCCAGACGGCAACGGCGATGAACTCTGTCGACGCCTGTCGGGCAAACCGGGTGCGCCGTCGCTCGCCATCATCACCGGCATGTACCGCGAGGACGTGATCAAGCGCTGCCTCGACGCCGGCGCGATGGAGTGCATGTTCAAGAACGAGGCCAAGGAGCTGTTCCTGGCGCGCGTGCGCACCCTGGCGCGCCAGATCCAGACGCAGAAATCGGTCGAGTCCGAGCGCCAGCGCCTGGACGGGATTCTCGGCTCGGTCGGCGACGGCGTGTACGGCGTCGACAGCAACGGCATCGTCACGTTCATCAATCCGACCGGCGTGCGCCTGCTCGGCCGCAGCGACGAGGCCGAGATCGTCGGCCAGAGCGCGCATGCGCTGATCCATTACGCGGTGGAGGACGGGCGGCGCATCGAGCCGAACGAATCCGCGCTCAATCGCGCCTACGCCGACGGTACGTCGCTCACGGCGCACGAAACGGTGTTCTGGAAGAAAACCGGCGAAGGAATCCCGGTCGAATGCAGTGTGCTGCCGCTTGCGATCGCGCAGCGGCGCGAGGGCTCGGTGGTCGTGTTCCGCGACATTTCCGAGCGCAAGAGCGCCGAACGCCTGCGTTGGGAACTCACCCACGACCGCCTCACCGGCCTTGCCAATGCGCGGCACTTCAATCACTCACTGACGCAGGAGCTGAACCGGCGCCGCGACCAGGGCGGCTACGCTGCGGTGCTGTACATCGACATCGACCGCTACAACTACATCCTGGACGTCGCCGGCACCTCCGGTGCGGAACAGTTGCTGGTCGACATCGCCGCGACCATCGGCAAGCGCCTGCGCGAAGGCGACCTGCTCGCACGTATCGAAGGCGATCGCATGGCCCTACTGCTTGCGGGCGTGCAGCTGGAAAACCTGTTTCCGGTGGCAGACGGCTTCCGCGAACTGCTGCATCAGGTGAACTACGAGGCGCACGGGCAAAAGCGCTACGCCACGGCCTCGGTCGGCGTCGCGGTGATCAGCAAGGACACGCCCTCGAGCGAATACGCGCTCGAACACGCGCGCCTGGCCTGCAAGAGCGCGAAACAGCGCGGCCGCGACCAGACCGAAATCTACGTCGGCGAACACGACGCGCGCATCGCGCGCGAGATCGAATCCGGCTGGACCGACCGCTTGCGCTCGGCGCTGGAACAGGAGCGTTTCATCTTCCTGGTGCAGCCGATCGTGCCGCTCGCTGCACTGCCCGACAACGAAGCGCACGTGGTGCAGCGCCAGGGCTGGCGCGTGAACGGCAGCGGCAGTCAGGGACTGGAATACCTGTTCGAAGTGCTGATCCGGATGGTGGGCAAGGACGGCCAGCTGATCTCGCCGAGCGTCTTCGTGCCGCTGGCCGAACGCGTCGGCATGATGCCGAAGATCGACCTCTGGGTGATCAGCCGCCTACTGCGCCATCTGGCCGGCCTGAAAAGCCTGAAGGCGCCGATCGCGTTCAACGTGAACCTGTCGAACATGACGCTGGCGGACCCGGAATCGCTGCCGTTGATCGAAAGCGCCATTCGCAGCTCCGGTGTTCCGGCGCGGCAACTGGTGTTCGAAATCACCGAGACGAGCGAACTCACCAGCCTGCACACCGCGCGCAAATTCATTTCCGCCCTCAAGAAACTCGGTTGCCGCTTCGCACTGGACGACTTTGGCACGGGTTTCTCGTCGTTTACCCACCTGCGTCATTTGCCGGTCGATTTCGTCAAGATCGAAGGCAGCTTCGTCGAAGGCATGGCCGGCAGCGAGCTCGATCGAAAGATGGTCGGCTCGATCACCCAGCTCGCGCAGTCGCTGAAATTGAAGGTTATCGGCGAACATGTCGACGGTTTCGCAACCTTGTCCGCGCTGCGCGCCAGTGGCGCGGAGTATGCACAAGGCAATTATCTGGGCGAGCCGCGCCCGTTGCGATCGGTCGAGTTCGGCGCACTTTTTCCGCACCGGTGAGTCCAACCCGCGACGCAGTTGGCAGGGCGACTGCGAACCAGTTCAGCGACAGTTGAGGGTAAGCCTGGAATACTCCGGTGAAAATACCGTAAGATTCACGGCACTAGCATTTATATCTCGAACGATATTTAGCAGTTTCACATAACCTCTTGAAAAGAAGGTTATATGCTGACCCCGAATTTGATCGTAACCGTGCTGACGACGCTCTGCGCCATCACTGCCACGTCCGTCAAACGGATACCCGAGGGACACGCCTATACCCTGCGCCGCGTCGGCGGTCGAATCCGGACGCTCGGCGCCGGCTTCCACCTGACTCTGCCACTGCTCGAACGCGTGTTGCACAAGATCAACCTGACCGGCAACGTGGTCGAAATCAGCGTCCCGCCCGCGAGCGGCGATACCTTGACGCTGCGCGGCCGCGTCTACTTCCAGGTGATGGACGCAGCGCGTGCAGAACCGGTCATCGACCACATTCCCGAACTCCTGCGCCAGCGCATTCCTGAATTGGCGGCGCACGTGTGCCTCGAGGACGATCTCGCCGCGCGCACGCAGCACCTCAAGGCCGAGCTGAACCAGGATTTGAATCCGCGCGGGCTGTTGGTTACGCGCGTGCAGCTCGCCGCGGCCTGAACGCGCAGCCGCAAATGGCGCATCGTCTAAGTTGCGACAGCGCCTGAAGTGGCGTCATTCCCGCGCAAGCGGGAATCCATCCTGACCTTCGCTAAATGCGCCAACGTGGATTCGGAATGACGGCGGTTTTTCGCCGTCCCGCGGCGCCATGGCTGGATTTTGCCGCCAATGCCACGGATACTTGCGGGCCCTGCGGCGCCCGCGCCGCGGGCGAGGATTCGCATGAGCCCGCTCTCCGCACGCGCCGCCCTACACGCCCGACTGCATACCGGACTGGTCGAACTCGGCCTGGCCGTGGCGCCGGCCGCGCACGAAACGCTGCTCGATTATGTGGAGCTTCTGGCGCGCTGGAACGCGACATACAACCTGACGGCGGTGCGCGATCCGGACGAGATGGTCACGCGGCATTTGCTCGACTCGCTGGCGGTCGAGCCGCTGGTCGAGGGCGAAACGCTCGCGGACCTGGGCACGGGCGCCGGCCTGCCGGGCATCCCGCTTGCGATCCTCGCGCCGCAGCGCCGCCACGTGCTGATCGACAGCAACGGCAAGAAGATCCGTTTTCTGCGCGAAGCGGTGCGCGTGCTGCGGCTGGACAACGTCGAGGTCCAGCAGACGCGTGTGGAGACGGCGCGCGGCAGCTATGATTGCGTCACGGCGCGCGCGTTCACCACGCTGCGCGAAATGCTCGAGCTCGGCGGCCACCTGCTCGCCCCGGACGGCATTTGGCTTGCACTCAAAGGGTTGGTGGAGAAGGCGGACGTGACCGATCTGCCGCCGGGTTTCGCCGTCGCCGCGGTTCGACCGCTGGCGGTACCGGGACTCGCCGCGTCGCGCCACGCGATCGTGGTCAAACGCACCGCGGCGCTGGCCCAAGGCCATGCGGCATAGCGGCAGAGGGAATACGGAATCGGTACACGCATGAGCACGCGCATCATCGCCATCGCAAATCAGAAAGGCGGCGTCGGCAAGACCACGACGGCGGTCAATCTCGCCGCGGCACTGGCCGAAACGCGGCGCAAGATCCTGCTGGTCGATCTCGACCCGCAAGGCAATGCGACCATGGCTTCGGGCCTGGACAAGCGCACTGCGAAGCCGACCGGCTGCGAAGTGCTGCTCGAAGAAGCGAGCATCGAAAGCGCCATTTTCACGACCCCGGCGGGCTTCGACATCCTGCCTGGCAATCGCGACCTGACCGCGGCGGAACTCAAGCTGATGGACGCCCTGGCGCGCGAATCGCGCCTGAAGGAACAACTCGAAAAACTCGGCGATCGCTACCAGACGATCCTGATCGACTGCCCGCCGTCGCTGCACCTGCTGACCATCAACGCGCTGACCGCGGCACACGGCGTACTCATTCCGATCCAGTGCGAATATTTCGCGCTCGAAGGCTTGTCGAGCCTGCTCGATACGATCAAGGCGGTGCGCACGCGGCTCAATCCGCACCTGGAGATCGAAGGCCTGCTGCGCACGATGTACGACGTGCGCAACAACCTGGCGAACGACGTCTCGGCGCAGCTCAACAAGCATTTCGGTGACAAGCTCCTGCGCTCGATCATCCCGCGCAACATCCGCCTGGCCGAAGCACCGAGCCACGGCAAACCGATCAATCTCTACGACCGCGAATCGCGCGGCGCGATCGCCTATCTCGGGCTCGCCGGCGAGATGCTGCGGCGCGAACGCACGCCACCCGCGGCGCACGTGAACTAGGAGCAGAACGCATGGCGGCGAAAAAGCGCGGCGGCCTCGGAGCCCGCGACCTGGATGTCCTGCTCGGCGTGCCGGAAGGCGACGCGGGAGCCGACGCCGAAGGCGAACTGCGCCTGATCGACGCGCAACGCATCCAGCCCGGCAAATACCAGCCGCGCCAATCGATGGATCAGGAGCGGCTGCAGGAACTGGCCGCCTCGATCAAGGCGCAGGGCTTGATCCAGCCGATCGTGGTGCGCGCGATCGGACCGCAGAAATTCGAGATCATCGCCGGCGAGCGACGCTGGCGCGCGGCGCAGCTGGCCGGCATGAGCGAAGTCCCGGCGCTGGTGCGCGAGGTGCGCGACCAGGCCGTGGTCGCGATGGCGCTGATCGAAAACATCCAGCGCGAGGAATTGTCGCCGCTGGAGGAAGCGCTGGCCCTGCACCGCCTGATCGAAGAATTCGAGCTGACGCACCAATCCGCGGCCGACGCGATCGGCCGCTCGCGCGCGGCGGTGTCGAACCTGCTGCGCCTGCTCGATCTGCCGGAGGAGATCAAGGCGCTGCTCGAAACGCACAAGCTCGACATGGGCCATGCGCGCGCGCTGCTCACGCTGGAAGCGAAATTCGCGATTGGGCTCGCGCGGCAGGCGGCGGAACACGGCTGGACCGTGCGCGAACTGGAAGACGCCGCGCGCTCGGCGCAGACGGCGCCGAAAGGCAAGGCCAAGAACGCCGCACCCGCACGCGATGCCGACGTGGTCTCCCTGGAGCGCGAATTGAGCGAGAAACTGGCCGCAAAGGTGCAGATCCGCCACGGCCGTGCCGGCGGCGGGAAGCTCGTGATCGCGTATCACAGCGTCGAAGAGCTGGAAGGGATTCTCGAGCGGATCCGCTGAGTTACCCCTTCGCCCAACATTCCGGCGAAAGCCGGGACCCAGTGTCTTCCGCGGCGACGCGAGTCGCTGGCTCCCGGCTTTCGCCGGGATGACGAAGGTTCGGGCGAACCTTTTTGCCCGCTGCCGGAACCTACCGCCCGCGCGAATCCCGCGCGGCCCGGTGTACCCTCCGCCATGCCACTGAAAGTTCGGCTCGATTCGTCCGGTCAATTGCCCGTGAGCAGCAGCAAACAGCGCCAGTTCGATGCCTTGGTCCGCAGCCTGTCGGGCGACCTGTTCCGTTACGGCTATTGGTTGTGCGGCGACGAGGCCCTGGCGCACGATCTGGTGCAGGAAACCTTCCTGCGCGCCTGGCGTGCGCTCGACGACCTGCGCGACACGGGCGCGGCCAAGGCGTGGTTGATCACGATTCTGCGGCGCGAGCATGCGCGGCTGTACGAGCGCAAGTTGCCGCAGTTCGCGGACGTCGACGAGATCGATGTCGCCGACGAGCGCGACACCGCGCTGCCGGAGACAGCCGGCGAGGAAGACGTGATCCGCCGCGCGATGCACAGCCTGGACGCGAAATACCGCGAACCGCTGCTGCTGCAGGTTCTGGGCGGCTTCTCGTGCGACGAGATTGCACGCGAACTGCGTATCACGCCGGCCGCAGTGATGACACAGGTGTTCCGCGCGCGGCAGAAGTTGCGGGTAATGCTCGCCGGCGGCAGCGAGCAAACGGCAAAGGTCCATGAATTGTCTTGAGTTTCGACGCCAGCTGGCCATCGAGCCGCGCAGTGCGCAGGCGGACTTCGTCGCGCACCGTGCGGCGTGTTCGCGCTGTGCCGACGCGCAGCAGCGCGCGCTCGGGTTCGAGCAGGCGCTTGGACGCGCGTTGGCCGTGCCCGCGCCGCCGCAGCTGGCCGATTCCATCTTGCTGGCGCAGGCCACGGCCGAGCAGCAGCGCATCCGGCGCATGCGTCGCAATGGGCTGCTGGCGCTGGCGGCGAGCACGCTGCTGGCGGTCGGCCT
>Ga0068856_100005727_pt1 | contig 12241 bp, 7 predicted proteins | sample KBSCornC62_FD_66595 | JGI IMG/M metagenome (GOLD analysis project Ga0068856, IMG submission 66595) | Corn rhizosphere microbial communities from Kellogg Biological Station, Michigan, USA - KBS Corn C6-2 | ecosystem: Host-associated > Plants > Roots > Rhizosphere > Soil ...
CTGTCGAACATTTCGGCGTTCACGACGTTTCACATCGCGGTCGGCGAGGGCCAAGCGGCGCGCGCGATTCCCGTCGCGGGCGTGAGCGCTTCCTATTTCAATCTCTTTGACGCGCGTCCCGCGATCGGGCGCTTTTTCTCCGCGGATGACGACCGCATGCCCACGGGGGCGCCGGTCGCGATCCTCAGCTACGCGTATTGGCGATCCGCGTTCGGCGGCCGTGCGGACGTCCTCGGCACGCGGCTGCGCGTTGGACGCGGCGTGTTCACTGTCGTCGGCGTCGCGCCTCGCGACTTCGTGGGGCTCGATCAGTCGATGGTGCCCGCGATCTATCTGCCGTTCACCGCGTTCGCGTGGAACATGCGGCCCGAAGACCACACACACGACTATCATTGGGGCTTCTTCGAGATCGCCGTGCGGCGCGCCGCGGGTGTGAGCGTCGCGGCGGCGACGGCGGATCTGTCGCACGCGTTCGTGCTGAGCATTTTCGCGCAGAAGCCTGGCGACGCGGCGTCGGCGCGTCAGGTCGCGGCCCAACGGCCGCACGCGATCCTCGGGCCCGTGCAGCCATCGCGCGGTCCGAACGCGGGACCCGAAGTGAAGGTCGTGACCTGGGTGAGCGGCGTCGCGCTGCTCGTGCTGCTCATCGCGTGCGCGAACGTCGCCAATCTCCTGCTGGGCCGTGCGCTCGCGCGCCGGCGCGAGATCGCGCTCCGGCTCGCGCTCGGCGTGAGCCGCGGCCGGCTCGTGCGGCAGTTGCTCACCGAGAGCGTGCTGCTCGCCGTCATCGGGGGCGCCGCGGGCTTGGTCGTCGCGGAGTGGGGAGGCGCGTTGCTGCGCCGCTTGATGCTGCCGCCCGGGGCGGACACCGGCGTCGCGATCGATGTGCGCACGCTCCTCGTGACGGCGGCCTTCGTGCTCGTCGCCGCGGTGCTCACCGGCCTCGGGCCGATCGCGCACGCGCTGCGGTCGAACGTTTCGAGTTCTCTCATGTTCGGCTCGCGAAGCGCCACCGCCCGGTCGTCACGCGTGCGCGCCGTGCTGCTGCTCTTCCAGGCGACGCTGTCGGTCGTGCTGCTGGTGGGCGCCGGCATCTTCGTGCGCAGCCTCGCCAACGTGCGGCACCTGCATCTGGGCTACGACGTCGACCCCGTGCTCACCGTCACGGAGAACATGCGCGGCGTGACGCTGTCGAACGCCGAACGCGCCGCGCTCGAGCGCCGGCTCGCCGATGCGGCCACCACCGTGCCCGGCGTCGTCGCCGCCACACCGGCGCCGACGATTCCGTTCTGGGCGATGGAGGGACGCGACCTGTTCGTCACGGGGATCGACAGCGTGTCACGGCTTGGCAATTTCATCATGCAGGCCGGGAATCCAGACTATTTCCGCGTAATGGGGACGCGCATCCTTCGCGGCCGCGGCTTCACGAGCTCCGACCGCGCGACCACGGAGCGCGTGACTGTCGTGAGCGACGGCATGGCGCGAGCGCTCTGGCCCGGCCAGAGCGCGATCGGGAAGTGCATTCGCATCCGCGCCGATACCGTGCCGTGCACGCGCGTGGTCGGTGTCGCGGAGGATCTGCACGCCATGTCGTTCGCCGATTCGCGCGAGTACCAGTACTACGTTCCGCTCGAGCAGTTCGACGACACCGTGACGAGCATGCTGCTCGTTCGCGTGCGGGGCAACGCCGCCGATTTCGAGGAGCCGGTGCGCCGTGCCTTGCAGCAATTGATGCCGGGCGCCGCGTACGTGTCGACGATGCCGCTCCGCGATGCGATCGATCCCGGCATGAAAAGTTGGCAGCTCGGCGCCACGATGTTCGTCGCGTTTGGACTGCTGGCGCTGGCGCTCGCGGCGGTCGGCCTCTACGGCGTGATCGCGTACGGCGTCGCCGAGCGCCGGCGCGAGATTGGCGTCCGGATCGCGCTCGGCGCGACGCGCCCGCACGTGCTCGGGCTCATCGTGCGGCAGGGCGTGCGCCTCGTCCTCGCGGGCGTCGTTCTCGGGAGCGTCATCGCGATCGTCGCCGGGCGATGGGCGGCGCCGCTGCTGTTCGACGAGTCGCCGCGCGATCCTCTGGTGTACGGCGTCGTCGCGGCGGTGCTGGTGCTCGTCTCACTCGCCGCGACGGCACTGCCGGCGATGGCCGCGGCGCGCGTCGATCCGAACATCACGCTGCGGGCGGAGTAGCGGCGTGTCTACGCGAGCGGCGCGATCGCCGTCGGCGCCTCGCCGCGGCGCAGCCGTTCCCAGTTCTCGCGCAGCTCCTCGCGGTGCAGCTCCCGCCACTCGAACACGAGCGGTAGTCGGTTCGGCGGAAAGCTGCCGCGAATGCCACTCCCGTCGATCTCGATCGCGATGGACTCGGCGCCGGATCGGGCGTGGAAATGCGGTCGAGCATGATCCGCATAGAACATGCTGATGACGATACCATAAAATCGGCTGAGCTCGGGCACCCGGCGAGAGTGTGCCGCCGAGCCGAACAACGCGTCACCGCCGTGACTCGCCCGCAATGATTTTCCCGCGAGCACTCGCGCGTGCAGCGACTCCGGTGCCAAGTCGGCGCCATTCGGCCACTCGATGGTCTCGACGCCAAGGCTCACACGGGCGAACTCGCGCGGATCGTGCAGTGGCTCGAACATCGGGCCGACGAGCCAATCCGAAAGATCCGCCTCGCCCGCGAGGCCGTCGCTGAACGCGAGCCAGAGCACGTGATCGTGGAGGTGTCGCACCGCGGTCACGCGAACCAGCTCGAACGAGGATCGCGGAATGGTCATACCGCCGAGCCTACGCTCGGCGGATGCGCCGAGTCAAGAGGGTCAGGCGGTAGCGTCGAACGTGATCACCTTCTGCACGTGATCGAGCGGCGTCCGCACCGCGCCGTTGCCGATCGGGACCACCGCGGTGCCCACCGCGAAGAACTCGATCGCGTTGGCGCCCCAGCCCCAGTTCGACTCCTCCACCCGCGCGCCCACCACGCCCGCTCCGCCGCGCTCCTGCGCCTCGCGCTGCATCCGCTCGAGCGCCAGCTCGCGCGCGGCGTAGGTGGCCTCGGTGTAGATGGTCATCTCCTGATTCCGGCCGACCTGCTTCAGGGCCTGCATGAAACTCAAATGAGCGATGTGATACACGCAGGCGCCCATCGCGAGGCTCACCGGGCGATAGCCGCCCTGCATCAGCTTCCAGAGGTCCTGCCCGCTGAGATCGGAGGTGAACGGCCGATTGTCCTTCGTGCGCAGCGAGCCGGTCTTCTCGCGATGGCGGATCGCCGTGCCGATCGCCTGGAACTCGAGGACGTTCTCGTCCATGGCGTACTGCTTGAACACGAGCCGCACGCCCACGACGCCGTCGGCGCCGAGGAGATCGGCCTCTTCCTCCATGCGGGTCATCGCCAGCTCCCGCGCGTCGTACATGGCGCGCGTGAGCACGGGCAGCTCCTGGCTGACGCTCCACTTCTGCCACTGGAATCCGACGTGGTAGATGCACGAGCCGAGCACGAGGCCGAGCGCCTCGAAGCCGGCATGCTCGACGAGCAGGAACTCGTCGACCGAGAGGTCGCTCGTGAAGAAGGCCGGCTGCTCGCCGGCGCCGCGCATCGCGCGAAGGCGGGTCGCGGCGCCCGCGGGCAAATTCGCGGCGGATCCAGGCGTGTATTCCGGCATGCGCGCTCCTGTGTCGGGGGGTAAGTGAATTGATATTATAGACTAGTAGTATCCAGCCACGAACGCAACGCGGTGCGCATCCGTTCGTTCCGCTGCACCTCGGCGTCGATCGCCGCGCCGAGCTCGGAGAGAAACGCATCGACCTCCAGCGGGTCGGTCCGGATGACGACGCCGCGGACTTCCTGTTGACGCAGGGTCGCGTACCCGCCGTCCGGCCGGCGTTCCAGCGTGTACACGTTGCCGCCGAGCGGCAGGCGGACGCTCGCGATCTGGCGGCGGAGGAGGGTGCGCTTCACGCGCGCGCCGGGAACGATCGCCGAGAGCATGGCCGCGAGGTCGCCGACGAGCTCCGCGACGTCCTCGCGGCCCCGGCGCGCGAGAACGGCGGCCACGCTGGTGGATTCCCACGAAGAGGTCGAATCAGCCATGGAGGAGGAGGCGCGAAGTCGAGAGGAAGCTAATCCGAGTCCGCGCGCGGTGCGAGCGTGCGGGTTGCGCGGCGAGAGGCGTGTCGTACGTTCGGAATCCTGTGAGCGGGAGGAAGGTGCGCATGCTGACAACATGGCGAGGGCATCTCCGCGACGTGACGTTCGCCGTTCGGACGCTGCGTCGTGCGCGTGGCTGGACGTTCGGCGTCGTGCTCACGCTCGCACTCGGCATCGGCCTCGCCACGGCCGTGTTCGCGATCGCGAACGCTCTATTGATCCGCCCACTCCCGGTGCGCGCGCAGGACCGGCTCGTCGTCCTCTGGGGGATGACACGCGACGGCCGCACCGATCACTTCCCGCTGCTATATAAGGACGCTCAATCGTACACCAGGCAGACACACGCGCTCGAGCAGGTGGCGTTCTTCGCGTACGGTGGCGCACAGGCAGTGCCGATCGACTTCGAGAACGGCGTGGCGCAGCTCCGGCGATCGCTCGTTTCCGGCAATTACTTCGACGTTCTTGGCGCGCGTGCGCTGCTCGGTCGTGCGCTGCGCCCGAACGACGACGTGCGCGGCGCGGCTCCGGTCGCGGTCCTCAGCTACGGCGGCTGGCAGCTCTTCTTCGGCGGCGACTCGAACGTCGTCGGCCGCCGCATGACGCTGCACTTCAACGGTACGGTGTACACCGTCGTGGGCGTCATGCCGCGCGGCCTGGATTACCCGCGTGGCGTCGAGTTCTGGTCCGCCGTCGTGCCGAACTCCGGGCCGCTCGGCGATCAGCCTGTGTATGCGGAGCTCAACGTCATCGGGCGACTACGGCCTGGCGCATCGATCGCCGGGGCGCGTAATGAGCTCACGCGCTTCTTCGCAGCGGTCGGGCCGAAGTGGAACGTCATCGGCGTGGCGCGTTCGTTTGCCGAGGACGTGCTCGGTGACGTACGTCCCGCGGTGCTCGCATTCGCCGCCGCGGCGGGCTTGCTGCTCCTCATCACCTGTATCAACGTCGCGAATCTGCTGCTCGTGCGCGGACTCGCTCGTACGCGCGAGCTTGCCGTGCGGACGGCGATCGGGGCGCCGCGAGCCCGGCTCGTCGGACAGTTGCTGGTAGAGAGTGGGCTGCTCTCGGTCGTCGGAGGAGCGATTGGCGCGGTGCTCGCCGCATTCGGGATTCGCGCGTTCGTGCTGCTCGCGCCGGCGGGCACACCGCGTCTCAACGAGATTCACATCGGCGCTCCTGTGATATTGGGGGCGATTCTCGTCACCGCGAGCGCGACGCTGCTCTTCGCCGTCGCGCCGGCGCTGATCGGTTCACGCGTCGACGCGCTGGAGGCGCTCCGCTCCGGAACGCGTCAGGGCGGCGCGAGCAGGCGAATTCGCGTCGCCACACAGTCGCTCGTCGTCGGCCAGATGGCGCTCGCGGTCCTCGTGCTATCCGCCGCGGGCGTGCTCGTTCGCAGTGTGCGCGCGCTCGAGCACGTGCCCGTCGCCGTCGATCCCGCGCGCCTGCTCGTCGTCGATCTCGCGCTGCCGCCGTCAGACATGGGAAACGCCCCGAGAGTTGCCGCGACGATCGAGCAGCTCACGACGCGACTCGAGCACGTGCCCGGCATTCGATCAGTCGCGCCGACGTTCACGGCGCCGATGGCGGCAAGTGGTGGGATTTTCGGCCGGATCGCCGCGGAAGGCCAGTCGGCGGAAGCAGCGGCGACAAACCCGTTGGTCGATTACGAGCTCACGACACCGGACTACTTCGCGACGTTCGGCATTCGGCTCGTCGGCGGTCGCATGTTCGCGACCAGCGATCGAGACGGAGCGCTGCCGGTGGCGATCGTCAGCGAGTCGCTCGCGCGACAGTATTGGCCACACGAGAGCGCGATCGGCAAGCGCCTCGTGCGCGGACCGGCGGACCTCGTGACGATCGTCGGCGTCGTCGCGGATACTCATTACAGAGATCTGAAAAGCCCGCGGCCCCGGGTGTATTTCCCGCTCCGACAATCGCCGTTCCCGTTCGCCCCGACGACGATCGCGATCGCGACGCGGGGCGAGGCGGCTCCGCTCGCGGCGACGATCCGGCGAGTCGTCGCCGAGACTGTGCCCGGGGTGGAGGTGGCGGGCATCGGGACGGTCGAAGACTACGTGGACACCGCCATCGCGCAGCCGAGACTCAATGCGTTGTTGCTCGCACTCTTCGCGGGCGCGGCATTGGCGCTCGCCGCCGTCGGCCTGTTCGGCGTGATGGCGACGACCGTCCGACATCGAACGAAAGAGCTTGGAGTACGCGCGGCGCTCGGCGCGGCGCCATCGGACGTCCGCCGCATCATCCTCGGTCAGGCGCTGTCGCTCGCTGGCGCCGGGCTCGCCGTCGGACTCGCCTTGTCCGCACTCGTGATTCGCGCGCTCCGCGGCCTGCTCTTTGGCGTGAGCCCGACCGACGCGCTCTCGCTGGCGGTGGCCAGCGTCGTCCTCCTCGTCGTCGCCATCGCGGCGGCGTACGTCCCTGCCTGGCGGGCGCAGCACATCGACCCGGTCATCGCCCTCCGAATGGAGTGACGGGGATGCGGCCGCCACGCCGCCGCGTAGATTCGACTCGCCCCAATGGGAGATTCCATGCGCCGTTCCGTCCGATCGACATTCATCGCGCGCTCGCTGCGGTGCGCGCTCGTTCTCTCCGCCGCGCTCACGCTCCCCGCCGCCGCGCAGGAGCCCGTCGTCAGCGCTGATTCGCTGCCGTCCGCGCTCTCGGCGAAGGTGCGCGCGGCGATCACCGACGTCATGCACCGCACCGGCGTTCCGAGCGCGTCGGTCGGCATCGTGCGCAACGGGCACGTCGCGTACGTCGCGGCCTTCGGCGCCGCACGTCTCTCGCCGCCCATGCCCGCGACGCCGGCGATGCACTACGCGATCGGGTCGATCAGCAAGCAGTTCACCGTTGCCGCCGTGATGCTCCTCCAGCAGGAAGGCAAGCTCTCGATCGACGATCCGGTGTCGCGCTGGTTCCCCGAGCTCACGCGCGCGAACGAGGTCACGCTCCGCAACCTCATGTCGCACACGTCGGGCTACGAGGACTACGCACCGCAGGACTATACGATTCCGGCGTGGACGCATCCGTCGTCGGCCGAGAAGATCGTGCACGAGTGGGCCACGAAGCCGCTCGACTTTGACCCCGGAACGCAATACCAATACAGTAATACTAATTTCAACATCGTCGGCCTGATCGTGCAGAAGGCGAGCGGCCAGCCGTTCTGGACCTTCCTCAAGTCGCGCGTGCTCGACCCGGTGGGGCTGTCCGGAGCGATCGATCTCGACACGCAGCACAACCTGCTCGAGCCGACCGGGTACTTCCGCCATGCGCTCGGCCCGCTCCGGCCGGCGCTCATGGAGGCGCCGGGCTGGTACTTCGCCGACGGCGAGCTGGCGATGCCGGTGGGCGATCTCCTCCGCTGGGACGTCTCGGTCATGAACAAGACGCTCCTCTCGCCCGCATCGTACGCCGCGATGGAGGCGCCGACGCGGCTCAAGGACGGTTTGTACAGCAACTATGGGCTGGGCGTCAGCGTCGGTGCGCTCGACGGGCATCGCGCGTTCTCGCACGGCGGCGAAGTCGGCGGCTTCGTGGCGTCGAATACGGTATTCCCGGACGATAAAATCGCCGTCGCAGTGCTCACCAATCAGGAGGCGAGTCCAGCGGCCGGCGCGATTGGGCGCGCGCTGTCGCAACTGCTCATCGCGCCGCCTACGACCGCCGCCGTGTCTGATGATGCCGCGTCGGCGGAGCAGCTCGCGCGCACCGTGTTGGCTGGACTGCAGCACGGCAAGATCGACCGCAGCCAGTTCACCGCCAACGCGAATTTCTACTTCGATGCCGCCGCGCTCGCCGACTACGCGTCGAGCCTTGGGCCGCTCGGCGCGATCAAGATGCTGCGCCAGACGTCGACGGCACTCCGCGGCGGGATGACGTACCGCGGCTTCGCCGTGCAGTTCGCGAACGGAAGCACGGCGACGCTGTCGACGTACACTGTGCCCGGCGGAAAGTACGAGCAGTTCCTCGTCGAGCCGGGCGGGATGTAGCGCCGCCGTGCGCTTGGCCTCCGCGTTCGAGTGAGCGATTTATTGTTTCATGATCGTGAAGTTCGCCGCCAAACTCACGGGGTACGCGACACCACTGTCGTCGTGCAGCGTCTCCGAGATCGTGCCTTTGCCGGTGATGGTCGACCCACTCCGCGTCGCGGTGATCGGCCAGCGGAAATTGACGCCGTCCGAGAGGGTGGCCGTCAAGTTCGCGTCGATTCCGGTGATCGCGCCGGACGGGTTCGTATTGAATGGTTGTGATGTGCACCTGACGCCAGCCGGGCTGCCGGTGACGTCGATCTTCACGGTAGCGGCGAGCGACGCCATCCCAGTAACCGTGAAATCCGAATTTTCGGTGAGCTGGATCGTCAATGGCCCGGAAACGCTCACGCTATATCGGCAGCCGAGCGAGGTCGCCAGCGCTGCCGAGCCGGATGTCATTGCCCCGGAGAAATTCTCGACCAGCGCGAACGTGCCCGTCACCGCGGCATCGACATTCATGAGCAGTTGGCACTTCGGATTCGCACCGAGTGGCGCGCACGCGCCGCCCCATCCCGTGAACGTCGAGCCATTGAGCGGTGTCGCGGTGAGCGTCACGACCGTGCCTTGATCGTACGTCGGTCCGATTGGATCGGCGAAGATCGATCCGGCCGCGCCAAGTTTAGTGATGGTGAGTGTTACGAGCCTTGGGCGAACGGTGATCGTCGTCGTCGTGACCACGCCGCCGCACGTCACGGTGATGACCGTGTTCCCGGGACTGAGTGCGGCAACGGTGCCGTTCGTGGAATCCACCGTGGCAATGCCTGGCGAGCCGGATGCGAACCGGCAGGGCACATTGAGAATGCGACCGTTCTTGTCGACTGGCGTTGCGCCGACGTGCGCCGTCTCGCCGACCCGCGGGTTACTCGTCACCACCTCGAGCGTGATCGACGCGACCGGAGGCGGTGCGGTCGAATCGCCTGCGCACGACGTGGCTAGCGCGAGAATCGTCGAGAGTAACAGTGTGACGCGGGCGGGACGGCGGCGATGCATGCGCTCTCCTGAAGCGGGCTTCTTTCATGTCGGAGGAGAGCGCGAATCGTGACATGCTTCGGCGTGAAGTCGATCACTCCGCCCTGAGCGCCACCAGCGGATCGATCCTCAGCGCCCGCCGCACGGGCACGAGCGTCGCCACGATTGCGACGACCACGAGAGCGCCCGCCGCGATCGCCAACGCACTCGGGCTGTATGGCGCGACACCGTACAATTGCGACGATACCGCCCGCCCCGCGAGCAGCGCGAGCGGAAATCCGGCAAGCACCCCGACGCCGACGATCGACAGCGACTGCCGGATGACGAGCCCCACGATGCTTCGCGCGTTCGCGCCGAGCGCCATGCGAATACCCAGCTCCGGCGTGCGCGCGGTCACCTGATAGAGCATCACACCGTAGAGTCCCACCGCGACGAGCGCGAGCGCCACCGCGCCGAACAGCGTCGCGAGCGCCGCCGAGATCCGTTCGCGAATCAGCGCATCGTCGATCGACACCGAGAGGAGATCGGCGCCGCCCACTCTCAGCCCCGGCACGGCGTCGGCGACGGCACGCGCGACCGTGCGGGCGACGGCATCGGCGCGGCCGGCCGGGCGCGCGACGAGAATGAGATATGGCCAATCGCCGTCCGCGATTGGTACGTAGTACGTCGCGGGCGCGGGCGCGCGAAGGCTCGTGTACTTCGTGTCCGCGACCACGCCGACGATCCGGTCCTGGGTCGCGAGCGAATCGCCTTCATCAGAGTCTTCGAACAGCCGGCCGATCGGATTGCCGACGGGGAAGAATCGCTTTACGAACGCCTCGTTCACCACGACGTCGCGCGACCTCGGAACCCCGAAGCTCGCGCGCGGCGCAGGCACATCGTGGCCTGCTCGGAAGCGAATGCCGAGCGCCGCGAAGAATCCCGGTGTCACGCCGATGAAGTTCGTCTCCACCTCGCTCGACGTCGCCGCGCCGCGAACCGTGACATTGTCGTACGAGCTTCTGCCGCCTGAGATCGGGATCAGCGAAGCCAGCGCGGCGTCCTTCACGCCGGGGACCGCGCGGACGCGGGCCAGCACGTCGTTCGCCAGACGCGCGGTCATTCCCTGGTGCTCGTACGCCGTGTGACGCGTCTCGGAGGTCACCAGAATTCGCTGCGTTGGATCGAAGCCAAGATCGGCGTCCTTCAAGTTCCGCAGAGTTTCCACGAGCAGCATCGCGCCGCTCACGAGCAGCAGTGCGAGCGCCATCTGCAGCGCGATGAGCCCGCGGTCGAGCAACCCGCGCTGCGCTCGCGCCGCACGGCGACCGCTTTGCGACAGCGGCGTCACGAGGTCGGAGCGCAGCACGCGCATCGCGGGCAGCACCCCAAAAATCAGGCCCGACACCAGACTGACCACGATCGCGAACGCGAGCACCGACGACCCGAGTGTGGGCGCGATCACGCCGCCGAGATCGCCGATGTTCGCGCGGGCGAGCACACCCGTGGCCCACCGCGCGAGCGCGACGCCGGCGATCGCGCCGAGCATCGACAACTGCACGCTCTCCATCGCGAGATGCATCACGAGCCGCCTGCGCGACGCGCCGAGCGCAAGCCGCACCGCCAGCTCGCCGACGCGCGCGCTCCCGCGCGCGAGCAGCAGACTCGCGACGTTGGCGCACGCCGCGAGCAGCAGAATGGCGACCCCCGCCATCAGCGCGAGCAGGATCCGCCCGTAGCGCCCGCGGAGATCGATCTTTATCTCCGGAATGCCGCGACTCGCGTCCTCGATCGCGAGCGTGGAGCGCTCGGCCGATTGACCGCGTGATGCCGCAACGAGCTGACCCGCCGCGCAGCAATGATTCCAGATCACTCGCAGCGTGTTGCGCGCGTCGTCCATCGACTCGTGCGCGCCGCGCCGGCCGACGATCGTCAGGATCGGCGCCTGCGTGTTCGTCGCGCGCACGATGCCGAGCGCGGTCGCGCTGCGAAACGGGATCATCACGTCGTCGAGCGCGGGGAAGTGCAGTCCCGCGAAGCCTGGCGTCGTGATGCCGACGATCGTGAACGCGTGGCCGTCGATCGTGAGCACGCGGCCGAGCGCCGCCGAATCGGCGTTGAGATAGCCGCGCCAGAATCGGTCGGTGATGACGGCGACCGGCGCGGCGGTCGAGTCGTCGCGCGGCGAGAGCACGCGCCCGCGCGCCGCGCGCACGCCCACGACGTTGAAGTACGATCCGTCGACGATGTCGAGCCAGCCGCTCGCCGACACGCCGTCGGTCTCGAGGACCGCCGACGCCGACGAGACCATCGTCAGGTGCAGCGGCCCCGACGCGAGCGCGCGGTACTCGTCGAGCGAGAAGCGGTCGTCGACGCCGCGCGCGCCGAGGTCGCGCTGCGCCGCGATCAGCTCCGTTGCGGCCGGAATCGGCAGCCGCGCCAGCAGCACAGAGTGGATCAGGCTGAAAATCGCCGCGTTCGCGCCAATCCCCAGTGCGAGCGACGCGACCGCGACCACGGTGAGACCCGGCGAGCGTCGCAATCCACGCCACGCGTATCGCCAGTCCTGGACGACGGCCTCGAGCGGCGGCGGCACCCACACCGAGCGCGCTTCCTCGCGCATGTACGTCTCGTTGCCCATCGCGCGTCGCGCCGCGACGTGCGCGTCGGCGGCGGACAGTCCGCGCCGGCCGAGCTCCTCCGCGACTCGCGCCTGATGAAACTCGAGCTCCTCGCGCAGGTCGTCGGTGCGCGAGCGCGAGTGCATCCAGTACACGAGCCGCCGGAGCCAACGCATGAGCGATGTCATGCGAAGCGCAGCACGGCGTGGATCGCCCCGATCATTCGCTCGAAGGCTTCGTGTTCGGCGGCGAGCTGCTTGCGGCCGGCGGCGGTCAGGGTGTAGTAGCGCGCGCGGCGGTTGTTGTCCGACACGCCCCACTCGGCGCGGACGTATCCATCGAGCAGCAGGCGCTGGAGCGCGGGGTAGAGCGAGCTCTCGCCCACTTGCAGCACGTCCTTCGACACCTGCCGCAGCCGCTCGGCGATGCCGTAGCCGTGCATCGAGCCGCTCTGCAGGGCGCGGAGGACGAGC
>Ga0068856_100005732_pt1 | contig 12234 bp, 11 predicted proteins | sample KBSCornC62_FD_66595 | JGI IMG/M metagenome (GOLD analysis project Ga0068856, IMG submission 66595) | Corn rhizosphere microbial communities from Kellogg Biological Station, Michigan, USA - KBS Corn C6-2 | ecosystem: Host-associated > Plants > Roots > Rhizosphere > Soil ...
CGAATCGGATCGTCCCTTCGACGCGCAGTTCGGCATCGAGGCGCAATCCGACTACCTCGACCGCGCGCTGACCGCGCTGCGCCTGTCGCGCGCCACGATCGTCGGGATCGATCTCGGAGGTGCGGTCGCGATGCACCTCGCGTACAATCGTCCCGATCGCGTCGAGCGGCTGGTGCTCGTCAATCCGATCGCGTTCGACGACGTGCCGGCCGACGACATCAAGACGATGCAGCGGAACACGGCGCGCTTCGCGTTCCGCATCTCGCGCGGCGTGCTCGGCGCGGCCCCGCTGATGCGCGAGCTGCTCGAGCGCAGCGTCGCCGACGCGAGCCACATGCCCGACAATCTCATCGCGCGCTACCTCGCGCCGTACGTGGGCGCGGAGGGCGTGAATCATCTGCTCGCGCTCGCGCGCGCCGTGGATGAGGAGGACATGACCGAGGTCGACCTGACCCAGATCGACTGCCCGACGCTCATCGTCTGGGGCGATCAGGATCCCTTCGTCAGTCCTCGCCTCGCCGATCATCTCGCCGACACGGTCCCAGGGAGCCGGCTCGTGCGGTTGCCGGGGACTGGCCGCCTCGTCCCCGAGGAGGCGCCGGACACGCTCGCGAACATGATTCTCGAGTTCGTGGGCGCCGCGGCGGTCGTCCGCAGCGAATGATGCCCCGGCGACTCCGTCGGAACGACAAATGCCTGAAAAAAAGTTGAAAACGCCTGGGTCAACAGCGCCCGACTCGTTAGATTTATTTGTCTTTCACCCAAATCCCTGTACATGGCCAAACAGCAGAAACGTTCGATGAAGGCGCCTGCGACGCCCTCGCCTTTCGAGGAAGCGCGCGACGAGTTGTTCCAGCATATCATGCGGTGCGGCGTAGTGGGAGCCGATCCGGATCACGTCTCGGACTGGTTCAACGAGACGATGGCCTACATGACGGAACGCTACCCGGAGCTGAGCGGCGAGCAGATCGACGAGTTGCGCAAGCTCGGTGAGCGGTTCGCCCAGCCTCCGAAAAAGCGCGACGATACCGCAGCCGCCTAGATGAACGCCCTCGAGATTGGGGGCGTTTTCGTTTAGTGCTGAGGGCGCGGTGGTACATCGCGCCGGTCGCTGTGGTTATGCGTGATCCGTAATCCGTTTTCCGTTGTTGCGTCGGCGAAACCCGCAAAGATGCGACTGCCGAACGGACGACAGAGAACGCACGACGCATAACGACAGCGACCGGCGGCTGACCCAATCTCGCCGTTAGCGGTACCTCCCCGCCGACCGTCTGACCACGACCCCTACCCTCCCCCCTCCGCCGAGCCCGATCTCGAGTGCCGGCGTGAACCCGCCGTGCGCCCTGCCTTCCACGTCGAGCACGCCGACGAGGTACGGTCGCACCCGGTCGCGATCGACGTAGGCGAGACTCAAGCCTCCGCCAAGTGAGAGGCCGAGCGGCACTTCGCGGAATGGATCGAGGAGAAAGCGCGAGATCACGTCCAGACGGCCGGCGCCGCGCGCCGTGCCGTCCTGCCACTGCGCGCCCGCGGCGAGGTCGAATCCCGTGCGCACGTAGATCCCCATCGGCACCACGACGCCCGCGCCCGCCTCGGCGGCCCAATGGCGCGCGAACAGTCCGTCGGCCCGGTACTCGGGATACGGTCCGGGCACCAGCGCGCCCTGCGCGTGCCCCACGCGCGGGCCGCCGATCGCGGCCGCCAGGCCGACGCACATGAGCAATCTCGAATGATTCATTGCGCCCGCGCCCGCCAGAGCGCGTGGGTGTAGTCGATGATCGAGTACAGGGACGTCAGCCCGACGGCCCACAAGAACGGCGTCGTCCAGCGCGGTGCGCTCAGCAGCACGAAGAAGGTCGCGAGCTGAGCGACCGTCACCAGCTTGCCCGACAGCCGCGCCTTGAATTCTACCGGGCGAAGCCACGGGATGATGCGCGCGACCAGGAATCCGACGGCGGTCATGAGGTCGCGCGAGATCATGACGAAGTAGCCCATCGTCGACAGCTCGCCGCGGAAGAGAAACGCGGAGACCGCCACGAGCGCGAAGACGCGGTCGGCGAACGGATCGACGAGCGCGCCGGAGCGCGTCGCCCAGTTCGCGCGGCGCGCGAGCCACCCGTCGAGAAAATCGGTGACGGCCGCCAGTCCAACCACCACGAGCCGCACGTCGGTCGTGCGCGCCAACACGAACGCGACCGCGAGCGCGACTCGCGACAGCGATACGAGATTGGGGACCGCGCGCCATCTCGTCCGCGCGCCTGCCCTGAGCGGCGTCGAGGGGGCCATGACGCCAAACCTAGTCGGCTGTGGAGCGCTTGCCAGCGCGGAATGCCACTCGTACTTTCGCCAGTCTCCCCCATGGCGAGGCATGGAATGGCCGAGGTCACCGAGCTGCTGAAGAACGTGGCGATCTTCAAGAATCTGGACGCCGAGGAGATCGCTCAGGTGGCCGACGTGTGCAAGGACGAGAAGTTCGTCTCGGGCGAGTTCATCTTCCGCGAAGGCGAGCACGGGAACCGGCTCTATCTGATCGTCGAGGGAGAAGTCCGCATCAGCCGCGACGTGCCCGGGAGCGGGGAGGAAGCGTTGGCGGTGCTCAAGCCGGGGGCGCTGTTCGGCGAGATGGCGGTGTTCGATCGGAGCGAGCGCTCCACGCACGCCATCTCGAACGGCGGCTGCACGCTGCTCTCGATCACGCGTCCCGATTTCGAGATGCTGCTCGACTTCAATCGCGAGCTGGCGTACAAGGTCCTGTGGGCGTGCGTGCGGCTGCTGTCGATGCGGCTCCGATCCACGAACGACTCGCTCCGGTCGTTCCTCGCGATGTCGATGTTCTGAACACGAGAGACGTTGCCAATGAATAATAAGACTTTCCTCATCATTGCCGCGGCGGCGCTCGCCGGCTGCGGCGCGCGGACCACGACGGCCGTGCGCGCCGGCCCGGCGCCGCAAACCGAGACCTATACCTACGCCCTCGAGGCGGTGGACCGCACGCTGGGCCTCCGGCGCGACACGAGCGTCACGCACGTGCTCGCGGACATCAGCGCGGCGAATCTTCGCCGCACCGACTCCACGCTCGTCGCCTTCGGCACGCGGAACACGTTCTCCGACACCCTGTCGAACACGCGCGGGATCGGCGCCGCTCGGCGGTGGATCCACGGGCAGCTCGAGCAGGACGGCAAGGCCTGCGGCGGCTGCCTCGAGGTCGAGTACTACGGCGAGGTCGTCCCGGTGCAGCGCGCCGGCGGACGCGCGGTCAACGTCGTCGACGTGCTCGCCTGGCTGCCGGGGCGCGACACGACGCACGTCGTCGTCATCGGCGGACACTACGACTCGTGCATCTGCAGCATCCGCGGCGGCGGCAACGACTCCACCGCCGACGCCCCGGGCGCCAACGACGACGGATCCGGCACCTCGGCGGTGATGGAGCTCGCGCGCGTGTTTGGGAAACACTATCCTAAAGGATTGAATTCAAGCATACTATTTGTCGCCTATGCCGCCGAGGAGCAGGGGCTGCTCGGCTCCGAGATCCTGGCCAAACACCTGCACGACGCCGGCTATCACGTGATCGCCGGGATGGCCGACGACATGGACGGCAACGTGAGCGGCGGCGGACGCACGGACTCGACCAGCATGCGCATCTTCGCCGCCGATCCCGATAACTCGCCGAGCCGCGAGCTCGGACGCTACGTGTGGGCCCTCGACGCGGTGTACCTGCCGTCGTTCGAGGTGCTCCCGGTCTGGCGCCTGGACCGCATCCAGCGCGGCGGCGATCACGAGCCGTACATCAACCTCGGCGACGCGGGCCTCCGCTTCTCGGAACGCGTGGAGAACTACAATCGCCAGCACCTGCCGACCGACGACTTTGCCCACGTCAACTTCGGCTATCTCGCCAACGTCGCGCGCGTGAACGCCATGACCGTGGCGTCGCTCGCGGCCGCACCCGTCACGCCGGCCAATGCGCGCGCGACGCGCCAGGGGCGCGCCGGCGCGACGGCCACGAGCAACGCGGAACCGACCAACTCCGGCGGCCAGGATTGGACGCTGAGCTGGGAGGCCTCACCCGGCGCGACCTCGTACGAGGTGCTCGTGCGCAGCACCACATCGCCGACGTGGGAGCAGGTGATTCCGGTTGGCGGCGCCACGAGCTGCACGCTCGAGCGGCAGCTCGACGACGAATGGGCCGGCGTGCGCGCGGTCGGCGCGCACGGGGCACGCTCGATGGCGGCCTCGATGCCGGCGCCGAATCCGCCGCGTCTGATCAATCGGCCGCCCGCCACGGGAGCTCCGGCTGCGCCGGCACCGCCGCGAACACCGCGCTCCGCACCGTCAGCACCTCCGCCAACGTGCGGCGCGTGATCCCGATTCCGATTTTCGGCGCGAGCGCTTGGATCGACCGTACACGCATCTGACCGCCGAATTCACCGGCGTTCCCGCCGAGCAGCTCGACGACGCGACGCTGCTCGGCGGTTTGTTGATCGCGGCGGCGAGCGCGGCAAGCTTCAGCCCGCTCGGCGTGCCGGTCGTGCGGCATTACGTCGGCGGCGGCGTGTCGGCGGTGCTGCTCCTCGAGCATGCGCACCTGGCGGTTCATGCGATCCCCGATCGCCAGACTCTGCTGTTCGACGCCGTTGCGCCAGCTTCGCACGACTTTCGCAAAGCACTCGAGGTCTTCTCGCGCCGACTCACGGCGCGCGACATCAAGAGCGATTCGCGCGGACGCGGATGAGAAATTGGCTGGCGCCGGCGCAGTTCGCGCTGACGGTCATCATCGTACTCTGGGACGTGGTGTTGGCGGGGCGCATCGCGCAGAACCGCCATTCGCCGCGCGCCTTTCAGGCCATCTCCGGATTGATCGCGCTCCTCGCGATTCCGGGGCTGCTGCTCACGCTCGCCACGTCGACCGTGATCACCGGCCGCGCGGTGGCGACGATGGACTGGATCTGGCCGGCGGTGCTCGTGCTCTTCGCGGCGCAGGCGACGTTCGCGTTCGCGCGCGGGCTCGTGAATCCGCTCTGGGGCGTGCCGATCCTGATTTATGATATTCTCATTGCGATCATCGGCATCACGCGCTACATGGTGGCGCACGGCGTGACGCCGGCGCGCCCGCTCGTCGCGCTGCTCGCCGCGTCGGGGCTCGGGATGGTGTTCGCGACCGGGACGCCGAACGTCCTCGCGACGCCGCTCTATCTCAACGTGCCGATGGTCTCGCCGGCGTTTCCCGCGCTCCGCAAGCTGACGGTCTCGTTCCGGCTCTTCATGACGCTGCTCTCGATCTTCTGGGTCGTGGCGATCCTCGTCATCGGCGGCCCGCGCGCGGTGACGCAGCTCCGCAACTACGACCTGCACCGGCACGATCAACTGCGCGAGCGGCCGAACGCGGACTTCGCGATCGGGCTCAAGATCCTGCCCGATGTCTCGAGCCCGCCGTCGCCGGCCGCGATCCGCAGCGACTCCGCGCTGGTCGACACGATGGACGTGGACGCCGTGGAGGTCGTGATCGATCCGGGCGCGAGCCCGACGGCGATCGACTCCGTCGCCCGCGTGCTCGAGCCGACGCGCAGCGACAGCATGACGGTCATCGTCGCGATCGGCTACCGGGGCGCGGTGCTGCCGGGTCTGCGACGCGCCCCGCTCGACGAGACGACGCGCCTCGCCACGCTCGACCGGGTGATGCGGCGCCTGCGGCCCGACATCATCTTGCCGGCCGAAGATCCGTACGGGAGCGGCGACCGCGCGGTGGGCACGCTCCCGCCCGAGCGGTGGGAACGGTACCTCACCGACGCCGCCCGGGTCGCCAAGGGCGTGAACCGGCGCGTGCGCGTGGGACTCGCCGCCTCGTCGTACCGGCCGGCCGACAGCACGCTCTACGCGTGGGCGGCGCGGCCGGATTCACCAATTGATATTCTAGGATTCTCATTCTTCCCGTCGCCGTACATCGGCGGCGGCATCCAGGCCGACACGCGAACCGCCGACCGGTGGATGCGCGCGACCCCGCCGCGCAAGGATCACTGGATCTTCGCGACCGGAGGGTTCCCGCTCTCCTACGGCGAACAGAGCCAGGAGGACGCGATCTGGGAAGTGATCGCGTGGGGCACGGATCACCCCAAGATCAAAGGCGTCGTCGTGTACGAGGCCGGAGACTACGGACTATCGCGCGGACTCCGCGCGCCGAACGGGCGGCTGCGTCCCGCCGCGGGCGCGGTGATGCGTGCGCTCCGCGCGATTCGGGAGTCGGCGCAGTAGCTCGGCGCTACTTGCTCCCCCGCACGATCCCTTCCACCCGCCGGCTCTGATCGAAGTACTCGTTCGCCACGCGCTGCATCGCCTCCGCCGTGACGTCTGACACGCGCGCCTCGTACTCGACCAGCTCGTGCAGCGTCCCGAAGAGATAGGCGTCGATGATGTCGCCGAGCACGGCGCCGCCGCTCTGCTGCCGGATCGCGTGCGAGCCGATCGCGTACGTCTGCGCCCGCCGCAGCTCCTCCGCGGTCACGGGCTCGTCGCGCAGCCGCCGGAATTCGGCGAGCAATCCTTCGCGCGCCGCATCTTCCTGCGCCGGCGACGTCGCGATGTACGCCGCGAACGTGCCCGCGAGCCGGCGATCCGACGCGAACGCGTGCACGGTGTAGCAGAGCGAGCGCTTGTCGCGGAGCTCGTCGAAGAAGCGGCCGCCCAACCCGCTCGCGACGCTCGAGATCATCGCCGCCGCATAGCGCTCGTCGTCGCCGCGCGCGGGACCCGGGAACATGAGGACGAGCGCCGTCTGCGCGCGTTCGCGCGTCTCCACCAGCGTCGTGACGCTCCGCGGCCACACGGGCTCGGCGAGTGGTTGCGGCGCGCGCGGCCGAAGATCGCCGAACGCGCGTGCCGCGAGATCCGCGAGCTCGTCGGGATCGCCGTCGCCGACGAGCGCGATCATCGCCGGCGAGACGAGCGCGTGCTCGCGGTGCCAGCGCTTCACGTCGTCGGCGCCGATGCGCGCGAGCGACTCCTCGGCGCCGGCCGCGGGAATGCCGTACGGATGTCCATCGAACGCGGCTTTGTTCGCGAGACGCATCGGGAATCGATACATGTCGTCGCGCAGCGCGATGACGTCGGCGATGGCGATGGAGCGCTCGGTCTCGAGCGCCCGCGCATCGAACGTGGGATGCTGCACGACGTCGGCGAGCAGCTCGATCGCCGACGTCGCGAACTGGCGCGGCACGGAGATCGACCAGCCGAGACTCTCCGAGCCCGCGGAGGCCGACACGCTGCCGCCGAGCATCTCCCCTTCCTCGGCGATCTGAAGCGCGGTGCGCGACGCGGTGCCTTTGACCGACGTGCGCGCCATGAGCATGGTGAGTCCGGCGAGATCGGGAGCTTCCTGGCTCGCGCCGCCGATCATGTACACGCCCGCGTGCAGCAGCGGCGCCTCGGGTTTGATGCGCACGAGCACGGGGACGTCGTTCGCGGTCCGGTAGACGCGAACGCCCGCCTCCTCGCGCTCAAAGGTCGCGCCCTGTCCCGCCGGCGGCGCGTGCGCCGCGTATGGCACCGCGGCCGGCAGCGGCTCCGGGCCCGGCTCGGTGTCGAGCAGCGCGCGCATCGCGTCGGCATCGGCGGCCACTTCCGCGCTCGACTCGGGACGGTACACGATGACGCCCGTGTTGTCCGCGCCGAGATATCGATTCGCGACCGCCACCAGATCGTCGCGTGTCGTCGTGAGCAAACGCTCGAGATACCGATCGCCCATTCGCCAGTCGCCGAGCGCTTCCCACTCAGCGAGGTAGTTGGCCTGGCCTTCCATGTCCTCGAGCCGGCGAACCCACTGCGATTCGTACACACGCTTCGCGCGCTCGATTTCGAGATCGCCGATGTCGCCGTCGCGCATCGCGCGCACCTGGTCCCACACCGCGCGCGCCGCGTCCGCGGTGGACGCGGGCGGCGTCTCGGCCTGGATCACGAAGACGCCGATCTCGGTCGGCGTGTAGTTGTACGCGGTGATCGACGACGCGAGCCGGCGCTCGCGCACCGAGCGGTACAGCCGCGAGGCGCGGCCGCTGCCGAGGATCGCGGAGAGCAGGTCGAGCGACGGCGTATCCGGGTGCGTGGTGCCCGGCGTCCGCCAGCCGATCGCGAGCTGCGTCTGCCCGATGTCGCCGGTCCACTCGCGGTATCGGAAGCCGGAGACGCCCTCCTCGATCGGCCCGGGATGGCGCATCGGCTCGCCCGAGGGCAGCGAGCCGTACAGCCGCTGAACCTCCGCCAGCGCCTCGTCGGGGTCGACGTCGCCGGCTATTGAGAGAACTGTATTTCCAGGATGATAAAAATTTCGATAGAAGTAGACGAGCTGGTCGCGCGTCAGCTCGCGGAGACCCGTCTCGCGGCCGATGCGCCAGCGCCGGATGCGGTGCCGGTCGTGCAGCAGCTCGTACAGCGTCTCGTTGGCGACCGCGCCCGGGCTGTCGGCCTTGCGCTTGGCTTCCTGGATGATCACCTCGAGCTCGCGCGCCAGCTCGTCGGCGTCGATGAGCGATCGCGCATAGGCGTCGGCCTGCACGTCGAGGCCGTGCGCGAACCCCGACGCCGGCAGGACCGTGTAATAGCTCGTGTGATCGTAGATCGTGGCGGCGTTGAGATAGCCGCCCACGGCCTTGGTCTGCTTCGCGATCTCGCCGACGCCGCGCGACGGCGTGCCCTTGAAGTACATGTGCTCGAGCACGTGCGCGATCCCCACCATCTCGTCGGTCTCGTCGAAGTAGCCCGCGTTCACGTACGTGACGATGGCGACGACGGGCGCCGATCGGTCGCGGCGAATGAGAACGGTGAGGCCGTTGGCGAGCCGGGTGCGAACGACGGTCGCGGGATCGAGCGCGAAAGCCTGTGCGGAAGTGCTCACGTCGGGTATGGAGATCGGAGATTCACGGCGGGAGCCCGCGGTCGCGACGCCCCCGTCGTGCAATCTCACCGAACCCGGCGGGCGATGCTACCCGACCGGCGCCGAGCTCAGGCCTTGGTGAGCGAGCGCTTCCGCAGAATCGCGAAGCCGATCGCGAACGCCGCGAGACCGTAGCCGACGTTCCACCAGAACCATTTCGTCGGGAACGGCACGCCCGTCGCCGCGTCGCTGAGCGGATCGAGACCGATGAACCAGCTCTGCACGTCGTTGAGTCGTCCGAGGGGCGGAAAAACGTACGCCGCGGCGTGCAGCACGCCGGTCGAGCCCATCCACCGCTCTCGCAGCAGGGCCGTGAGGAGCATGAGCATGACGGCGATCAATCCATCGTACTTCGTGAGCGCGGAGAGCGCGAAGATGATGCCGCCGATCGTGACGACGAACGCCGTCATGTCGACGACGAACTTCCACGACAGCGCCGGTGATTCGAACCGTCCCCAGAGCGCCTGCATGACGCACGCGACGGCGATGAAGCCGACGAGCCGCACGACGAGCGACTGCGCGTAATACGCGGGCACCGACAGCGGCTTGGCGAACAGAAATCGCGTGTAGCCCGAGACCCGGTCCGTCGCGAGGATGCCGTTCATCGCGAGAATGGGCGCGGTGAACGAGAACATCGAGAGCAGCTCGTTGTAGGTGTGGAGTGCCAGCGTGGGCGGCAGCGGCCGGTGCGTCGCCGCGAACATCTCGGTCTGCGCGTGGATCTGCGCAATGAAGAGCGCGCCGAGGAGCCCGAACAGAACGATGGTGACGATCGCAGTGTTGATCGTGAAATCGCGAATCTGCCAGAGCGAATAGCGCCCGAGGCGCGCGCGGCGGCGCGGGAGCGGAATGGACGGCGCGGTCATTGGGCCACGGCCTCGCGGAATTGTTGTTCGAGCGCGCTGTGCACGGGCGTGAGCGACGCGACGAGGGCGCCGCGGGCCATGAGATCGGATAGCTGCGCGTTGAGGGCCGGGAGCGGCCGCTCCGGCAGATCCCATTCGGTGGCACTCACCGCGACGGCGTCCGGGAAGACGGCGGTCACGTGCTCGGCGCCGCCGCCGACGACGAGCCGGTACGGCGCCGATACCGCGGCGGCCGACGCCTGGCGCAGATCGACGACGCGCTGCAGGCGCCCGTGATCGATGATCGCGACACGGTCCGAGAGGCGTTGGAGCTCGTCGAGGTTGTGCGACGCGATGAAGATCACCCGCTCCGGGCGGCGCAGCGCCTGCATCAGCTCGCGGAAGCGCTGCGTCCACATCGGGTCGAGGCCGTGGGTGGGCTCGTCGAGAATGAGGATCCGCTCCTCGCAGAGCAGCGCCTGGGCGAGGCCGACGCGCTGGAGGTTGCCTTTTGATAGTTGTTTAATGAGTTTTCTACGATGCTCGCCGAGTCCGAGCAGCTCGATGGCGGCATCGACGCGCGCCTGGACGTCGGCCGGCGCGACACCGGCGAGGAGCGCGTACCGCCGCAGCGCCTTCTCGGCGCGCCACGACGGCGGGATCGCGATCAGCTCGGAGAGGTAGCCGATGCCGTGCCGCTCGATGAACGCGCGCGGCCGCATGCCGTAGATCGACACCGTCCCCGACGTGGGCGGCAGATAGCCAAGCAGGAGCCCGATGAGCGTGCTCTTCCCCGCGCCGTTCGGCCCCGCGAGCCCCAGCACCTCGCCCTCGCGAATCTCGAGGGTGAAGTCGATCACCGCGTTGACCGGCCGGCCGAGCAGACTGCGATAGGTCTTGCTGACGGCGGAGAAGGAGATCAAGAGGGAGAGGTTGGAGGCCGGAGGATAGAGGCTGGCAAGCGCGGAAGGCGCGTCCTACGGGGTGGCGCGAATATAGTAATGCCAAAACTCGAATCGCGCTGCAGCGAACCTCCAGCCTCGACCCTCGTGCCTACGGCCGCGGCACGACTCCCGGCGGATTCGTCAACGTGCCGCCAGGCACCGGCGTACCGGGGCTGGTTCCCGTCTGCGACGACGGCGCGGCCGGCGTGCAATTGCTCCATGGGCCCGGGCCCGCGCGGGTGAGGAACGTCGCCGCTTCGCTCGCGCGGTTGAGGCGTGTGAGCGTACAGCCCAGATAGCCGAGCGAGACTTTGTCCGACGGATTCGCGCGCACCGCCTTCACGTAGAAATCGCGCGCGAGATCGTAATTGCCCTGCGTCAGCAGATTGGCGCCCATCTCGCGCAGCGCGAGCGCGTTGTTCGGGTCATCCTGAATCGCCGCCGTCAACTCCTGCGTCGCGAGCGGATAGTTGCCCACCTCGCGCGCCATGCGACCGAGGTAAATGTGCGGAACAGGATTCTTGGGATCCTCGCGCGCCGCCTTATTGAAGTCGCTCACCGCAACCTCGCGTTGACCAGCGCCGTACGCGGTGACGCCCGCTTGCAAGGAATCGCTCCCGTGAGTCCCGAAGACGTAATAGCCGATTGCGCCGAGGATCACGACGAGCACGATCGCGATGGCGACCCACGCCCAGACCGGCATGTGCGGTCGCGTGCCGGCGGCGGGAGGCGGCGGCTCCGGAACGACGGGTGCGGGCGCTACCGGAGCCGTTGCCGTTGCCGCCGTCCCCGGAGCGATCGGCGCGCCGTGAGGCGAGTCGATCCCGGCGTCGCCCATCAGCGCGCTGTCGAGCCTGAGAAACGCGGTGCGCGTCGCGTTGATGTCAGCGGCCGTCGGACGATACGACGTGTTGTGCACGCGATCGTGCACGGCCAGCAACTCGGCGAGCGAATTCGCCTGCTCGAAGTCAATGAGCTGCCGCTGCCTGGCCTCTCGGATCAGCGCCTGCCCGCTGAGGACGGAGCTGCCGACGAGGGAACGGAGGGCGTCCTCGACGGCGCCCCACGTCTCGATCAAATCGGCGGCGAGATCCTCGGTGCCGCGATTGACGTCGAGGCGCGCCACCGCGGGCCGCGCCGCATCGAGTGCGGCGCGCGCGCTTCGCTGCGCGAGTGTGCTCACCGGACGATCCGGAGCAACCCCGCGACGGCGCTACCGCGGAGGAAGCTCTCCGCGTCGTGAGTCGGGATGCGAACCCCGGTCTGACGGAAGCCGTGCTGCGACATTCCGTTCATGAATTCCTGCATCGAGTGCGAGGGATTCCCCGTCTGGTCTCGCATGCGGCGCACGATCTCCTCCCAGGACCCCTGAAACTCGGCCCCGTCGGACACGATGATCTGGTGCTCCGGCGTCACGCCGTCGTCCTGCCGCTCCTGCACGAGCGAGCTGAGGAGTGAGCCGAAGAGCTCGAGCTGGCCCCGAGCCGTTTCAGCGGCCGGTGCAGTATCCGCGCCGGAGCGCGGC
>Ga0068856_100005733_pt1 | contig 12232 bp, 5 predicted proteins | sample KBSCornC62_FD_66595 | JGI IMG/M metagenome (GOLD analysis project Ga0068856, IMG submission 66595) | Corn rhizosphere microbial communities from Kellogg Biological Station, Michigan, USA - KBS Corn C6-2 | ecosystem: Host-associated > Plants > Roots > Rhizosphere > Soil ...
GAACGCCTTCGCTATTGGGACACAAACAAGCGACAATACGTGGTGGAAAACGGCGACTATGAACTGCTCATCGGAGCGTCGTCCGACGATATCCGACTGCGCGTTCCCTTTAAAATCCAATGAGAAACCTGCTCTATTTCCCGATCATAGCTGCTCTGTTCCTCGGTGGCTGTGGCAAAAAAGACCAGCCTGCCGGCCGCGGCGCGCAAAATTCTCAAGTTGTGACGGACTCAGTATCCGCCAACGCGGCTGCGATGCCAGCCACACATGCCACCGTGTCGGTTTCAACGCCCGTCCTCCAACCCATCCTCACCGCCTGGCAGGAAGGCCATACGGTGGAGGCGGTGGAGCTGTTTGCGAAGGCCGATTGGAGCGCGCGGCCAATTTTTCCGCAGGGCATGGCAGTGGGGCTCAATGATGCGCAGTTTAAAGCAATGTCTGATGCCGAACGTCAGTTGCGAAACAATGAAATGCTCGCGCAATTGGACGTGCTCAAGCAACTCGCCACCGCCGTCAATGCGGCGGGCGACCAGGCTGCGTCCAAGGGGGATAATCTCCGCGCCCGACAATGTTACGAATCCTTAAAACAGTTTGGCGCAGCCCTGAGCAATCCCCAAGCGCAACAGCTTCTGCAAATGGTTGGCCAGGTTTCCCGGAACATGGGGGAGCAGGGACTCGGTCGTCTCAAAACGTGAGGCGGACCATCCGGCGCACCAGCGCACATCATATAAACCTATGATTTAACGGCCGAGCAATTGGCTGTAGGTTATAGGTGGCATGCAATTCCCTAATGGCCTATCGGCTGGACCGGCAGTTGTATTCAGGCCACGGTCTTCACAGTCGCAAAACTGCGGCTTTACGCTCATTGAACTTCTGGTTGTGATCGCCATCATCGCCATTTTGGCGGCGATGCTTTTGCCCGCTCTTTCGGCGGCGAAGGAAAGAGCGCGTGGCATTCAATGCCTGAGCAACGAAAAGCAAATGGTCACTGCGTGGCTGATGTATCCCGACGATAACAATAACGTGCTGCCGCCAAACCACGACGGACATACGACCGATCCCACGGTGAATTGGATAGCCGGCTGGATCGATTTTACGGTGAACAATGCGGACAACATCAACCTGACTTACCTCCAGAACGGCCTGCTGGCTTCGTATTGCAGCCGGCAGGTGGGCATCTACAAATGCCCGTCGGATAAATACCAATGTGTGGAACCCAATGGGACGATGGACCGGGTGCGCAGCATTTCCATGAACGGATTCATCCAGGGCGGCGCTTATTACTCTGAAGCCGCCAGCCAGGGTTACGCGCCGAGTTTATCCCACTGGTACCATACGGCGCCGAACAACTTGCGTGCCTACAATAAATCAACGGATCTCATCATTCCGAAACCGGTGGATCTTTTCGTGTTCGCGGAAGAGCACCCGGACAGCATCAACGACGGCTGGATGAATGTGATTGCCGCTGGCGGCCTCGGTTCACCGCGTTGGGAGGATCTGCCCGCCAGCTTTCACGGCAAAAGAACCAACTTCAGCTTCGCCGACGGCCATGCAGAATCGCACAAATGGATCAATACCGGCGGAAGCGCGGCGAATAGCGGGAACCCCTGTGGTACGTGCCCGCCCGTCGTCATGGCCGCAAATCCGGTCAACCTCTGGCTAGCCGGGGCAAGTGCCGAAGATGTTTTGTGGGCCCAAAATCACGCCACGGCGCTGGCGAACTGAGAGATTCATGCCGAAATTTTCGCGTTTCATTATCAACTTCACTGTTGGCGTTGCGCTTTTGCCGGGTGCTTCTGTTTTTGCGGCGTTGTCAGCGCACAACCCGTTAGTCAAACTGGAGCCCTTCGGTTATGCGGATGTCACACTGACCGGAGGCCCCATTGCCGATCAGGCGCGGTTTTCCCGTGAATTCTATCTGGCCATCCCCAATGACAATATCCTAAACGGTTTTCGTCTCCGCGCCGGGCTGCCCGCTCCGGGCAAACCAATGGGCGGCTGGTATGATCCTGATGACTTTGCCGGCGGCTGCACCTTTGGGCAGTGGATTTCCGCGCTCTCCCGCGACTATGCCAATACCGGCGACGTGCGCTTCAAGGACAAGGTGGACCAACTCGTGCACGGTTTTCGCGAGACCATCGCCACCGACGGCTTTTTCTTTGCCTCGATAAAAATTTCCACCAACTGGCCCTGCTACACCTACGATAAAAACTGCACCGGCATGCGCGACGCCTGGACGTACGCCGGGAATTCGGAAGCGCCCGGCATATTGAAAATCATGACCGACTGGGCCTTCAAGAACATGCCGCGCCGCAAGGATGAGTGGTACACGCTGCCCGAAAATCTCTATAACTCCTACCAATTGACGAGCGACCCGCGGTATTTGGAAATGGCCCGCGAATACGACTACAGCCAGGATTACTACAATCGCTTTGCCAACGGCACCAACGCGTTCACTCCCGCACGTCATGCTTACAGCCACATCAATTCCCTTTGCTCCGCCGCCAAGGCTTACGAAGTGACCGGCGACGAAAAGTATTTCCGGGCGATTTCAAATGCCTGGGTTTTTCTCACCGGCACACAAATGTACGCGTCCGGCGGCTGGGGGCCCAATGAGCGTTTCGTGATCGCAGGGCAGGGGGAGTTGGGCAGGTCGGTTTCATTCGAGAACACCCGCTGGCACTTCCACACTCGCGACGGCGGCTATGCCAATAATTTCGAAACGCCCTGCGGGTCTTACGCCAACATTGTCCTGGACCGGTATCTTTTGCGCTTTACGGCCAATCCTCAATATGGCGATAACCTTGAACGCGTCCTGGTAAACGGCATGCTCGCGGCGTTGCCGATGCAGTCCGATGGGCGCACGTTCTATTACTCGGACTATCATCCCGGCGCGCATAAGCAATACTTCCCCGCAGCGTGGCCCTGTTGTTCGGGCACCTACGCCGAGGCGACGGCCGATTACCCGATCGACATCTATTTTCATGATGACCACGGGCTTTATGTGAATCTTTTCACGCCTTCGCAAGTCCGATGGCAACACGATGGTCAAGCGATTATGCTCACGCAAAGCGGAGACGTTCTCACGACTGACACCACGACATTCGTGATTCACAGTGAAAAACCGTCCAAATTTACGCTGAGCATCCGCATTCCAGAGTGGGTGTTGAAATCTGCAAACATTGCCGTCAATGGCCGCACCATAAACGAACGGCTGGTGCCCGGAACGTTTTTCAAACTCTCGCGCCACTGGCGCGATAATGACAGGGTGGCCGTGACGTTCCCCAAATCGCTCCGGTTCGAGCCGGTGGATGACCAGAACCCGAACGTTGCCGCCCTGATGTACGGTCCAATTCTTCTCGTGGCGCTCGCGGATGGCACGGTCAGTCTCCACGGCGATCCATCCCGGCCGGAGGAATGGATACATAAGCAGGATGGGGCATCCGTTCTTTTTAAAAGTGAGGGCGGCCGGATTTTTCGTCCGTTTTACGAACTTCGTGAGGAGAGTTATACTACCTACTGCGAGGTTTTGTTCTAGGTATCAGACAGGAGAAAATGGCTTCGGAAGGCGTTGGGGGCACTTCGTTTGGCAATTTTATTCGCATTCCTGGCAGTTTTCAAAAAAGCGAATAGTTACAAAATATGAATGACGCCGGGCATTGTAAAAAAGTTACAATGCACAAGGCTAATCGTGACCATATAAACCTATGATACACGGCAAAGCCGTACTGTGGTATCAGTTATGCATGCTATTCCCACCGCCGCAAGCTGGTACAAATGGCTTTTTGTTTATATGGATAACGGATTGGAATTCTGCATTTTGCAACGGTGGTACAGAAAAGGTAACGGTCGGCTAACCCCAAACTCCAACGTAGTAAACCCTCCTAGTAAGAATCACGTTATGCGCAAAACCCTGCTAACTGGCCTCGCCGCAGCGGCCTTAATCTCATTCTCCGGCCCGGCGGCGTATTCGCAGTCGCCTTATTTTCAGGCGGTAACCAATCTGAATCCCGTTCTTTATTTGCCCTTGCAGGAAACTGCCCAGCCGCCAGCAATTGATGTGGAAACGAATCTAGGCACGCTGGGTTCACCGGCCAATGCGATCTACCCCTCTGTTTGGGCTACCAAAGGATTTACGCCTGCGGCCACCGCCGATGGGGATACGGCCGTTTTGTGCCAAGGTGGGGGCGATGGCAGCTTCTTAACGGTTCCAACCATGGATCGACGGACTGCAATTCAAAGTCCGAGTTTCACCGTGGAAGCATGGATTTACCCAACGAATTATAATAATGCCGTTGGAATCGTTTCACAGTCAGGCGCAAATCCTGGCGGGCTAAACGGTACTACCAACGCTGGCGGGTTTTGCTTAAGCGCAAATTATATCGCTTATCTTGACAGCGCTAACTTACGCGGGTTTAGTTTTCATGTTTATAATGGGCGCGTGGGTTCGCCTTCCAACGGCAGCCTTCCCCGCTACGGTGCTGAAGTGGCCGTGCCGTATAACTACCAGCTTAACACTTGGTACCACCTCGTCGGTGTATTCGACGGCGTCAATGTCACGCTGTATGTCAACGGTGTGAACATGAATTCAGTGGCGGCGGCCACCGATTTTCTTATTCCGATGCCTGCCGGCACCTCGTTCAACCCGGACTATTGGGACGCTCTTGAAATCGGTGCCAGCCGCGGTTTTCACAATAACCGCTTCGGCGGAGCGATCGACGAAGTGGCCATCTACACCAACGCCTTAACGTCGACCCAGGTTTCCACCCATTATTCCGCGGCAAGCGGCACAGGTTATTCCACCACGGTTCTCGGTGACAATCCCTACATGTATTGGCGCATGGATAATCCCCCCGGTTCCTATACAATTGGAGATCCCACGACATTTCCGACTGCGGCAAACTACGGATCTGTTACCACGACCACAGGGAATGGTACTCAGCCTTACTACGGAACGGCAACGAAACCGGGCGTTCAGGGACCACAATACCCTGGAATGCAGGACCCGAATAACGGAAACCAGAGCCTGGCTGTGCAGATCAATGGAACCGGCGGTGCCAACGGAGGCTCAGCTAACGCGAATGTCAATATCGGCGACGGCGCGACTATTTCGGAAGCTATGCCGATTGATGCGGGCATCGACTCTCGCGGCCTTTTGAATTTCACGAATTTTAACAACTACACAGGATTTAGCGTCTCCATCTGGTTCCGTGGCAATCCCACCGAAGCTAATGGTGGCACCCGTTTCCAAAATATGTGTGGTCACAGTGACAACGGTTGGCGCGTTACCTTGGATCAAAACGGCAAGGTTCACTTTAAGGGCGGTAGCGGAGGCACTGAATTTACCTCCGTCCGCGTTTATAACGATGGCAATTGGCACCAAGTAGTGGCGACCATGACCTCAGCGTCCGAAAATCTTTATGTCGATGGTGTGCTCGACAGCACAACGGCCAGCAGCGCATCCACTGAAAACGGCTGCGTAAACGACGTCATGATCGGCGGCGACCCTCAATATCTCAGTAATGGAAATCAAAATAGCGGTGGCATTCCGGCTTATGTTCTTCACTATGGTTTGACCGGGTCGAGTGCCTTTAACAACGGCGTTCCGTGCCGCGATTTCGGCGGCATGCTGGCTCATTTTGCGTTCTTTACCAATGCTTTGAGCGCCGGCCAGGTTCAGTCGCTTTATTCGGCTGCCGGCGCTCCGCCGGTGATCATGAGTCAGCCGTTGGGTTCTGCTCAATCCCCGAACTTCCCGCGCGTCAATCCAGCCCCCGGTTTCATGTTTGAGGGCGTCATTTCGTCGGGTGCCACAAACGGCCTTTATTATCAGTGGTACTTCAACACGGTTTCTAACGTGGCCACAGCGACGCCGCTCGTAAACAACAACAAATATGCCAGCGTCAACACATCGCAAGTAACAGTAAGCAACCTGGTTGACAGCGACAGCGGATATTATTTCGTGATAATCACGAATAATTATGGTGCGGTTACAAGTTCTCTCGCCTGGGTTGTTATCAATGATGAGCCCATCATTACCAGCCAGACTCCCGCTTCCAATTTTACGCTAAACAGCGGTCAATCACAGATTTTCTCCGTAAGTGTTCAAACTGACACGAACGTTTTCTATCAATGGTACACTAATGGTGTGGGTGATCCTTCCGGCACTAACGCCTCCTACACGTTTGGCCCTGTGACATCGGCAAATAATGGAGAAACGTTCCAGTGCATCGCTACCAATATTTTTGGTTCCGCAACAAGCACGAATCTCACTCTTTCAGTGGTTTCCGGTCCCACTCCGCCGTCGAGTGTTACGAGCAGTCCATTTGGCTCGCAAATTTTGGCACTCAATCCCACTGCATACTGGCCAATGCATGAGTCGCCATCCACAGCATTGGTTCAGCGGGATATTGAAACAAACTATGGCACCTTGGGCAATTTGGGCACGGCCTATTACGGCGACTGGCAGGAACTGGATCAACACCAGATTGTTAATAATCCATTCGTGATTCATTCACAGGCCGGAGCGCTCGCCAACGATCCTGACCCCGCCGTGCAGTTCACAAGTGCCAGCGGATTCCCGTCCGGCGGCTCTTATGCAATAATCCCTCATGACTCTCCCACGTTGACCCTTACACCTCCCTTTACGCTTGAGGCGTGGGTCAAGCCGTATAACGACAGTTTTGGCATCATATTTAGTGTTGGAAACGGCAACAACGGCGGTGTTACCAATCGCGACGCATCCGCCCATGACAACTTTGGCGGCTTTGACTGGCTCTGGGCGGGCACGGCAAATACGTTCAGTATCACCATGCGTTCCGGTCCTACCAGCAACGGCTTTAGCACCGCGGGCCCAACCTCAACTGAACCCAAGACAACCGCAAACTATTTTCCCGGCAATTGGTACCATGTCGTTACAACGTACGATGGCACGAACATCGCCTATTACATCAACGGTGTTCAGGATTCCTTGCAAAATAGTTCTGCAGCGTCGTTTAATCCGGATTCCTGGCATCCTTTAACCATTGGCGGCGGCCGATGGAACGGCGGCATAAACAATCAGTTCGCCGGCGTGATCGACGAATTGGCCGTTTATACCAATATCCTAAGCGTGAGCGATATCACAACGCATTATAACGATGGCATTAGCGGAGCAGCCGGAACGTACAAATCGGATGTCTTGTCGAAGAATCCATTGCTGTATTATCGCATGGACTCTCCCACGTATACGCCGCCGCCCCGAAGCAGTTGGCCAACATTAGCAAATTATGGAAGCGCGGCTATCCAGGGCGTCTACAAGCCAAACGCAGTGCCGGGCGGCGGCCCCGGACCGAATCTTAACGGCGTGCCATTCTCCGGCTTGAGCGGTAACAGTGCGCTGTTGGGCGACGGGAATAGCGTTTTTGCAGACGCCGGATTTGATGCGCAATTCAACCCCGGTGGAACGTCAACAGCCAATCGGACCCCATTCAGCGTCGGCGCATGGGTTCGGACCTATCCTTCAGATAATGCCGATCGTGGCTGGCAATCGTTCCTTGGCCGATCAGACAGCGGCTGGCGTTTGAATATCGACGCCAATTCGTCCAGCGGCACTCCTGCCGGTTCTTGCAACGTGAATTTCAACACTGGCTCAGGTGGGTCCGGTGATATTGGAAATAATAATAGAAATCCGAATACCATTGTCAGCGCGTCAAAGGCCTTCATCAATGATGGGAAGTGGCACTATGTGTTGGGATCATACGATGGCAGCAACACAACCGTTTATGTTGACGGGCAGATTGCCGAGTCGGCGTTTAACACCAATCCGGTATCCAGCAGCGCAGCTTGGAATCTGTATCTAGGGAGCTACCCCAACGCCACCAATGCGGGCGGCGGGCGCAGCCTGGCGGGCAGCATGTGCGAAGCCGCCTACTGGAACGGTTCTTGGCTGTCCTCTAATCAGGTGCAAAATCTTTATAATATCGCGGGTGTGCCTCCGTTTATCCTGACTCAGCCCGTCTCTGGCAGCGCCAATGAAGTTGGCGCCTTTACCAATAGCGTTTCTGCTGGAGGCAGCGGTCCGTTGTCCTACCAATGGTACAAGAACGGCCAGCCCATGCCGGTAGGGGGGCAGACCAACTTTACGCCTGGTTTTGGCCCGACCAACACAACGCTGATTTTGAATCCAGTCTCTACGAACGACCAAAGCCTGAACTATTTCGTGGTAATCACGAATAACTACGGTGCCGTGACAAGTTCAATTTGGTCGATCAATCCCGTGTTTACATTTCCCGTTTTCACGAATGATATTGCTTTCACCAACTTGATTCTTTACGCCGGCGGCCACGCAACCTTCTCTGTTTTGGCCTTGGGCGCTCAACCCATTACGTATCGGTGGTACTCAAACAATGTCGCCGTTACGGCGGCCACCAACACGACATTCCAATTGAATAATGTGCAGCCGGCCAACCAAACCAATATTTGCTATTGTGTGGCCAGCAACTTTGTGGGCGTTACCACGAGTTCGATTGCTGTTATCGATATCATATCAATTCCGGCGGTGATTCCATATTCTCTTGCCGTAATGACCGACAATCCAACGGGCTTCTGGCCGCTGGATGAAACCAATGGTGGTAACCTGACCATCAATTCGGGAGTTATAGCTGTCGCCGACGATTATGCAGGCGGAAATAATGGTCTTTATACTAATTGCTTGCTCGGCCAGGCTGGCTTCAACAGCTCCGATACCAACCGCACTTCTGTGCAGTTTGGCTCGTTCACCTTCACGGGCAGTGACGTTTACAACATTCCAACAAACGTCGATTTTACGGCGACAAATGGAAAATCTTCCAATTTCTCCGTAGAGTGCTGGGCCAAAGGATTCCAGCAGACCGTCGATGCCGGCATTGTCACCAAGGGCTATGGCGGCGGCGGTGAGCAGTTCAATTTGGATTGCGGCTCCGGTTCAGGTGCTTCCCCACATTCGTTCCGGTTCTTCTTCCGTGACGCATCCGGCGCTGTCCACGGCGTGAACAGCACCATTAATCCGAATGACGGACTGTGGCACCACTTGGTGGGTGTCTGCAACGAGACCAACGGCCAGGTTATCCTCTATATCGACGGCCTCCCGGTGGGCACCAACAGCTTCTCAACAGGATTGGGAGCGCTGGCGGGCACAAGGAACATGACGATCGGTGCACGCGCGTCCAATTCCACGACAAATGTTAATGACCTCCAGTTTGTGGGTTTCATTCAGGATGTGTCGGTCTATAACTACGCGCTCAGCCAGCAACAGGTGATCAACCACTATTTCGCCGCGGACATTCCGGCGACGATTGTGGGCGATGCCGCGGATGAGAACGCCTGTCAGAACGGCACGGCATTGTTGACCACCACAGTTCTGGCCACACCGCCCGTGGGTTATCAGTGGTACGATAACAACACTACCCTGCCGATTGCCGGGGCCACCAATTCATCGCTGCTGTTGCCCAACATCCAAACCAGCGACAGTTATTACATGGTGGCCACTAACAATTACGGCACCAACCAGACGCGTACGGCTACTGTCACTGTGTATTCCGGCGCGCCCGTCGTCCTCACCGAACCCCCGGCCTCGGCTTTTGTGCCCAAGGGCAACACCATTTCGATCCCGGCGACGGTCTTGGGCACCCTGCCCATGACCAACCAGTGGCAGATGAGCGACACCAATGGCCTGAGCTGGACCAACCTCGCGGATAATGTTCGCACCTCCGGTTCGCAGCAAATCTGGCTCAATATGACCAACAGCCAGCCGAGCATTCTGACGATTGGCCCCGCCAAAGTTAGCGACGGCGGCGACTATCAACTGGCTACCACCAATGGCTCGGGAAGCACAGCCAGTTCAATCGACACCATTACCGTCGGCACCCTGCCCATTGGCTTCAACGGCAATGGCATTGGCTGGACCGCCAACCAGGGCGGCACTTACAACAATCCGCCCATTGCGGGCAACGTGTGGGAAGGCACCGAGGCTGCCAATGGCAGCGAGGTCCGGAGCTTCTTCTTCCAGTTCCCGCAATACATCGGCGCCTTTAGCGCCTCGTTCTCCTACCAGGATATTGGCGGCGGTGGAGCTGACGGTGTTTGCTTCTGCATTCAAAATGATGCGCGCGGTGCTGCAGCCATTGGCGGCGGTGGCGGCAGCCTCGGTGTCAGCGGCATTACCCCGAGCTGGGAACTTGAGATAAACATCTACTCCGGCTCGGCCAATGGCCTGGGTTATAACATCTTTACCAATGGTGTCGTAGGCAGCGATATCGTGCCTACCCAGGGCACGAACACCATAAGCTTCGCCAGCGGCGATCCCATCAACATCAGCCTCTTCTACATCGGTGGACGAATGACCTTGACGTTCGTCGATACCGTAACCACGGCCACCGTCACTACCAACTTCGCGGCGAACATCCCGACCGCCGTGAACGGCCAGACAGCCTACATCGGATTCACCGCCGCGGATGGCGGGGTGAATTCGCAGCAGGTGGTCACGAACTTCCAGTTCGCCAGCCTCGCCAGCGAATCACTGTCGGTTTCCAACGGAACGAACGCCGTGATTTCCTGGAACGGCCTCATTACCGGCTACACGTTGCAGCAAAACGGCAACCTCAGCACGACCAATTGGGTGGATGTGCCGGCCGCCGACATCGTCACCAATGGCCTCCACAAAGTCACCGTGCCGATCAATAGCGTCACCAACCTGTTCTACCGGTTGAATTCATCGGATTAATTTCCGGAATGTGTCGGCCGCCGCTGCCGGGAGCGTGTCTTCGTTCCCGCAGCGGCGGCGCAACAATGCTGGCGCGGATGCCATAGCCGCAACGTAAAATCGTAAATTTAAACAATCAAAAAAGCAGGCAATTGCGACCGCGGTCCTGCCGCTTAAGGAGTGTACAAGCGCTGCTTATGTACGAGACAAAACTGACATTAGCAGAAACCGTAACCATCCCTGTTTTTACCATTTTAACGCCGCTTTTTCAGCTTGTTTGAATGGCAAACAACTGAAATGCGATTGAAAGAAGCTTTGAATGGAAGCTAGCATGCCTCGTCGAAAAGAATGAGCCGGGGCGGCGATTGTGGTAACAAAACTATAATCAATGTAACAATTTTGAACCTTGAAAAAACAACGCTCGCGTGGATGATAGACGTGGATCCAAATGCAGGCGAAAAATGTAAAGGATAGTATAATACCATGAGAAAATTCGTCGTCCTTCCCATCCATCTGAACACCTCGCGCAATGCCGCGCCCCGTGCCCTGGAGCCAGGTAGCACCGGAGGCTTTACGCTTATCGAACTTCTCGTGGTCATTGCCATCATCGCCATCCTGGCGGCCATGCTCCTTCCGGCCTTAAGCCGGGCCAAAATCCGTGCCCAATCCATCCAGTGCATGTCCAACAACAAACAGTTGACGCTCGGATGGAAAATGTACAGCAGTGATGGCGTTGGAATCTTCCCGCCAAACCCCGATTATAATACCCCGCCGGCGGGCAGCTCATTCCAGGGACGTTGGGTCGGTGGCGATATGCGCGGCGGAAGCGTTGGGTCACCATATACTATCCCTGACTATAAAAACGGTCCATTGCTTGTCGATCCGGTTTTTTCCGTTTTAGGAAACGACCTTAAAAATCCGAAGGTCTTTAAATGTCCCGCTGATCATAGCACGTGGAATGGAGAGGACCGGGTACGCAGCTATTCCATGAACCAAGGAATAGGTTGCGCATTTAATGGAACCCGCAAGGATCCTGATCCGCACGGTATTTTGGGCCATTGGTTGCTCGGCGTTGGATATGCCACCAGCACAGCCCCGTGGAGAACGTATATCAAAGACAGCGATATTATAGGCGCTTTGGGCCCGTCTGATTTGTTTGTGATGGTTGACGAGCATCCGGATAGCATCAATGATGCCGCCTTTGCTGTGTATATGCCTCAAAATCCATTTGATACGACGCATTGGATTGATACGCCGGGCAACACTCATGGCGGAACTTCCTGTGGATTCTCGTTCGCGGATGGCCACACTGAAATCCACAAGTGGCTGAATCCCGGTAGTATTCCAAGCATCGTTTGGGAAGCGACGGCATCGAATATTGGCGGCGGTGCCGGCAGTGCAGTTCCGGCAAACCTGGATATGCTGTGGGTCGCGCATCATGCGACCTGTCCCAGCGGTGGCACGCCTTATTACCCGTGATTAACTAGAGTTTCACCGAAGCCGACTTCAGTT
>Ga0068856_100005734_pt1 | contig 12232 bp, 10 predicted proteins | sample KBSCornC62_FD_66595 | JGI IMG/M metagenome (GOLD analysis project Ga0068856, IMG submission 66595) | Corn rhizosphere microbial communities from Kellogg Biological Station, Michigan, USA - KBS Corn C6-2 | ecosystem: Host-associated > Plants > Roots > Rhizosphere > Soil ...
GCCATTACCGAGGACACCGAAAGCCTAGGCGCATTAGCGGAGCTGGGACCGCGCCTGCTACACGCCCACCTTGCCAGACAATCAATTGGTGTGTACATACAGATGCACCCAAGCGACCGCCGCAGCCAAACTAACCGCACCCGCAAGCTGGCAATAGAGCACATGGACCGCCTGCTCGAGGACTTCCCATCATTGCCTGTGTATCGAGCTCGCTCACTTTCCGACCTTGCTATCTTTGGCGCAAGCGAGCTGAACAAACAAAAGCAAGGCCTGGCTGCGGCCACCGCATAGTGTCAGCCCGCCTTTATGCTACTGTGAGAGATCGTGTAGGTCATCTACACTTGTCCCGATTGGTGCCGGTCGGCCGGCCTCTACGGCCGCTAGAATCTGCTTGCCTTTACGGGCATAAGCCTGGATATGCGGCTGTTGGCGTGCGGCCGAGACATCCTCGCGGCCTTGCCACATAGGAAAACGTGCCTCATCGAACAATGACGCAATTCCTGCGAGTACAATTCGACGGTCCAGCACTTTTACCCGTTCAGGCTCTTCCAGCATCCCGCCAATACGCATACTCACCTCAGAGTCTTTAAAGTCCACATCTTGGTGTGGCAAAAAAGGAGACTGGTTTTTTATAATGCCCCAAAATGTATACAGATTGATAGCCATTTTTTCGACACGTACATCGTCGATCGGGTAGCCGCTAATCAGGTGCGTATCTATCGTATTGGCAACGATCAAAGCCGACATATACGACACGGCTTTGAGATTGGCAGGTAAACGCTCGGGATCGATATTTGCGGCGTCAAATGTTTCGCCACCATAAAAATCCGGGGAAGAGACAATATCCGGAGAAAAGGGCGTGTCTGCTCCCGGTTCTAACGTACTTCGCCACATGTCGTGCACATCATAGCTAAGCTCAACAACCGAAGTGTGATCAAGGCGCCCTAAAACCTCCGGCGTATATGTTACGAGGTCAAACCTACCAAAACCGGTATACTGCGGCGAATCTTCGGGCATAACAGGTTATAATTATAGCATAAACACTACAATTTGTCCACCTCTGTTATAGCACTACGACACTGGCGGATGAAGGCTCTTCCGGGGAGCCGGCAAGGTAGAGATTTACCGTGGTTGGCAGATCTTCGGCAATCGGAACACCATCTTCCACCCCTGTTATCTCTACTTCTGTGCCGGTTACGCTATCACCGCCATCCCCCAGATGGGATGTGCGCTGAATTCGGAACGAAACTGTCTCAGGTTCCAGCTCGGGTCCTTGTGTGTCTATTTCGGGCTGCAGCATCAGGCTTAAAACACCGTGTCTGGCTCTGATCGCGTCTTCAACTCGTGTTCGCAGTTGATCTGTGGTTTCTCCCACGACAGCACATTCTTTGATAGATACCATATTAAGGATATTATATCACTTTCCGTTTGACGAGGACTGTGCGGCAGTACGCGCGTGAGTAGCGCCAAGGTATAGCAGGAGCTTTTCGGCTTTATCGTGAGCAGCTTGTTCGGAAATACAAAAACTATCTCTGAACTCTTGATCGCTCGTTAATGAATACACTGCATACTTTCCGAAGCCCTTTTGGGATATTGGTGAGGCACCACTCGGATCAACTTCACGCAGACTTGCTTTGACGTCAAGTTTCATTTGGGTTGGCAGACCTTCATTGATAAGCCAGTCAAAACCGCCATTTACGTCTTCGGTCGGTGTAGCCCTGCGGTAGGTAAGTCCCGTATGGCGTAATATATCACCAAACGCCATCTCGTGCTGGATTGCTTTTATGCGGCTGCCTATTACGAGGTTGGCGGATTGGCGAATCTTTTTGTCGGCGATGGCAATGTTTACGGAGTTGAGCATGCCAAGCTTCAGTTCGGACGCTTTCATATCAGGAAACTGTCCGGCCATTTCCGTGATCAGATTATGGAAGTTATTGATTGTTGAGAGATTGCTCCTGGCTCGACGACGATCTTCCACCCACTGTTCGCCGTACATTTCACTCGCAGCGTGTACGAAAGCGGGTGTGGCAGCCGTTAACTCTAGAGCCCTCAACTTAAACCTGGTCTCGGGCGTTACGCGGTCACCACCTTTTGTTATCATGTCGTCCGCGCGCTCATGGGCAAATCCGGCAAATACTTGCCAATATTCTGGGCTCTCATCGTCGTACGGGTCGACACCCGCTTCTGTGCATTTCGCCTGGAATCTCTGATCAGACAGAAGCTTGTATATACCTTCCTTGGAAAAGGCAAATCCCGATTCGCGCTCCTGCCTGGACGTCCTGTACCCTTCCGATCTGGGGGAAGGCACAAAAGCTTGAGCATCTTGCGTCTCGGGCAGCTCCTGTCCGGACTCTGCCAGTGCCGCCTCGGGAGTAAATGAGGGAGGTGTGATACCCTGTCGCCTCAGGTGGTCTTCGGCAATGGCACGCAGTCCGGGATGCCAGCCGCCCAGGTCATTGGCGACATGCTCCCATCCGTATGGATCTGGCACCATGCGGTGGTCGGGAGGAGCGATTGGTATGTTTTCGTCCATATTTATTTTTTGGCCTTTAAACATAAGTATACAGCCTGTAGAGTCTGCTACCAACAGATAGTGTGCGCTGCGCTACTGTACGTCGATTCGCATAAAACCCTCGGCATACCTGCAACCGGCCTTTACTCCGGCTGACGTCGCCCAGGACTCAAGCATACTTCGTGCACCTTCGGGACTGGGAATCTGGCTAGTGTGCATCAGCAGGCCCGATACTTTGGTTTCGAACACATCGGAAATGTCAATAAAAAAGTTTTGCCGTTCGAAGTTTATTAGCAACACATGCTTAACCTTGTGTGGTTCCAGCTTTTCGCTAGTACGCAGGTCCGGATATGTCAGGCAATCACGCGCCAGCGGATAAACCGCATCCAAGGTAGCCTGACCCGCCGCCCGGTGATCCGGATGGTTTATAAAGCCATGATCGGCCGAATAGATAAACGTCGGATCCATTACAACGACTGTATCCGGACGAACCTGGCGAATAGTACGCACCACGTCTTTCTTGAGTTCAGGCGTTACCTGCAACATGGCGTCCTCGTAATGCAGGAAGTGTACGCGCGCGGCACCCAGATATTTGGCGGCACTGCGCTGCTCCTGTTCGCGTCTGGCGACTAGCTGCTCGCAGGATACGGCCGGGTCGTCCGAGCCTTTACTGCCGTCTGTAATCACCAGGTAGTGTACCTCTGTGCCATTTTGAGCCCACTTGGCGACCGTGCCGGAAGCGCAAAAATCGATGTCGTCAGCGTGCGCACCAACCATCAGAGCGATTTTTGGGGTGAGCGGTGTCTGTGTTGCCATGCATGCATGATATATCAATCGCTGTGTTTTGGCTGTATGTCGTATTGTGCCCTAGCCGAGACTCTACCCCTGGCTGGCAGCGGTCTTGAGTACACCAGCACCAAGTGCGCGATTTATGAGCGAAACAGGCATGACCGTTGCAACAGTTGGATCAAACCCTGCGTTTTGCGAGGAGTCAGCGCCACGGAAGTTGGTGTACCAGAGTGTACTGATATCACTTGGGCTGAAGCTAACGCCGTCTTTGGTTCCGGCGGTTGAGATCCCGATGAGTTTTACGATACCATTGGCAACCGTCACGACCGGACCACCGCTTGCGCCACCTTCAATATGGATTGCCTGGAACTCACCGTTCGTTGGGCTTGGCCCCATGTTTTGTGCACCGGTAATGACGCTGAGATCCGGGCCATCGATATCCCCGGTTGGTGCGACGATACCTTCGTAGGCGGCAGGATCGGTGTAGAGGTCATCCGAAAACAACGAATTATCTGGGCCGTATGCCGACTGGTAATTGACGAAATCAACCACGTGGCCGGCCGCGGGTTCGGCGTCGGCTATGGGCATCGGATGGCTGGTCAGTGGGCTTGCCAGGCCCAGAACCGCCAGGTCACTGTCAGGGATGGGCAGGTTCTTCTTCTCTTCGCCAGCACTGGGGTTCTCAAGCTTCATTTTGTTGCCGTTTCGTCCGTATATATAGCAGCCTCCGGTCGGGTGTACCTGGCGGCCATCTTGCGTGGTGATGGTGAGGTCGCCAGGACTTTCCGTGCCAACCACGTGAGCGGCAGTTATAACGACTTGCCGCCCATATGCATCTGTTGTAATGACGCCGGTACCCTTCCAGTCACTTGCCGTAATCTCGACAATTTCGCCCGCCACTTGGTTTGCCACGCTGTCTGGCGCGGGACCGGATCCCTCGGCGTAACCACTTACAACGGGTACATTTAATTTGTGCGGCTCAGATGAGGGCATAGGCAACTTTTCGACAGATGAGAAACACGGCACAATATTGCCTTCGGCAACGGCAGCGGCACGTTTTGCACCACCGGACTGTCGTTCTGCTACGGCCACTCCGGCAAAAACAGCTGCCAGGCCCACCGCAAGCCCGGCAGCAGCGGCCAGTACCCTGTTGCTGACCCGTCGGACCGGACCGGGTTCGGCGGGGTTCGCATATGGTGCGTACGGCGAGTAATATTGTTGTGATTCGTATGCGCGAGGCGTGTACTGCGTTTCCGGCCAGCCTACTGATTTTGCGATAAGTAGCTTTGATTCCACACTTGACGCGCGCCGGAGATGGCGTCGCATTACGTCATCATTCACACCGAATGGACTTACCATAGTGTGCGTGGCCAGTGCCTCTACATGCAGATCCAGGGTGGCGAGTATCGTCGGCCGCATGCTTGGTGTAGCTTTGCTGACCAGCCAATCAACTTCATGCCAGTCTACGCGCGGCCGAGTTCCGAAGCCGCCATCCTCAAACCGCACCGCAACGGCGTCGTGCACCGCGTTAAATACATTACTGTCATGCGCTATCTCAAACGCATCACGGGCGCCCGGACTTGCCAGCCGAATGTCTCTGCGCACCGCACTTGATCCAGCTCCCTCCTTATCGCTATCTGTGCGTAGTTTACCAAGCAACGGCCAGTCCATAATCCGTTGTATTGCCTGGTGCGCTGCGCGGCACGAAGCGCGGCCAATTACATCGTGGTACTGGGCAGAGCCGAATCCGTGTTCGCTGACGGCACGACGGGTCTGTTGCAGTACGTCGAAGTCGTCACCGGAAAGCATACGCTCCAGGTCATTCGCACCGGTATATATTGTTCGCTGAACACGTGTTTCGGCATAAGCCACATCGTCGGCTACGGTGCCGGCCATGGCATAGAACAGTTCGGAAGCTTCTGACGAACTTGCCTGGGTCAGAAACTGGCGGTACTGCGCCGTATGTGTCGCGGCCATCCGTCGGTGGTCTTCGGCCAGACCGGCCAGCTCACGGTCTTGCGAGCGGACCGTTTCGCCCAAAGCATGTGCGTACTCCTCGAAACCGTACGATTCGAAGGGTTCAAATGTTGGGACGCGCAGAGGGGCGCCGTACTCCGCAGTGTTTGACATATCAGCTGATTACTCTACCACTTTATATCTGTTAGGTCAATCGTCATAACGGTGGTAGGCTACTGCCTTGTTTTCCGCCTTGCGTTGTCCAAGGCACAAAACGTGCGGTCGTCCACCTTGCCACAATTGTAGTCCGGTCCTGTGCGTCGGCTGTCCGCTGTTTTACAGTTCGCCCACCTAACAGGTACCATAAGTGTATGCGTTTTGATCAAATCTGGCACGGTACGCTGCGCCGGCCGTACCGATTATACGTGCATATGCACGGCGAACCGGGCAAGCCTGTCGTAGTGCTGCTGCACGGCATTGCCGCCAGCGGCGAGTCATGGGACCGGCTGATTGGTTTGCTGGAGCCGGACTACTTCTGCATTACCATTGACCTGCTGGGCTTTGGTCGCTCACCCAAACCACAGTGGGCTAGCTATAGCATCGACCAGCACATACGTTCGTTGCATCGCGCATTCCATGGACTGCGCATTCACGGCGATTTCATACTCGTGGGCCACTCTATGGGCGCCCTATTGGCGACCAACTACGCCCGTCGCCACCCGGCGCATATTCGGCAGCTCGTGCTTCTGAGTCCGCCGGTGTACCCGCCGCTTGATACCATAGAAGGTAAACTGGCGCTGAAACGTACCGATCTGCTCATGCGCCTGTACCGCGCACTGCGCAAAAGCTCGCATATGACACCTCCCAACGTACGACGCTTGAGCAAGCTTGGGATGATCCCGCCATCAATTGCGCGTAGTCCTGCCACCTGGATACCATTCAAACGTTCACTGGAGCGTTGCATAGAGCAGCAAACAATTTTGGACGATATTCGTAGTACCAGCATTCCAGTCGACGCGTTTTACGGATCGCTCGACACGGTGGTGGTCGGCGCAAACGTTCGCAGCCTGACCAAAATCCGTGACGTACGGGTTCACTCCTTCCGAGGCAAGCATTCCGTTGGCGGGGCGTATTCCGAGGCTGTTGCACGTTTGCTGGCTCACTGACCCGCTTGCACTTGCGGCGTATAATGCCGTCATGATTGCCGAAAGATACTACACCCCAAACCCCGATGCACTTTCACCCGTGGGCTTGCTTGAGGTATCGGTCGAAGATGAACCTCCTCTACACAACCACGTGCTCGCCTCGCTTATTCGCCAAGCCGTTGACTATACCGGTTTACAGGACCCGCAGGCGCTTATCATGGAGGCGTTTTATCGTGGCAATGACATTCACCGTGAGCTTGTGTCGGACATGGAGCCCACTGTGCATAGCACGGATGTTGCCTGGCCGCTCAAACAGGCATTATGCGACCAAGACGAGAGCGAACCAGGGAGCATTCCGTTCAGCATATCACTGCTTGACTGTGCCTTGGATTCTCCAGCTCGCCAAGGAGTAAGCTATATTACGCCGGAAGGCTTGGTAGCCGACCCGTCAGACATTGGTTTTACCCGGCCGCTGCTCGAGCAAGTTTCCACCGTGCTTGGGCTTGGTGACGACGAGATTGAGATAGCCAATGAGCTGGGCATGACCGCCTACGGATATGAAGCGGAGCTGATTTGGCGGGTTAGATCGGATGGCAACAAACGCCCGATACTGCAAACCAGCCGGCAGCACACTGCGCTGGGCCGGATTGCTGCGGACGGGTCATTCGAACATATGGTTACGGTACTTAGCCCTGACCACCCCGGCCGGGGTATGCGTGAACGACACGAATATATTGCCCCGGATTGAACTATTTAGATAAATACGTCCGTACAGCCTGCGCTGTTTGTATAAAATGCCTCAACATAGTGTAACGCCCCGCGGTATCAGATTCCTCCCGGAATGTGACCCATACGGGGCAGTTGCACTTCAGCTCTCCTCTTGGAGAGCTCTCCTTTCTTGGTGCGGTTACGGCGCGGTCGGGAACCTATCCACGTCGGTCTCGACGCGGTCGAAGATCCCGAGTGCCCGGCGAGCCTGGCGCTCGTAAGCGGCCTGCTGGCGGTCGAGCTCCCGAAGACGCTCACCGTCGACAGTGGGCTGCCCGATGGTGCGAGCGAGCTCGTTCCAGTCCTGGACCCAGGTCAGCCGGTAGGCCACCTCGAGGAACGGGGAGGGCCTGTAGTCGCTGGCCTTGGCGTGCGGGTTCGGCTCGTGGCACTGGGCCATACGTGCGCCGGCACCCATGCCGACCTCGTCGAAGCCGACATCCCTGGGACCGGAACCACGGACGGAGCGGGAGGCGCTGTACGACCTTGTCTCGAAACCTCCGCCGAAGGATTCGAGGCCGCCCTTCATGGACTCAAGGCCGCCGAGGGTCCCGTAGTTGTAGCCACCGCCACGCACCGCGCGACCGCGGGGCTTGGGCGGCACGATCGGGGCGAAGAACCGGGCGAGGAGCGCGTCGATGCGCGGGTCAGACGGGCTAATCCCGACGTGCCTCGCGACATCGCTGGCCATCTCCTCCCTGCCCTGCAACGGCACGAACTGGAGGACGGCCTGGCCGTCTCCCGGAACGTATCCGTCGATCCACGGCAGCGGCACGCCCGGAGCCCAGTAGCTCTGGGTCGGGTGATCGCTGAGCGGACCGTCGCCTTCGCGCCGGCCGGTGCGCAGGTTGACGCCCTTCATGCTGAAGGACACCGCGCTGCCACCGCCCAGCTCTATGTCACCGATGTAGAAGGCCTGCTCGTGAACGAGCGGGACGACGACGTCTTCGTCGTTCCAGTGACCGGGCACAGCCACGGCCTCACGAAGCTCGCGCACGCTGAGCTCGGGGATCTGGCCGAAGTTGGGGGTGAGCCCGAACGAAGCCAGCGTGCCCTGCTGCCGCTCCAGTTCCGCGGCCACGACGGCCGGGATCTTTGCGGTCCAGTGCAGCGTGGCGCCGACGGTACCGATGGTTACCTGCATGGGTAGAACCTCTTCCTTGGTAGAACCGGATGTAACCGAAAAGGTGCAACTTGTGTTGCTGTGAAGCGAAGTGCAGCAGTTATTTTACAACATATAAACGCTTAAGGCAAGAGTTATACACACCAAAAATACAAAAGATTTACACATGTCTACCCGTGTGGTTTTATATGTCTCATGCATACCGCCAGAACCGTGGACTGTTACTACGAAGCCACCGGCCCGCACCAGGTTGAACGCCACCGGGCCGAGTACGTATTTAACACAGCGTACGCGATCATTGCCCGGCATGTTGGTCGCATTGCGCTTAACCCTGTAAAAGGAGTCCGGCTGCCGCTTCGGGACGACCAGCCAATTAACTACGATAAGCTGCGCATCGGCTCAAATGAGCACGTCGCTCTCTTTACGGGCAGGCGTATCGACGATAGTGGTGAAGTGGCCATTCCGGGTGCACTCAGGCCAGGAATTGGTGGCTTTGAAGTTAATGGTGACGTATTGACTACCCGGTTGATTGTTCAGAACGTATTGCCGCATTATGATCCCACCAGCATTGTCGCAGTCTCGACGGCAGTGCATGAGGGCGCACATACGTTTGGCCTGGGTCACTGTGCGACCAACGCATGCATTATGAACGCAGGCATGACAGCCAATGTGGCCCAAACAATCCTGACCACAAGTGACCCGTTCTGTACTCCTTGTGGCACGTTTCTGGAACAGGGCTTTGACGCCGCTCGAGCGCTAAAGCTGGAAGGCCTGATGCCGCTTGACGCATTGTAAGCTTTTTTCGTAGTTTGGCAGTCCGGACAGCGCACGCTTCCGTCCCTCTTAAACTTACTCCAGAAAGTTGTCGTATATCGGTAGACGTTGTATAATATACATATGGTCCTTCCGGAGACAAGCCCTGAATTCGCACATCGGCCCGCGGCCGTGGTACTGCCCCCTGTCAGCGAAACGCTGCAAGACGCCGACCGTAGTCTGGAGCTGTGGGCGGACGGTAGTCTGCAGGACGCATTGTTGCGGGAACAGATCGAACGCCATGCCGAGTGTGCTCAGAATGTTACTAGTTTTCTAGATAGCCTTTCTGGCGCTGCACGCCCGATTGAAGAGATCGTTGCCAGTGAACAGACGTGTGTATCTGGTGCAACCCGATTTTATACCTCATTGAACACACTTATGCAGGACCCTGAGAACGCCCGACTGGCGTTGTACTTCCCTTTTGAACTAATTCCCCGGGCCGGGTGGGAGCCAGATGATGTTGAGCTTCGCGCTGCATCTGAATCGTTCCGCGAAACATACCTTGACGCCTGGTATTCGCTGCTACACACCCGAGACGCCCGGGCGAACTTTGTAGACGGCGATGTGCTCGAAGTGGAACGGCGTGAAGGAGACCTGCCGCGGGTAGTCAAGGCAGCTCATCTTATACCTGGACTGGTTGAACGCGACGTAGTGAGTGAGTCGGACGTGCTCAGTTTATTTAGCTGGACTGACGATCCCCTACTCAAGCAAGGCATTAGTGATGGCCTGGCGGCTCTGCGCGAAAAACAGGTCTTGACCCAGGATTCGCTATCTGAGGCGAATACGTCAATTGATGTGGTTATTATTGAGCACCGACTTGCAATGGATGCGCTGCTGCGCCATGTACCCACAGATGTAACTGAGCGTCGTCGGGAGTGGCTGGTCCAATCGGTACGAAATGAAACCATCCTGGGTGCGGCAGGCCATATTGCTGATGCGGTGCGTACGGGTACGCTGCCAGATGGCATAGTCTCGTTTGTGGCGGCAGGCACTTCCCGCGATGCTCACCATATGCTCATCGAAGGTGTACGCGAAGCCGTCACCTCTGTTGCATTTACAGATACCGCGCAGTCCCGCACGCTATTCGACCGGTACTACCCTGCCCTTACCGGTTTACTTGAGCGTGAGGATGTGGAAACGGCTGAGCGTCTCGCAATGCTATTCCGGCAGTGCTACCGCGCCGGGGCGGTAGATCGAGCGGTTCTCGACCGGTGGGGCATTGACCTGCCTAATCTAGGCGGTCCGCACTCCGAAAACCTGGCTGGTATGGCCGAAGACATTGAACGGCTTGGCGAAATTACCACGCACATTGCCGAAAGCCCGGAGCTCTCACGCTTTGTGTACCCGGTAGCAGTACTGGGTGGTTCGCGGCTAAAAGGCTATGGACAGCAATCTTCCGACGTCGATGTCAGTGTATTTTTACGGCCCGGTATCTCCGAGGACGACCGTGCGCACGTGCGTGATTTGCTGGAACAGGCCATTGTGAACGGTAGCAAATCGTATGAGCCAATTGAATTCTGGCTGGACCAGCTTAGTGACGGCTCGCTGGCTATCCACGATTTTGCCGGGCCAGATGTTCACACGGCCGACAGCTACTGGACGCACGTGCTTTTCAGTGGCGCCTGGGTGGGCGAAACTGACGCGATCGACGAGCTACAGCGGTCGCTTCTGCCCCGGTATTTCCGTGCGGATACTCCCGCAGCACAAGAAGATCGGCGTTTTTACCTGGAACGCCTAGAGCAGGATGTATTGCAATACCGGCTGATGCACAAAGGATATGTACGGCACTACCCGGAGCAGCCACGGAGTACCGCAACACAGAGCGAAGCCATAGATGGCGCCAGCACATTCTGGGACCCTGGTTACCGCCGCATAGCCACCAGACTGTTTGTGAATAACGTCTTTCTACCGAAGTTATAAAGTGAATTCATAGTAGAAGGGGGCCCGTTCGCGGAGTGATGCTGTTGCATCATCGTTGAACGGACCCCCTGGGGGTGGGCTGACTGCACTCCAGCTTGGAGGCGAGTGCGGGTCTAACCCTTGGGTTGCGGAGCTTCCTAGGTTCGGAAGCTCACGCGGTTAGCGGCTGCCGTAGCGCGGCCTGGGGGCGTCGCGGTCAACGCGGCTTCCCTCGATGGCCACACGGCCGACAGCACCGCCGATGGGCGTGATGCCCCGCACGCCGGACGTGGTCTTGTCCAGCTCCGGGAGCATCTGGGTACCGAGCATGTACAGAGCACCGAAGTACTGGAGCTCTGTGTCGGCCGGCTGGTCCTGCGCCTGGGCGGCACCGAGGACGAACCGGGTCAGGTTCTGCTCGAGCCTCGTGTACGCGGGGCTGACAGCCAGGCCCAGCTGCCGGATCATCTGGTCGCGGTTGGCCGCGCCGATCAGGCCGGGAAGACGGACGTCCTCCAGGGTCTCCTTGATCTGCTTGGCCTCGTACGCCAGGGCGGCAGTGATCTGCACACCGAAGCCGCGGAACGCACTGTTCACGGCGTCGGCAACGGCCGCGGACTGGTCGCGAAGCACCCCGGTGTCCGGCGGCGTCATGAGGCTCGGGGGCAGCGCAGCGCCACCACCACCGGCGATCATGGCCATGAACACCGCGGGGTTCGCACCCTGCTGCACCCAGGCGTCCTGCCAGGCCTTGAGCTGGGCGTAGAACGCCGAAACCGCCGGCCAGAGGCTCTGGTCGATGCGGTCGAGCAGCACCCGCTTGCGCTTGTCGGTGACGAACGAGCCGTCCATGCCGTCGATCGCCTCGAAGATCTCGGCGTAGCTCTTCCTCGTCAACTGCTTGCGCAGCTTGAAGAAGAGGGGGTCGACCTGGTCCTCGTTGCTCTCGGCGTACTGCTCCATGGCGGTCACCAGGAGCCCCGGCACCTCGTACAGCCCGACACGGTCGGCGAGCGCAGCGCGGATCGCGGCCACCATCGTCGAGGTGTCGACCTTGAGCACACCACCAGCCCGGAGCGCCGACAGCCAGGAGCCCTCATCCGGCACCGCGGGAAGCACGCTGTCGAGCGCGGCCGTGTTGAACGCGGACGCGGTCTCGGCGGCGGCTGCCGGCACCGGAGTGAGTGACTTCAGCAGGTTGCGGGCCTTGACCAGCAGCATGCCGGC
>Ga0068856_100005735_pt1 | contig 12232 bp, 6 predicted proteins | sample KBSCornC62_FD_66595 | JGI IMG/M metagenome (GOLD analysis project Ga0068856, IMG submission 66595) | Corn rhizosphere microbial communities from Kellogg Biological Station, Michigan, USA - KBS Corn C6-2 | ecosystem: Host-associated > Plants > Roots > Rhizosphere > Soil ...
CGTTTCCGAAGAAGTGGTCGGCGAGTGCGTGGTCCGGCTGCGCACGAAAACCGTCTGGGAGCTGGTCGGCGCGGTGAGCCGCCGTGACCCCGGCGCCGCGCTCAGCGCGCTCGACGAGGTGTACGATCCGCAAGATCGCGGGCTGCGTTTGCTGGGCGTGCTCGCTTGGTCGACACGCCAATTGCTGCGCTTCGAGTCCGCGCTGAGTGAAGGCCTATCGCCGAACGACGCGGCCGTGCGCGCGGGCGCTCCGCCGTTCAAGGCGCGTGAGCTGGCCGATCAGGTCAAGCGCATCGCGCGGGCGGATCTCGAGCGTTGGCTGGAAACGCTGGCGGAGCTCGATTACGCGCTCAAAGGCGGCTCGCGCCGCCCCGCAAAATCGGTGTTAGAGCACGGGATTTTGAAGCTATGTCGAAGTTCGGAGGCCCGTCCGAACCCACAAGGCCGAGCGCGCACGGCTTGACCCGAGCAGAACACCGCCCCACATTGTCGAGAGACTTCAGCAACATGCCTCTGGAATTCGCGTGATGGATACAACGCCCCGGGCTAGCACGCCCTCTGGAAGGCTCGAACAGCTCGCGCAGGCGCCGCTTCCCACGCGCCACGGCATGTTCCAGCTGCGCGTCTTTCGTTGGGATGACCCGAGCGCGCACCCCGCGCTCAGTCGCGAGCACTGCGCGCTGATCATGGGTGACGTGCGCGGCCGGCGCAGCGTCCCCGTGCGCGTGCACTCCGAGTGCCTGACCGGCGAAGTCTTCTCGTCGCTCAAGTGTGATTGCCGCGAGCAGTTCGAGCACGCCCAGGCCGCCATCGCCAAACACGGTTTCGGCGTGATCCTCTATTTGCGCCAAGAGGGCCGCGGCATCGGCCTAGCCAACAAAGTGCGGGCCTACGCGCTGCAAGCCATGGGCGCCGACACGGTCGAGGCGAACGAGCTCTTGCACTTGCCGGTCGACGCGCGCACGTATGATGTCGCGGCCGCCATGCTGCGCGAGCTGGGCGTCGAGTCGGTCGAGCTGATGACCAACAACCCAGCCAAGGTGGACGAGCTGCGCAAGCTCGGCGTCACGGTCGAGAAGCGACTACCCGTGCTGATCCCGGCCAACCCCTTCTCCGCTTCTTATTTGGAAGTAAAGCGCCGGCGCATGCGGCACGAGCTACCGAGCTCGACCGGCAGCACCGTGGTCGAGCCGAGCCCCGAGCCCGTCACCGCGACGGCCAACGGCCGGCGCGCAGCGCAATAATTCCGCGCTCAGCGGCACAGCCGCAGTGCCGCCGCCACGATCTCGTCGGCGCTGAGCAGTACCAGGTTCGCCGCATCGCCGAGCGGGATGAACGAGTCTGCGCTCGTGACGCGCGCGAAGCGCACGCTCAAACCCGCGTCGAGCACCGCCGCCGCGAGGGCTTCCGAAACATTGCCCGAGCGCCGACATTCGTCGGCCACGAGTAGCCGGCCCGTCGCTCGGGCGTGGCTCAGCACGTCTTCGAGGGGCAGTGGCGAAAGCCAGCGCAAATCGAGCACGCGCGCCGCTAAGCCGTGCACGCGAAGGAGCCGATCCGCGGCCGCGAGGCTCAACGAGAGTCCGTTGCCGTAGCTGACGATCGTCAGATCGCTCGCCTCGGGTCGATAGACGCGAGCGCGAGCAAAGGCTGCAACACCTGCGCCCTCTCCTGCGAGCCACTCGCCGTCGGTTTCGTCGAGTAAGCCGCGGCGGTGATAAAGCGCGATCGGCTCAATCATGACCACGATGCGGCCCGCGCTGCGGCACAGGCGATGCGCGGCGCGGATCAGCGCGAACGCGTCGTCCGCGCGCGCCGGGACGACCACCACGATGCCGGGGATGTCGCGCAATACGGCGAGCGAATCATCGTTGTGAAAGTGCCCGCCAAAGCCCTTTTGATAAGCGAGCCCCGCGATACGAATCAGGCACGGGTTTGCTAGCTTCCCGTTGGAGAAGAACGAGAGCGTCGCGGCTTCGCCGCGCAGCTGATCTTCGGCGTTGTGCAGGTAAGCCAGATATTGGATCTCCGCGATCGGCAGCATCCCGAGCAGCGCCGCTCCGAGGGCCGTGCCGAGGATCGTCTGCTCGTCGAGCAGGGTGTTCCAGACGCGGAGCGGGCCAAAGGCTTCGAATAGGCCCTTGGTCACGCCGTACACGCCGCCCTTTTTGGCGACGTCCTCGCCAAAAAGCAAAGCACCGCTGTCCGCGGCCATCAGCTGCGAGAGCGCGCGATTGATGCCTTGGGCGAGGGTGAGTCGCTCTGCGCCCTCGGCCGGCGCGCGTTCGCTCGGCTCGAGCAACTCCGCCGGCACCGGCCGCGCAATCGCGTTCATCACCTCGCCGCGGCTCTCGAGCCGCGGTGCGACGGCCGCGAACTCGGCTTGACGGCGAGCGCGCTGCTCGGCCTCCCGATCCAAAGCCAACACCGCCTGCGCCTCGAGCGCGCCGCTTTCGATCATTTCGAGCGCCGCGCACAGCACCGGATCGCGACCGAGCGCGCGCTCGATTTCGCTCGCGCTGCGATAGGCCGTATCGACGTCACTGCCGGCGTGGCCGAGCAAGCGCTGGCAGGCGAGATGGAGCACGGCGGGGCGGCGCGTCTCGCGCACGTGGGCGACGGCGCGGCCGGCATTCTCGTAGCTGTCGACGAGCGAGCTGCCATCGGCCGAGAAATAGGCGACGTGCGGCCAGGCGCGGAGTCGCGCCTCGACCCAGCCGGGCGGCGTGCGCACGCTGATCCCGAGCCCGTTGTCCTCGCACACGAACAGCACCGGCAGCGGCAAATGCTGGTGGGCGACCCAGCTCGCGGCATTGAACGCGCCTTGGGCCGTGCTGTGATTCACGCTCGCGTCGCCAAAGCTCGTGAGCACGAGGCGATCGCTCGCTTCTGCAGACGTGAGCTTCAGCCGCTGCATGCGGTCGAGCACGAAGGCCATGCCCACCGCGCGCGGCAAGTGCGAGGCGATCGTGCTGGTCTGCGGAATGATCCCGAGCTGCGAGTGGCCGAACACCTTGTGGCGACCGCCGCTCGCCGGCTCGTCACGCGCCGCCACGAGCGAGAGCGCGATGTCGCGCACGCCGTCGAGCGCGGGAACCGCGCGCGCCCGTTCCAGCTGCAGCGCGGCGCTCCGATAATGGAGCAGCGCCGGGTCTGTCACGCGCGTCAGTCGGCCGAGCACGACGTTCGCCTCGTGGCCCGCGCTGCAGATCGTGTAATGACCGACACCGCGCGCGCGGAGCTCGTGCGCGAGCACGTCGAGATGGCGCGTGAGCAACATGCTTTCGAGCAGCTCTTGCCCGAGGGACGGCGGCAACGCGCGCCCGGGCGTGGCGCTCGGCCGAGCCGCCGCCACTCGCTCCCGAAAGCGGGTGACCAAGAGCTGAATCCGCTCGAGCGACATGATCGGACATTGTACGGGCCCTCGGGGGGCTAAGTCGATCGATGATCGCGGTCGAGGCGCCCGGATGGCGAGGCGAGCGCGCGGGCCTCAGCCCTTCTTGCGGGCCTCTTTCAAGGCCATGAAGCGCGCGCGCAAGCGGGGCGCATAGCCCTCTTTGTTCGCTTGTTTGGTGCGGCCGATGGCCAGCGCGTCGTCGGGCACGTCTTGGCTGACGGTGGTGCCGGTCGCCACGTACGCGCCTTGCCCCACCGTGACCGGCGCGACCATGTGCGAGTCGCTGCCGATGAAGGCGTCCGCGCCAATCGTGGTTTTGTGCTTGTTGTAGCCGTCGTAGTTACAAAAAATCGTGCCCGCGCCGATGTTGGCGCGTTCGCCGACATCGCCGTCGCCGAGGTAAGACAGGTGATTGGCTTTCGAGCCGCGGCGCATGCGCGTATTTTTCGTCTCCACGAAATTGCCCAGGTGCACTTCGGCCTCGATCTCCGAGTCGGGGCGAAGGTGCGTGAATGGGCCGAGCTGTGCGCCATCACCCACACGGCTGGACGTGATCACGGTGTACGGCTTGAGCAGCGCGCCTTCGCCGATCGTGGCGTCGCACAGCACGCAGCCGGTATCGACCACGGTGCGCGCGCCGATGCGCGTCGCACCGCGCAAGAAAACGCCGTCTTCGATCACGGCGTCGACGCCGATTTCGACGCCTTCGTCGATGCGCGGGGCGCCGCGCACGGTCACGCCGTTTTTCGCGTGGCGCCGGCGGATACGCCGCAAAATCAGCTCTTCGGCTTGTGCGAGCTGACTGCGATCGTTCACGCCGAGCAGCGCGTCCGGGTGCCCCAGGACGCCGCTGACGCGACTCGTGCGCGCGATCAGCGCCACGATGTCGGTCAAGTAGTACTCACCCTGCGCGTTGTTGGGGCGGATTTCGAGCAGCGCCTTTTGCACGCTCGCCGTCTTGCCCGCATACACGCCGGAGTTCACTTCGCTGATCGCGTACTCGGCGGGCGTGCTCAGATCGCGCTGCTCGCGAATCTCGGCCACGCCCCCCTGCGTGTTCCGCAGCACTCGCCCGTAGCCCGACGGATCTTCGAGCGTGCACGTGAGCACGCTGAGCTCGTCCGCTCCGGGTTGGTCGAGCGCGGCCACCAGTTTCACGAGCTCGTCCGCGAGCAACAGCGGAGTATCTCCGCACAAGATCAACACGCGGTCGCTGTTCACTTGGCCCAAGCCGATGCGCGCAGCGTCACCCGTTCCGCGCGCCGGATCTTGCACCACGGTGCTGATGCGATCGCCGTATTCGCGACCGAGGGCCTGCTCGATTTCCGGCTGCCCGCTGGTGACCACGACCACTCGCTCCACGCCCGCTTCGAAGGCGGCGTTCACCGCGTAAAACACGAGCGGGCGGCCCGCGATCGGGTGAAGCACCTTGGGCAGCGAGCTCTTCATGCGCGTTCCAAGACCTGCGGCGAGCACTACGGCGCTGACTGGCATAGCTGACCTCTCGCATTTGCATGCGCAAAATGCCAGAAGCTCGTCCACCGAGCGCGCTCGCGTCACGAGTCCGGAACGCCTGGATCGCGTCAGCGGGGGCTGTCATCCCCGACCGCGGCGGCCGGGACGCTCTTGCCGAGCGGTGTCGCGACCGTGACGTCCGGGTCGGGCGTTTCGACGGCGGGCTCGCGAACCTCGGGCTCTTTGGCCGGCGACAGCGGCGAGAGTGTGCCGCTCGCAAACAAATCGCGTTCTGGCTCGTCTTTGTGTGGCGCAACTGCGCGGCCTCGGTCGACGTACACGACGATGCCCTCGCCTGCGCGCAGCTTGTCGGTGCGCGAGCGGCGATTGACGCGCTCCATGCTGCCCACGGTCATCCCGTAGCGTTTGCCGAGCGTGGCCAATGTGTCATTTTCGTGCGCACTGACGACCACGCGCTTGCGGCCGTTTTGGCCTTCGAAGTAGTCGTAAAATTCCGGACTTCCGGCGACCAGCACCCGAGTTTGAGCAGGTGAAACCGTACGCGCGGCAAAGCTGCGATTTTTGTCGACGAACAGCTGCAGCGCCATGCCCGGCTGTAGACGCGCGCTCTCGTCGAGCGCGTTCCACAGCCCGATGTCGGCCACGCTCACCGAAAAGACGTTCGCCACGCGGCTCAGGGTGTCGCCCGGCACCACCCGATAAAAGATCCGCGATCGTTCGGCGTACACGAACTCGCGTGGCGGCACGACGACCACGTCATCGTTCACGTCCGTGTTCGCGCCGCGTGCGCCGCGCGGCACGAGCAACACCGTGCCCGCGACCAGCATCTCTTTCGGTTCGACGTGATTGAGCGCGCGCATGCGGGCTTCGCTCGCGCCGTGCGCATTGGCGATCGATTCGACCGTGTCCCCGAGTTTGCTGACGTAGACCTCGAACGAGTCGTCCGCGCCGTTGCGAGCGAGAGCGGCCGTGCACGCGCTGCCCTTGCCGGCCGGCACGCGCACGCGCCAGTTGGGCTTCGGCGTACCGGGCACCCAAGGCGGCGTACGCCCCGCCAGATAGCCCGGATTCAGATCAGCGATGGCACTCGCCGGAACCCCCGCTGCGCGAGCCACGTCTTCGAGCGCCACGCTCGGCCCGACCAGCACGACATCGAAGGTCTCGGCCGGATCACTGGCGACCGTGTCGAGGCCGAACGCCTTCTTGTTGTTCATCACGATCGCGAGCGCGAAGATTTTGGGCACGTACAGCGTCGTTTCCCAAGGAATGCCCGCCTCGTAGCGGACCAGCTCCCAAAAATCATTGCTGTTGTACTTGCGAATCGAGCGCGTGAGCCCGCCGTAGCCCATGTTGTACGAGGCGATCGCGAGCTCCCAGCTGCCGAAGCGCCGGAACAGATCGCTCAAATAGCGACTCGCGGCTTCGGTCGAGCGCTCCGGATCGAGCCGCTCGTCCACCCAGCGATCGACGGTCAGCCCATAGGTGCGCGCGGCGTCGGGCATGAACTGCCAGAGCCCGGCGGCCCCGGCCGGCGAAGTGATCGTCGGATTGTGACCGCTCTCGATCATGGACAGCCAAACCAGATCCGTCGGTACACCGGCGCGCGAGAGCTCGTTCTTGATCGCGGCGGTGTAGCGACCGCTCTTCTTTGCCCACACTCTGCCGATCGATTTGCCGCTCGGGCTGTCGCGATAAAAACGCAGGTACTTGATCACGAACTCGTCCAGCACGACCGGCAAGTTCGGCAGCGAAAGGCTCTTCAACCACGCGGCATCCGGCGCGTTTTCCAGCGGATCGCGCCGCGGCTCGCTCGGCCGCAGTGGCGGCGCGCCCTCGGTGATCACCTCCGGGCCATGAGACGCAATCGGCCCAGGTAGATCCCAAGACCAACCGGGCTCGATGCCCGCGAGCGGACGAGGAAACAGCACGCGCTCGGCCGCACGCAGCGAGCGCAGCTCCGGATCGTCCTTGCCCGCGCGCAGATCTTCGTCCGTCGGCCCGTCGGCGATCTTTTGCCGCGCGGCGCGGTCCGGCGCGCTGCGCGGCGCATCGGGCGGCAGAGTCGGCGACGGCTTGTGCGGCGGTTTGCCCTTTTGATGCGCGGCGCGCGGAGCGGGCTTCTCTGCCTTCTCGGCCTTCAGCGGCTTGCTCGGCTCGGGCTCGCTGGCGGCGCTCTCGGCAGCCGGTTCGGCGACGGGCAACGCGCCCACCGAGCGCGTGCCCACGCCGCGCTGCGGGTCCGGTAGAGTGGCGGGCTTAGCGCCGGCTTTGCTGAGCTCACTCGGCCGGGCGAGGTCCGCCGCTTTGCTCGACTCGCTCGGCTTGGCCGACTCGCTCGGCTTGGCCGACTCACTCGGCTTGGCCGACTCGCTCGGCTTGGCCGACTCGCTCGGCTTGGCGGGTTCCGTCGTCTTGGCGGGCTCGGCGGGCTTCTGCGCCGGCTTGCTCTTGTCCGCGGGCTTGGCGAGATGCGCCTTATCCTGGGCCTTGGGCTTGGCCTCCGCCGGCTTGGCCGGCACGGGCTTCGGCTTGTCCGAGGCGCTCGGCGCCGGATCAGCGGCTTTCGACTCCGGGGGCGCCGCGCGCGCGGACAGGGGCACGAGGCCGAGCCATGCGGCGAGCAGCGAGGCTCGGGCGGCAATGCGGACTCGTGCCATGACCAGGGTCGTAGCCACTCCCGCAAATTTGGTCAATTCCGCGTGCTATTTCGCGGGGATCTTGATCCGGGCGGCGGAATTGTGCACCCCTCGCCCATGACCGAGAAGAGCACGCGCACCGAACTCGACACCTTTGGCCCGATCGAAGTCCCGAACGATCGGCTGTGGGGCGCTCAAACCCAGCGTAGCTTGCAGAACTTCGCCATCTCCGGCGAACGCATGCCGGCGCAGCTGCTCCGCGCGCTCGCCGTCGTCAAGAAGGCGGCCGCGCTCGTCAATATGGATCTCGGAGCCGTCGATGCGCGCATCGGCAACGCGATCGTGGCCGCGGCCGAAGAAGTGATCGCCGGCATGCACGATGGCGAGTTCCCGCTCGTGGTTTGGCAGACCGGCAGCGGCACCCAAAGCAACATGAACATGAACGAGGTGCTGGCCAATCGCGCGAGCGAGTTGCTCGGCGGCGAGCGCGGCGAAAAGCGCCTGGTGCACCCGAACGATCACGTGAACCGCGGCCAATCGTCGAACGACGTATTTCCCGCCGCGATGTCGCTCGCCTGCGTCGACGCGGTGCGCAGCCGAGTCGTACCGAGCGTGCGGGCCTTGCGCGACACGCTCGACGAGAAGGCAAAGGCCTTCCAAGGCATCGTCAAAATTGGTCGCACCCACTTGATGGATGCGACGCCGCTGACCCTCGGGCAAGAGATCAGCGGCTGGGTCGCGCAGCTCGATCACGGGCTAAAACACCTGGAAAGCGCGGTGCCGCACCTGGCCGAGCTCGCGCTCGGGGGCACCGCGGTCGGCACCGGCTTGAACGCGCATCCGGAATACGCGGTGCGCGTCGCGGCCAAAGTCGCCGAGCTCACGCAGCACCCGATCGTGACCGCGCCCAACAAATTTGAATCGCTCGCCGCGCACGACGCGATCGTGTTCGGCCACGGCGCGCTCAAGACGCTCGCCGCGTCGCTGATGAAGATCGCCAACGACGTGCGCTGGCTCGCTTCGGGGCCGCGCTGCGGCATCGGCGAAATCTCGATTCCCGAAAATGAGCCGGGCAGCTCGATCATGCCGGGCAAAGTGAATCCAACTCAGTCGGAAGCGATGACCATGCTGTGCGCGCAAATCTTCGGCAATGACGTGGCCGTGAATTTCGGCGGCGCGAGCGGCAACTTCGAGCTCAACGTGTACAAGCCCCTGCTCGCGCACAATTTCTTGCAGAGCGCGCGGCTGCTCGCCGACGGCTGCGACAGCTTCCGCAAAAACTGCGCCGTCGGCATCGAGCCCAACCGCGAACGCATCCAACACCACCTCGAAAACTCACTAATGCTGGTGACCGCGCTCAACCCGCACATCGGCTACGACAACGCGGCCAAGATCGCCAAAAAAGCCCACAAAGAGGGCTCTACCTTGCGCCAAGCCGCCGAAAGCCTGGGCCTCGTCACGGCCGAAGACTTCTCGCGCTTCGTGAAGCCGGAAGAGATGATCGGCCCGAAGCGCTGAGCGCTCGAGATATTCCGCGTCCCGCGGTCCCGACGTGCGTGCCAGCGGCGAACGAGTCGATTCCCCTCGTTCGCCAATGGATTCCCCTGGTTTTTTCTGAAACTTTCGCGGTTTTCGCGCGATTTCCCGCGGCCTCGCGCTGGTTCCCCAGGATTGCGGAGCGATTCCCCTCCATCGCGAATAGATTCCCCACAATTTGCAGAGCCGCGGACCGCGCGGAACAGCCAAAAATAGCGAGTTCCAAAACGGCGCCCGCTCGTGCGCGCACCCGCCGAGCCGGGGAATTCCGAAATGAATCTGGGGAATCAACGAGTGACCCCGCGATTCGCCGTGATTTTTAGAGGGATCGTGCGCGGAAAACCAGGGGATCGCACTCGAGAATCGGGGGATCGTGCTTGAGAATCGGGGGATCGCGGTCGAGAACGGGATCGCGCTCGACGAGCAGGGTGGGCGGAGTAGAGCCGAAGTTCGGTTACAGCGGCGGCACCGGTAGCTTGGACCCGCGCCGGAAAGGAACCGTGCAGCGACCGCTGCACGGTTCCGGCCGAGTGCACCCTGCCGCCGCGCGCCGCCCCGCTCACCCGATCACCCTCGGCGAAACATCACGTCCGAGCGGAGCACGTATTTCGTGCCGCGCGTCACCTCGGCGCCTTGGTGTCGCAGCCCATGACGGAAGATCAGCGCGTCCCCGACGCGGGGAACGACGTGGGTCTGCTCGAACTCGGTCGCGCCGCCCGCGAAGTCCTCGTTGAGATAAACCATGAACGTGAGCAGGCTTTGCTCGGACGCGTTGCGGATGAACGCGCCGTCGTGGTGCCAACGAAAGGCCTGGCCCACGTCGTAGCGGTAGTACCGAAAGCGCTCGTTGAGTCCAATGGGCTGCCAGCCGCCCGAGTTCTCGAGCTCGGTTCGTTCGCGCAGCCGTAACCACAGCCGTTCGGCCAGCGCGGGGTCATCGACCATCACGCGCGTGTTGTTACGCACCTCCGGCACCATGCGGAACCCGAAACCGGTCGTGATGGGAGCCGGGCCGAAGCCCCGCTGTTCGGTCTCGGCGATCTGCGCCGCGCACTCGCCTTGGGACATGAAGTTCGGAATCGAAAATAGGCTCGGTTTCATGGCAAAACCCTGCGACTTCGGCGGGTAGATTCCCAGGGCGGGACCGGGCAAAACCGGGCAAACTGGGGAACGGATGCCGGTTCTCTTCCACCATCAGCTGCTGGCCAAAGTCCGCGTGGAGCTCGGGCTCACGCAGGAGGACGCGGCGCGCACGGTGGGAGTGGATGTGCGCACCTACCGCCGCTACGAGTCGGGCGAAGTCAACGAGGGCGGTGACTTCGGGCTCCAGCGCGCGAGCCGGCGCAAGATCCTAGAGCGGATTGGTCGCGAGCTGGGCATCGAGACCCACGAGCTCTTGCTCGAGCACACTCCGCTGCCCGATGGCGTCGCGCCGACCAGCCTGCCTCGCGCACTCCACTTCGTCGGCCGCACGGAGCCGCTCGCGCGGCTGCAAGCTTGGCTCAGCGACGCGACCTCGCGCGCGCGCGTGTTCGCGGTGGTTGGCATGGGCGGCGCGGGCAAAACGTCGTTCGTCGAACGGGCGCTCAGCCTGCACGCGGCGCCGCCCGGCACGGAGCCGTTCGTGCACAGCTTCTACGAAGAGCCGAGCGTGGACGCCTTCTTCAAACGAGTGGCGCTGCGGCTCGGACAGGCCGGCGGCGAGCCGCTGGACAACGTCTTTGCCGGGCTACGCCGCTCACCCGGCGTGACCCTCGTGCTCGACGGCCTGGAGCTCGCGCAGGCCGACGGCGAGGGCGAACGGGCGCGCGGCGAGCTCGAAGACCGGCGGCTGGCTCGCTTGTTTCGCGGGGTCGCGCGAGAACCCGCGCTCGGGCGTCTGCTGGTCACGACGCGCTTTCCCGTGGCAGACCTTGCCGCCTTCGAAGGCGCTGAGCTCGAAAGCTTGTACCTGCCCGCCCTCGACCTGCAAGAGACGACGGAGTTGCTTCGCCACTGGGGCGTCCGCGACCCGCAAACGACGCTGCGCCAAGTGCACGCCGAAACCGGAGGTCACGCTTTGTCGGTGGCCGTGCTCGGGTCGTATGCCGGCGAGTTCTTGAACGGAACCGTCGAGACCACCGCCCAGCTCGACCTCGCCGATGCCGCTCGCGATCAACCGCTTGCGCGCAAGCTGCAGGCCGTGCTCGCCAGATACGCGGCGGAGCTCGCTCCGCTCGAGCGCGAGCTCTTGGCCCACATCTGCATTTTCCCGCGCGGCATCGAAGAGGCCGGCTTACTGCGCCTGCCGCGGTTCCAGACCGTTCCTGCGCCCAATCTGCGCGCGCCGCTCGGCCGGCTATTGCACCGCGGCCTGGCGGTCCGGCTGGGTGAACGCTACTCGGCGCACCCGTTCATTCGCGAGCACTTCTCGCTTCTCGTGCACGACGCAACCGCGATTCATGACCTCGAGCGCTCGCGGCTGGCCTCCCAGCTCGAGGGCCATCCCGCGCATCAGCTCCAGAGTCAACCGCTGCTCGATACTTGCGAACAGCTGTTCGAGCACACGCTCCGCGCGGGGCATTCTGCCGACGCGTACCGAATCCTGGAGAGAACCATGGGCGGCTTCGCGCACCTGGGCCTGCGTTTGGGCGAGTTCGAACGCGGCCTGCGCCTCGTCCTCGCGCTCGAGCGCGTCGCGACCGCGCTCCCGCCCGACGGGCAGTGGCGCATCACCTACGACCGCGGCTTGTATGCGGCTGCGCTCGGAGATCTCGATCTCGCCGTGCGCGCCTATCGAACGCTGCTCGGTCGCAATGACGCGGACGCGGTCACGCATCGCACGTTAGCGTACACGCTCCGCTTGCGTGGCGATTTCGAGTCCGCGCTTCGCCACGTCGAACGCTCGATCGCGCTGGGCCGGCGCGCGGGTAGCATCGGCGCGGTCGTCCGAGGCATTGCCCTCCGCGGTGCCATCCTCACCGCGCAAGGCCGCCTGCAAGAAGCCGGGGCCGCGTTCGACGAAGTGCGTGCGCTGGGCGATGTGCCCACCGCGCGCCGCTCGATCTGGGAAGCCGAATACCTGCTCGCGCGCGGCGAGCTCGACCTGGCAACGAACCGAACACGCGAAAATCTTCAGATCTGCGAAGAGCGCGGTTGGGCCGGCCACGTCGCCCATTGCCACGTCGTGCTCGGTCGCGCGGCCCTT
>Ga0068856_100005737_pt1 | contig 12230 bp, 8 predicted proteins | sample KBSCornC62_FD_66595 | JGI IMG/M metagenome (GOLD analysis project Ga0068856, IMG submission 66595) | Corn rhizosphere microbial communities from Kellogg Biological Station, Michigan, USA - KBS Corn C6-2 | ecosystem: Host-associated > Plants > Roots > Rhizosphere > Soil ...
TTCGACCCTTTCAGGGTCGGATCGTGTGACTAATTAATTCCGCGGGCATCGCGCAAAGCCGCTCGCCCTATTAACTTTCATCCTTTCAGGATGGTTTGGTTGCGGCCTAAGCCGCGCTGTGAATCTGCGTAATCTGTGGATAAGCCGTTCTAACTGCCGATGCAGTACAGATTCCGTTCGCCGCGTATGAAGATATTACCGGCGGCAACAGCCGGAGACGCATACACCGGTTCACCGACTGAATTGGTAGCGATGATCTCGTGCTTTGGTCCCGCTTTCACAACGAAAGTATCCCCATCTTCACTCGTCAGCAGAATCTTGCCGTCAAACGCAACGGGCGATGCAGTGAAAGTCGCAGGAATCGGTACTCGCCCTCCTTCGTACTTGACTTCGCCTGTTTTAGCGTCGAGGCAAGTCAACACACCGCGATCCGAAGTTAGATAAAGATATTCTCCGTACAAGATCGGCGACGGAACATACGCAGTTCCCTTCGTATACTTCCAAACAACTGAATCGGCCAGATCGCCCGAGCCACCTAATGTAATTGCCATGGCCACCTTCGCGGGAAAACCCGCCGAGACAATAACGAGGTTACCCGTTGAAACAGGCGATGGGATCGCGTTGCTCTCAACTCCCTTGTGCCGCCAAAGTTCTTTTCCCGTTGCCGGATCGTAAGAGACCACAGCTTCGGTCCCGCTCGTTATCAGTTCTGCTCGTTTGCCTGTCGTAATCAGTAAAGGCGTGCACCAACTAACCTGGACCTTTCGCGGCGTTCGCCAAACTTCGCGGCCGGTTTTCTTATCTAGTCCAACTATGAAGGAAGCATTACCGCTTTCTTCGTCGCATTGCACGATAACCAAATTCTCATAAAGGATCGGTGAGGTGCCGGTGCCCATTCCCACAGTGCCCAATTTTCCAAGATCAGCCTTCCACATCAACTTGCCATTCATGTTGTAGGCATAGAGTCCTTCGGTTCCGAAGAAGGCATACACATGCTGCCCGTCAGTCGTTGGCGTCGAGGACGCGAATGAACTCTTCCGATGTCGATTGTCGTAAGGCGTACCTTCGAATGCGAGTTGGTCCCAGATAACTTTTCCGGTTTTACGGTCAATACACAATACGCGGAACTGTTGTTTGTGATCGGCTCCGATGCTATCAGGATGCAGAAACTCTTTTCCTTCGTCGTAATGGATGACGGCTTTATGCCCCGGAACCAACTCGCCTTCTACGGCCGTCGTCACAAAGATTCGATTGCCCCAAACGATTGGCGATGAATGTCCACGGCCGGGAATAGCTGTTTTCCATTTTATGTTTCTGGCAGCTGTCCAATCCGAAGGCAGGTTCTTTTCTTCCGAGACTCCCTGCCCTGAAGGACCACGCCACTGCGGCCAGCCGGGAATCGTCGGCGCTGCACCGACGGTCACGCACAAGACAAAAATCGTCAAACAAAGGGAGACAATCAGTACCACTGACAGCCGTTTGAATAGTTTCATTTCAATTCCTCGCTGCGGAAGTTGTAGCGTCGCCAAACGCAAACACGTGATTGTGCGCTCTTACGATAACCATGCCATCGGAAATGGCGGGACTTGCCATCATCACTTCACCGACTGGATTCTTTGATAACAGCTCGTATTTCGGACCAGCCTTTACGACAAAGATGTCGCCATCTTCACTCGACATATAAAGTTTGCCGTCGGATGCGACCGGAGAAGAAGTAAACGCCCCGCCTGTGCCCCCGAGACGCTCCTGGTAAAGACGTTCACCTGTATCCGCGTTGTAAGCGGTTAGCACCCCTTGATTGTTGCAGGTGTAAAGAATGTCTCCGTATACGATGGGTGTCGGCATGTAAGGTCCACCGCGTTGTTTACTCCAGGCAATGAAAGTGCTCGAACTAGCCCCGTCTTTTAGTGTGATATCGCCGGTAGCGCCGGGACGAATCGCATAGATTGGTTGAATGGGAGCGTAGCCACTCGTGACGTAAATCAGATCGCGAGCGGCAAATGGCGTTGGCGTCGGGATTTCGGAGTTGGGTGTCAATCTCCAGAGTTCTTTGCCAGTCAATGGATCGTATCCGCGAATAGCTCTCGAACCATTTGTGATTAGCTCTGCGCGCGCTTTGCCCTCGTAGATTGATGGCGTGCCCCACGAAGAGATTTCTTCGCGTGGAGTCTTCCAAACGAGTTTTCCATTTTTAAGCCTATAGGCCGCAATGAAAGAATCTTTTTGAATGTCGGCCTGAATGATCACAAGGTCGCGGAAGATGATTGGCGAACTCCCGTGCTCCCACTGGTAATCCGCATCGTAGAACCAACCCGAGTCGAGCATCCCGATATCCTGTTTCCAAAGGAGTTTGCCATTCAAGTTGTACGCGTAGAGACCATGCGAACCAAACAAGGCGATCAAATATTTTCCGTTAGTAACAGGAGTGGAATCCGCATGAGTCGATTTCGGGTGACGCTTAACCTTGGGCACCCCTTCATACGCAACGCGTTCCCACAAGATTTTGCCAGTGGCTTTATCGAGTGCGTAAACCTTCCAGATGTGTTTCGGATCATCTTTAACCGGAGCAACGTCACCGAAGAGACCGTATCGAGTTTCGTCCTTGCCCGTGGTGACTGCCGTCGTCACGAATATTTTGTTCCCCCAGACCACGGGACTCGAATGGGCCAACCCCGGAATCTCGGTTTTCCAACGCACGTTGGTTTTCTTCGGAACGTCCCACTTGACGACCGCAGGCTTACCTTCAACAACGCCAGTTGCTCCAGGTCCACGAAACTGGGGCCAGTTCTGCGCGTTCACTCCCAGCACCACTGACAATACAAATAAGACTGACAGCAGAAGTCTTTTCATCTCGATGTTCTCCCATTAATTGACGCGCGCCAATTCGGTTACCGTTTTCCCCTGAGTCAACGTCATACCCGTGACTTTGCCACCATCTACTTTGAACTTCGCAAAAACATCGTCGGCAAAGAACGGAGTAAAGGTCACCTCATCAATTGCGTAAAGCCGATATTGTCGACCTCCAGTGATCGCCCCTCCCAGGATATTGTTGGCATATGTCATGGTGATCTCCATTCCGGATTCACTCTTGTATTTCCCGACATACGACTGAAGAATTTCCGCTTTGATTTCTGGAGGCGGCACGGCACCACCGGCCTTTAACGCATCGGCAGCTGCGGCAGTGTCTTTGTCAGACATGGCAATTGCCAGCGCCCGCGTCAAATGTTCTTTACTGAGGCCCCCTCTGGCGAGTGCTATCTTGATCAACTCTGGCTTCCCATCCGATGCGCCGGTCATCAGCACATCGTCAACACTGGACGGGTCTTTATCCAGCAAAGCATTGACCACCTCGATGTGATCGTTTTGGAGTGCCCACGTCATCGCAGTCGCTCCATAGAAAGTATCCTTTACTTTTACGTCAGCACCATGCGCCAGAAGAATCTTGACGACCTCAAGATGTCCCCGTTCGGATGCTTTGAACAGCGCGGTCATTCCGTAGCGAAACTTGGCATTGACGTCGGCGCCTTTGTCGAGGAGGGTGGTAACACTCGCCGGATCGCCTTTGCGGACGGCTTCAAAGAGCTGATCGTTGAGTTCCTGTTTTGAATTCTGCCCAATTACTGCGACCGGCAAAAACAGCAAGGTGGACAACACCAGGACAAGACTTCTGCTCGTCATAAACGCCTCCACGCTTTTAGTACTTCGTGTTGAGTGGTAAATTAATTTACGTCTGGTACAAAAACTGAATCCCAGCAACTAAGGTCTACGTATTCTACATCTTTAGGGTTGCAACGGTTCAAGCCTTCGATATCTTTTATCATTTAGTTGTCCCGTCCTTCATTGGAAAGCATGAGGGAGATCCAAAATGACTAAAAAGTTCTCCATTTCCCTGAACGTCATCCTTGTACTTTTTCTTCTTGTTCCTGCCTTCGCGAACGATTGGACGGAATGGCGAGGTCCCGCGCGCGATGGTATATCGCCGGAAAAGGGACTCCCGACTTCATGGTCCCCAACCGGGCAGAACCTCGCGTGGAAGGTGCCATATGGCGGTCGCTCGGCTCCCATCGTCATGAATGGCCGTGTCTACCTGCAGAACATCGCCGGCAAAGGCGCTGAAGAACAGGAACGAATCATGTGCTTCAACGCCGATACAGGCAAACTGCTTTGGGAACATCGATTCAACGTCTACCTTAGTGACGTACCTCCGCATCGCGTGGGCTGGGCATCGCCAGTCGGCGATCCTGCGACCGGCAACGTATATGCGTTTGGCGTTGGCGGCACCCTTCTGGCTTTGACAAACGATGGCAAGGTCGTGTGGGAGCGGTCACTTGGTGAGGACTTTGGACTATTGACAACTCACGGCGGCCGCACCGTTTCGCCGCTGATCGACGGTGATCTCGTGATTGTCAGTGGCGTAACCTTTCAATGGGGCCAGCATGCCCGCGGCGCCCACCGGTTTATAGCTTTTGATAAACGAACTGGTGAAACGATCTGGGTGAGCGCGCCAGGCGGTCGACCTTACGACACGACATATGCAGCTCCAATCATCGTGAATGTTAATGGCACGCGGCTTCTTATTCAGGGAGGTAGTGATGGCGCCGCGTATGCAATTAAGCCGCAAACTGGTGAACCGGTTTGGAAGTACGAGATCAGCAAACGCGGGCTAAACACCGGAGTAGTGGTTTACAACAACTTCGCGATACTTACCCACAGCGAAGAGAATCTGAACTCGAGTGAGATGGGAATGATGACTGCCGTCGACGCGACCGCAAAAGGCGACATCAAAAAAGATCAGGTCAAGTGGACAACGTACGGTTGGCAGGGAGGGTTCTCGTCACCGGTGCTCGACGGCGAGCGGATGTACCAGCTCGATAACAGCGCGAACATCGCGGCCTTTGATGTGAACACTGGCAAACAACTCTGGATAAAGAATCTCGGAACAATTCAGAAAGCATCGCCAGTCTTAGGCGATGGAAAGTTGTACGTTGGAACCGAGAATGGAAAGTTTTTCATCCTGAAACCCAGTGCAACGGGTTGCGAGATTCTGAGTGAAGTCCAACTTGGAACTGAAGCGCAGCCTGAACAAATCATCGGGTCCGTAGCGATCGCAAATGGTCGCGTCTACATCGTCAGCGATTCGGGTTTGTACTGCATTGGAAAGAAAACCACCGTTTCGCATCATCAACCCGCGCCGGTCGAGGGTCTGCCGAATCCGGCCCGCGAGGCATCATATGTCCAGGTCGTTCCAACTGAGCTGATTCTAAAACCCGGAGACAAGGTCAACTTCCGAGTCCGTTTATTTGACGATAAAGGTCAGTTCATTCGAGAGGAAGGATCAGCAACCTGGAGTCTCGATCAATTAAAGGGAACAGTCTCCAACGGCCAGTTCACAGTTTCGAACGACGCGATTACTCAAGCAGGATTGGTGAAAGCTCAGGTTGGCAATCTCAGCGGCTCGGCAAGTGTACGAGTCTTTCCACCATTGCCCTGGAGTGAGAATTTCGAGTCGATGGCTGTAGACAGTGTGCCGTCAACGTGGGTCAATGCCACATTGAAGTTTAAAGTCCGCGACATGAATGGTAACAAGGTTCTCGTCAAAACCACCGAAGGATCGTCTTTGCTTAGTCGTGCACGAGCATATTTCGGACCTTCCGACTGGTCGAATTACACGATTGAGGCCGACGTAAATGCTTCGCAGAAACGAAGACAACAGGGTGATGCGGGAGTAATGGCGCAGCGCTACGGACTCGTACTCTTCGGCAATAGTCAATCGTTGCATATTGAATCGTGGCAACCCGAGATCAAACGCACCGTCTCAATCCCATTCGAGTGGAAACCTGATACCTGGTATCGAATGAAACTGGAAGTACAAAATCTACCCGATGGAACGGTTCGAGCCCGCGGTAAAGTCTGGCTTGCCACGGAGACTGAACCGAGCGCGTGGATGATCGAGCGCATCGATCCTATTCCAAATCGCCAGGGAGCGCCCGGCATTTTCGGCAGTGCGCTCGCGGAAATTTACTTTGATAACCTTAAGGTCTACCGGAATAACTAGGACAGGAACTCAGCGTCCGGTTTGTTTCCGATTTCCGATTTCCGATTGCCAATTTCCAATTTGTCCGGTCGATGTTGCACACTAACCAACACTGGCGCCCAATTGGAAATTGGCAATCGGAAATCGGAAACAAACTGGATGTCCACGGTCCCAGCACGAAAGAGGATTAATAAAAAGCCATGCCTAGAATTACTAATTCGAGAAAGATCGCCGTAATCATCGCTTCTATTGCATTGATCTCCCTGTTTCTCACGGCGCCCTCGTTGACGCGTCGTGCCAGGGCAGCGGATCCCGGAACCGGAGACTGGCCCATGTGGGGCGGCACGCCGGATCGCAATATGGTTTCGAACATGAAAGGCTTGCCGACATTTTGGGATCTCAAAACCAAAAAGAATGTTAAGTGGATCGCTCAGCTCGGTTCTCAGGCATACGGTAATGCTGTCGTGTCGGGCGGCATGGTGTTCGTCGGCACCAATAATGAAGGCTTACGCGATCCAAAGATTACCGGCGACAAAGGTGTCCTGATGGCTTTCCGCGAATCCGATGGCGCATTCATGTGGCAGATGGTTCACGATAAGTTAGTTGCCGGTCGCGTAAACGACTGGCCATATCAGGGTATCGCTTCATCTCCAATAGTGGATGGCAAACGAGTCTACTACGTGTCGAATCGTGCTGAGTTGATGTGTCTCGACACACAGGGTTTTCGTGACGGCAAGAACGACGGACCTGTTACGGACGAAAAGTTAACCGGCGAATATAACGCAGATGTTGTTTGGCGCTTTGACATGATGGAAGAGGTCGGAACACTTCCACACAATCTCGCGAACTCATCGCCCGTAATCTACGGGGACCTGATTTTCGTGAGTACGTCTAACGGGCAGGACGAGAGTCACGTGAACATCCCCTCACCCAAAGCACCCGCAATCATCGCGGTCAACAAAAATACAGGCAAACTTGTTTGGGAAGACAACCCCGTCGGCGACAGAATTCTCCACGGTCAGTGGAGCTCACCAACTGTTGGAACGATCGGTGGAGTGGTTCAGTTAGTCCATGCACAAGGCGACGGTTGGATTCGAGGTTATGAAGCACTGACCGGCAAAAAGCTTTGGGAGTTTGACACAAACCCGAAGGACTCGGTGTGGCCTAAGACCCGGAACGAGCTAATAGCTACACCGGTTGTCTTTCAAGACAAGGTGTACATCGCCAACGGACAAGATCCCGAACACGGTGAAGGTGTCGGCCATATGTACTGTATCGACGCAACCAAACGCGGCGACATCACCCAAACGGGAAAGGTGTGGCAGTACGATGGGATCCGCCGCTCGATCTCGACTCCCGCGATTAAAGATGGAGTTGTTTATGAAGCAGACTTCAGCGGCTTCCTGCATGCGTTAGACGCCAATACCGGCAAGCTGTATTGGAAACACGATATGTTTGCCGCTGTCTGGGGCTCACCGATGCTCGTGGATGGAAAGATCTATATCGGCGATGAAGATGGCGACGTGCTTATCATGCAGGAAGGCAAGACGGAGAAAGTTATTGCCGAGATCAATATGGGTAGCTCCGTTTACTCCACACCAGTGCCTGCACACGGCGCGCTATTCATCTCAAACCGCAATCAACTAATCGCGCTCGCTGAAATGAATGGAGCGCCGAGCACCGCTTCGACCCCATAGACTGCTCAATGTCCGACGACCTTTAGTTTGTCGTTTGTGATTGCCAGGCCCTCAATCCAAGAAGCGGGCCCGAATTGCACGCACGACAAACTAAAGTTCGTCGGACATTGGGACTCCTGAAATCCAATCATGCCAAATTCATTTGATTTCCAGCCTCGCACTCGCGTCGTGTATGGCGTTGGAGTGGTTGAACGACTTGGAGAGTTAGCGAGCGACCTGGGATTCAAACGTACCTTGCTCGTTGCCGATCGCGGCCTGGTCGGGTCAGGTCATGTTGCTGAGGCAGTGTTGCCATTGCGCAAAACAGGAATTGAAGTCGCCGAGTTTCACGACTTCGATGTCAATCCTGACACTGCAACGATCGAGAGTGGCTGCGAACACGCCCGCGAACTGCAGATTGATTCGATTGTCGCACTCGGGGGCGGTAGTTCACTCGATTGCGCCAAAGGAATGAACCTCCTCCTCACCAACGGCGGCCGGATGCGCGACTATCATGGATATGCGAAGGCCGGCAAGCCGACGTTGCCGATGATTGGCATTCCCACGACCTCAGGTACTGGCAGCGAAGCCCAATCATATGCGCTGATCTCAGACGCAGAGACGCACGAAAAACTTGCCTGTGGAGATCCTAAGATCGCTTTCCGCGTCGCGCTGCTTGATCCGGCCCTAACAGTTTCACAACCGCACAGCGTGACTGCCACATCGGGTTTCGACGCGCTCGCTCATGCTGTTGAAACGTTCGTCACAACGAAACGCAACCCAATATCGGAATTGTTTTCGCGCGAGGCCTGGGTACATTTGGAAAACAATTACGAACGAGTCCTGTCTGAGCCGTACGATCTTCAGGCGCGGGGCGCGATGCAACTGGGCGCCTTCTTTGCAGGCGTGGCGATTGAGAATTCGATGCTTGGTGCGACGCACGCTTGTGCGAACCCGCTTACGGCTCATTACGGAACAACGCATGGCGTTGCAATCGCGCTTCTCTTACCTACTGTAGTTCGTTGGAACAGCGCGGTGGCCAGTGAGCGGTACGCACAGCTATTGACGATCTCCCGGGCGCAGGTGCAATCAGATCCGGCTGAACAGCTGGCCAGGCGGCTCGAAGAGTTGTCTGTCGCCGGCGGGCTTCGTCAAAGTCTGCGTGAAGCTGGAATTCGTTCGGATGATCTTTCGATGTTAGCTAGCGAAGCCGCTGATCAGTGGACTGGGCGCTTCAATCCGCGGCCATTTGATATTAATGGAGCGTTGGAGGTTTATCAGTGCGCCTTCTGAAAGCATTGCTCAGCATCTCTGCGCCTCTGCGCTTTTATGATAGTGCACAGAATTTTAACGCAGAGACGCAGAGAACACAGAGACGCAGGGCTTTAACTTTACTGGTTTTCCTTATCTTTGTTCCCAACCTTCATGCCCAGGACACCCCAGCAGACAACTGGGCGCAGTTTCGCGGCAATTCACGAAACACCGGTGTATCAGATTCCAAGGTTCCAACGGATCTAAAACTACTTTGGACTTTCGAAGCAGGAGATTCGATCGAATCTTCGGCTGCAGTGGTTGGTGGCACTGTCTTCGTCGGGTCACAAAAAGGTGAGCTCGTTTCTCTGAATCTCGACAACGGAGCCGTGTACTGGAAGTACGATGCAGGTAATCCCATTGGCGAATCGTCCCCAGCGTACAGTGACGGCAAAGTCTTCGTTGGTGATTTGGGCGGAGTCTTACACGCTGTCAGTGCTTCAGACGGCAAGCGCCTCTGGACGATGAAAACCGGAAGCGAAATTAAGTCTTCGCCTGTTGTTGTTGGTGATCGCGTGTTAATTGGTTCGTACGACGAGAACCTTTATTGCGTATCAACACGAAACGGCGCCGTGCTTTGGAAGTTCAAGACAAATGGTCCGGTTCACTCAACGCCGAGCATCTGGAACGGCATAGCATTCATTGCCGGCTGTGATGAAATGTTTCGGGCAATCAGAGTAAGCGATGGCAAAGAGATGTTCAACGTTTCCTCGGGTGCATACACGGGCGCTTCGCCCGCACTTCGAGCAAACTCGGCCTTCTACGGCACCTTCGACAATGAAGTGCTTTCCGTGAGCCTTACAGATCATAAAGTGATTTGGCGATACCAGCATCCGCAGCGAAAGTTTCCCTACTACTCCTCTGCAGCCGTTACTGCAAACCGAGTTGTCGTTGGCGGACGCGACAAGTTGGTACATGGACTGAGTCTTGCGGGGAAAGCTGTCTGGACGTTTATGACGCGCGCGCGTGTTGAGTCATCTCCAGCAATCGCTGATGGACGTGTCTTTGTAGGATCTAACGATGGACGCTTCTATGTGCTGAATCTGTCCACTGGTGCGAAACTTTGGGAATTCAATGCAGGCGCGCCCCTTTCAGCCTCACCTGCAATCGGCAAAGGTAGGATCGTGATCGGATCACAGGACGGACGGCTCTATTGTTTTGGGTAGGTGATTGTCCGACGAACTTTAGTTTGTCGTGCGTGGAGTCAAGGCCCGTTGATAGTCAGCAGTACTGAATTCCACCCACGACAAACTAAAGTTCGTCGGACATTTCTCTTTCACTTCAGCAACGCCACTGCCTCGATCTCAATCCGCGCATTCGCTGGTAACTTCGCCACCTGAACAGCAGACCTTGCCGGCGGATCTTGTTTGAAGTGACGGCGATATACTTCGTTCATCGCCGGATAGTCGTTCATGTCAGCAAGGAAAACAGTCGTCTTCACCACGTGCGACGTATCGCTTCCCGCCGCTTCCAAGACTGCTTCTAGATTTACCAGTACCTGTTCGGCCTGCTCTTCAAATCCGGGCCCAGCCATTTGACCAGTCTTCGGATCGATCCCGATGGCGCCGGAGGTAAAAACAAAATTGCCGGCAACAATCGCGGGCGAAATGGGAACGCTCGGCACTGGAAGACCGGGGACCCTTACAATGCGGCGATCAGTTTTCTGTGCGGCAGACTGCGACTGAGTTAGAACGAACAAACATCCAGTCACAGCGCCCGTTACAAGCACTGTCACGATTAATCTCTTCATAGGTTTGACCTCAGAAGTATTTTGCGATGGTCGGCTGCGAGGGCTTGCGTGTGGCCAAAGAGACAAACCACATTAACAGCGTAGAGATGATTACCATCGGGACAACTGGCATAAATCCGAAGATTGCGGTACCACCCGGTGTTCGTGACAGCACTTCCCATCCTCCGAGTTTGCCAAAAACAACGGATGGTCCAGGAGCCGGTGCCGGAACGAAATGTTGGAACAATGCGACAGCCAGTACTGAAAACGCGACCCACACGGTGACAGCAAAGGCGCCCCACTTCGTACTTCCCTTCCAGAAGAGAGCAGCCACCAAAAGTGGTGAGAGTGCAGCAAACCCTGAAAACGCGTATTGAATGGCGAGCTCAAAAATGGTCTCGGGCGCACGCAATGCGACTGAGTAAGCAACGATAGTTATCAAGACAATGAAGAGACGACCCGTGTTCACTTGAACTGCTTCCCCAAATCGTTCCTTTGCCCCATAGAAGGCGAAGACGTCCTCCGTGAACATAGTTGAGAGAGCAAGTATCTGCGAATCACTTGCCATAACTGCCGCCATGATCCCCGCTCCCAGGATTCCAGCTAGCCACAGTGGTGCGTAGCGTTGCAGCAATAGCATGATGACGTCGTCGCCTGACGCTTTGTCGCGCAATTCATCACGCTGATCGGGCGTCATATTTTTTCCTTGCGTGGCCAGCACACGCCGCGCTTCCTGCTTTGCGCGGATCTCAGGTACGTCGGTGACTCGATTCGCCATTACCCCGAGAAAGACACACGGAAGCCAGATCGCGAGGATGCAGAGCGGATAAAAGATTACTGTCTTCTTGAAGTGCTTCATCTTTTCCGCAGTCAGGCAAAAGATCAGAATGTGTGGAAAGGCAATCGCAGATAGCGGAATGAATGTGTAGCTAAAGAAGTAGTAAGGCGAGATTCGTTCTCGCGTAAGCAAAGGCGCGAGTGCAGGCGAATTGATCATTGCATGCGCCGCACTTTGAAAGCCGCCCATTCCCGCGCCGATCACGAGAATGGCAGCGAGACCGAACGAAAGAAAGAGTATCGTTTGAAAGGTGTTGACCCACGCCGTGCCGCGCATACCGCCAAAGAACACGTAGCCCATTACCACGAGCGCTACGAGTGCCCCACCGAACCAATAAGGAACGACGCCTCCACTGATTACATTGAGAGTAGTCCCGCCACCCATGATGCCGATGATTATGTAGGGCACGAGCAATACTGATTGGACGACGAAGATGGCGGTTCCGATGTGGCTGCATTCCCACCGATCGCGAAACATCTGCACCGGCGTCATGAAACCGTATTTCTTCCCAAGCGCCCACACGCGAGTACCGATGAAGAAAATGGTTAGCGGAATCACGAGGCCAGACGATGACGCCATCAAGCCAAAAGTAACTATGCCGTTTTGAAAAGCGTGTCCTGATGAACCCAGGATCGCGAACGC
>Ga0068856_100005738_pt1 | contig 12230 bp, 9 predicted proteins | sample KBSCornC62_FD_66595 | JGI IMG/M metagenome (GOLD analysis project Ga0068856, IMG submission 66595) | Corn rhizosphere microbial communities from Kellogg Biological Station, Michigan, USA - KBS Corn C6-2 | ecosystem: Host-associated > Plants > Roots > Rhizosphere > Soil ...
CGCCCTCGGAAAATTGCCGGGCGCGGGCGCGGCGCTGCTGCTCGGCGCGGCCTTCGATGCGCTCGACGGCATCGTGGCGCGCGAACGCGGCGTCGCCTCGGACGCCGGTGAGGTGCTCGACGCGATCGTCGATCGCTACGCGGATGCGGCTCCGTTGCTCGGCCTCGCCATTTTCTATCGCGCCTCCGTGCCGGCCTTGCTGCTCGTACTGCTCGCGCTGCTCGGTTCCATGCTCGTGAGCTATGTGCGCGCCAAGAGCGAAGCCATGGATCTGTCTCTGCCCGGCGGGCTCATGCGCCGCCACGAGCGGATCGCTTATTTGACGGCAGGCTTGCTGCTCGGTCCGCTGCTCAAGCTCGCCAGTGTGCCGGCTGAGGCTCCGCTCACGTTGCTCTCGGTGGGCGTGGTCGCCATTGTCTCGAACATTGCCGCCGTGTCGTTGACGCGCGCGGCGCGCGCGGCGCTCGTCGAGCTCGGCCGCGGACCGAAAGGGCGCTCGTGAACGTCTCGCCGACCCCCGCTCCTGCCGCCAGTGAATCCAAGCGTCGGCTGCGCGTGCTCACCGATTTGCCCGGGCCGAAATCGCGCGCACTTCGCGCGAGTGAGCTCGAGCACCTGGCTCCGGGCACGCAAGCGATTTGGGAGTACGCCGGCATCGCGGTCGAATCGGGCTCGGGCAGCGAGCTGCTCGACGTCGACGGCAATCGCTTCCTCGATCTCGTGGCCGGCATTTCGGTGGCGGCGCTCGGTTACGCCCACCCGCGCTACCTGGCCGAGTTCGGTGCCCAGTTGGCAAAGATCCACGTCGGGTCGTTCACGACCGAAGCCCGCCTGAAGGCGTTGCGCCTGCTTGCTCAGCTGCTCCCGGCCAAGCTCGACAAGGTGCAGTTGTTCTCCGGCGGCTCAGAGGCCGTCGAGAGCGCGCTCAGGCTAGCCCGCGCGTACACCGGAAAGTTCGAAGTGCTCTCGTTTTGGGGCGGCTTCCACGGCAAAACCAGCGGCGCGCTCGCGCAAATGGGCAGTGATTTCAAGCACGGTTTGGGCCCGCTCGCGCCCGGCGCCGTACTCACGCCGTATGCGGATTGCGCGCGCTGTCCGTTCAAGCTGAAGCATCCCTCGTGCGGCCTCTTGTGCGTCGAATTTGCGCGCGAGAAGCTGAAGAAGGAAACCACCGGCAAGCTCGCGGCGGTGCTGGTCGAACCGATGCAGGGCACCGCCGGCAACCTCGTGCCGCCGCCGGATTTCCTGCGCGCCGTTCAAGAAATCGCACGCGAGAACGACGCGCTCTTGATCGCGGACGAGATGATCACCGGCTTTGCCCGCACCGGTCGCCGTTTCGGCATCGAGCATTCCGGGATCGAGCCGGATATCATGACGCTCGGTAAGGGCATGGGCGGCGGCTATCCCGTGACTGCGGTGGCCACGCGCGCCGAGATCGCCCGCGCCGAGCCCTGGTCCAAGCCGAGCTTTTCTTCCTCGAGCTACGGCGGCAACCCGCTGGCCTCCGCGGCCGTTGCGTCGAGCCTCGGTATCATCACGGACGAGGGTTTGGTCGAGCGCGCGCGCAGCGTCGGGGCGCGCCTGAAAAGCGGGCTCTCCGCGATCGCGGAGCGCCACCCGAGCGTGGCCAACGTGCGCGGCGAGGGTCTGTTCCTCGGCTTTGATTTGGTCAAGCCCGGTACGGCAGAGGCGTGGTCGAGCGCCGAGTGCCGCAAGCTCTTTCACGCGACCTTGCGGCGCGGCGTCGTGACCATGGCTTACGCGCCGCGCGTCCGGATCAATCCGCCACTGATTCTGAGCGAGGCCGAAGCCGACGAATCGCTGGCGGTCCTCGACGAGTCTTTGAGCGAAGTCGAGGCAACCCGTGCTCTCTCCCCTAGCGCATGACGAGAGCCGGGCGCACGAGCTCTCGACCATAGCGAAGGCCTCGTTCTCCTCGCTGGCCGCGACCGTCAGCGATGGGCTCGTGTATCAGCTTTTGTTGTTCCTCGTGCCCGAGCACTACGGAGTCGTGGCGGCGGCCGGTGCGGTCGCCGGCGCGGCGGTGAATTTCTTGATCAATCGCCACTACACCTTTGTCGGTACGAATCAGCGCGCGTTGCCGCAGGCGCTGCGCTACGCGCTCGTGTCATTGGCGACGTTCCTCGCGCTGCGACTGCTCTTGGCCGGCGCGATCGAGGGTTTGGGTTGGTCCCCGCGGATCGCCTGGCTGCCCGCGAAGTTGCTGGCATTTGCGCTCGTCTCCTATCCCGCGCAGAGGCTGTGGGTGTTCGCGGCTCGGAGCCGCGCGTGAAGCCGCTCGAGCGCCTGCGGGCCCACGTGCGTGCGCTCTGGCCGCGCTATCCGTACTGGCCCGCGTTGCCCTTTTGGTTGCTCGCGTTGTTTTGGTTGGTCCAAGGCAAATTGCGTTGGGATCACCTAGCCGTGGCCGCGTTCGCGACCTTCATGTCCTACTGGTCGCTGTGGACGAAGCGGCTGTATCTCGGGATCTTGCCCATCGGGCTGGTCGGCATTTTGTACGACACGATGCGGATCGTGAAGAACGTCGGTCTGACTAAAGACAACGTGCACGTGTGCGACGTGCGCGCGATCGACCAACGCTTCTTCGGCGTGACGCTGAACGGAGTGCGCTCGACCTGGCACGACTATTTTCAGGCGCACGCCACGCCCTTTCTCGATCGCTACTGCGCGATCCCGTACGGGATCTTCATCGGCGTCGTGGTCCTTTACTCGGTGTATTTGTATCGCCGTGATTATCCAGGGCTCTTGCGCTTCACCTGGGCGTTCTTCGTGCTCAACGTCGCGGGCTTCATCACTTATCACCTCTACCCGGCCGCGCCGCCTTGGTACTTTCACCACTACGGCTGCGCCGTCGATTTGACGACGCACGCCAGCGAAGGGCCGAATTTGGCGCGCGTTGACGCCTGGCTCGGCACGCCGTACTTCGCGGGCGTGTATGGTCGTTCCAGTGACGTGTTCGGTGCGGTGCCCTCGCTGCACGTGGCTTATCCGCTGCTCATGGTGATCGAAGGTTTCCGGCGCCACCGCTGGTTCGGGCGGGCGATGCTGGTTTGGTTTTATCTGTCGATGTGCTTTGCGGCGGTGTACCTCGATCATCACTGGGTCTTCGATATCGTGCTCGGCTCGCTGTACACGGTGGTGGTCGCGACCGTGATGCGTCGGGTCATGCGCCGTCTGTTGAGCGACCGAGTTCGGCTCGGCCTGCCGCAGACGCTCGCGCACGGGGTGGGGGAGTGACCGGCGCGGCCGGCCAGCAGCCGCCCGGCGAGCGCCTACGACGTTACGTGGCATGGGCGGTGCGGAACGGTAAAATCCTGTGGCTGATCGCCGGGCTGCTCGCGCTGCCCGCGCTCGCGCGCACGGTGATGCTGTACGCGCACTTGAAGAGCGACGTGGAAGAGCTCTTGCCGCGCAACGCCCCGAGCGTCGCCGCGATCGACGAGCTGCGCCGGCGCATGCCGGGCGTGCGCTATCTGGGCGTGCTGGTCGACACTGGCAACGCCGCAAACCTGCCCGCCGGTGAACGCCTGGTCGATGACTTGGCCGAGCGCGTCCGCAAATACCCGAAGGATCTGGTGGCGTTCGTGCGCACCGGCGTCCAGACCGAGAGCGCGTTTTTGAAGGCCAACGCGCCCCTATACGTGGAGCTCGCCGATCTGAAAACGGTGCACGAACGCATCGCAGATGCGCGCGATCGCGAGGTCTCGAAATCGCTCGACCTCACCCTCGGCGACGACGAAGAGGACGCCAAGCTCGATTTCAGCGATCTCGAACAGAAGTACCGAAACAAGGGCGCCGAGCGCTTCAAGAACGGTCGCTTCTCGAACCCCGAGCAGCACCTGACCTTGATGTTGATCGAGGTCGCCTCGTTCACCACCGGTTCCGATCTCGGCAATGCCCTGTTCAAGCGCGTTCAGGCCGATTTGAAGGAGCTGGGCGGACCCGAGAAGTACGCGCCCGGAATGCGCATCGGCTACACGGGTGACGTCGCGATCGACATCGAGGAGCTGGCCGCGCTCGTCTCGGATCTGAGCGTGTCGTCGGTGGTGGTCATTCTGCTGACGTTGACGGTCGTGCTCGCGTTCTTTCGCTGGTGGAAGAGCGTGTTGGTGCTGCTCGTGCCGCTGACGCTGGCGACGCTGTACGCCTTCGCGCTCGTGACCTTGCCGCCGATCGGCATCGACGGTTTGAACTCGAATACCGCGTTCCTCGGCTCGGTGATCGTCGGAAATGGCGTCAATTTCGGGATCATTCTGCTGGCGCGCTACGTGGAAGAGCGCCGCGCCGGCAACGGCATCGAGGATTCGCTAGTGGTCGCGATTTGGGGTTCGCGCAGCGGCACGATCGTGGCCGCCCTGGCCGCCGCGACGGCGTACGGCTCGCTGATGCTCACGCAGTTCCGCGGTTTCCACCAGTTCGGCGTGATTGGCGCGATCGGCATGGTGGCTTGCTGGGCGATGGCGTTCTTGCTCACTCCGTCGCTGGTCGCCTGGTTGGATCGCGACGCGAGTAGCGCGCGCAGCGGTCCGCACCGCCCGGTGATCATGGGTCGCGTCGCCAGCTTCGTGCAGCGCCACCCCGGGCCGATCGTGATTGCGGCGGGCATTCTGACCGTGCTCTCGGTGGCTCGCGTGCGGCGCATCGACGGCTCGTGGATCGAATACGATTTCTCGCAGCTGCGTCGCGCCGACTCGCACATTTCCGGCGAGGCCTACTGGGGCCGCCGCATGGACGGCCTGCTCGGCCGCTACCTCACGCCGCTCGTGATGTTGACTGATTCGCCCCAAGCGACCGAGCGCGTGAACGCGGAGCTGCGCGCGTCGGTCGCGAGCGGCGTGCTTCGGGATTACGTGTCCGAAGTTCAGGACAAAAACGACGTCATCCCGCAACAGCAGCCGGAAAAGCTCGCAGAAATCCAAAACATCCGCGAGATCTTCACGCCCCGGATTCAGGCCGAGCTAAACCCGGAGCAGCGCCAAGCGGTCGAGCCCTATTTGCCGCCGGACAGCCTGCATGTGCTCAGCCCCGACGAGCTCCCGCACACGCTCACCGCCGGCTTGCGAGAGCGCAACGGGCGCATGGATCGCTCGGTGCTCGTCTACCCAAAGCCGAGCGACGCCACCTGGCACGGCGATGCCTTGGCCACTTTCACGAACGAGCTCCGCCGCATCGGCGGCCATGACGCGCGACCGGCCGGGTCCATTCCGCTGTCCGCCGACATCATCTCGTCGATCTCGCGCGACGGACCGCTCGCGACGATCGCCGCGCTGATCGGCGTGGTGCTGCTCGTCACCGCGATTTTTCGCTTCAATCGCTCGACGCTGCTGATCGTCGGCTCGCTCGTGCTCGGCGTGCTCTGGCTGACCGCGGCGATTTTGGTGCTGAAGGTCAAGGTCAACTTCTGCAACTTCATCGCGTTCCCGATCACCTTCGGCATCGGGGTCGACTATTCGGTGAACGTGATGGCGCGCTATCGACAAACCGGCGAAAAGGACGTGCTCGAGGCCATTCGCTCCACGGGCGGCGCGGTCGCGCTCTGCTCGATGACCACGATCATCGGCTACGGTTCGCTACTCCTGGCTCAAAATCGCGCGCTGTTCTTGTTTGGTTTGGTGGCGGTGTTGGGCGAGCTGTGCTGCCTGTTCACGGCCGTGGTCGTGCTGCCGGCGGTGCTCGCGAGCTGGTCGCGGCCGAGCGCGGCCGGTGAGCGCGGCGCCCCCCTGCCGCTGAATCGCTGAACCGTTGCTCACTGCGCGTCCGAAAATGACCGCAACGTGGCCGGGCTCCGACTTGGAAATGCGCGCTTCCGCGGTCAGAATTGGCGGCATGTGTCGCAACATTCGACCGCTCTTCAACTTTGCTCCGCCAGCGACGGAAGAGGAAATGCGCGCCGCCGCCATCCAATACGTACGCAAAGTGAGCGGCCTGCAAAAGCCGTCGCAGGCGAACCAAGCCGAGTTCGATCGCGCCGTCGCCGCCGTGACCGAGGTGACGCGACACCTGGTCGAATCGCTGGTGACCAACGCGCCCCCGCGCGATCGCGAAGTGGAACGCGAACGCGCGAAGGCGCGCAACGTGCGCCGCTTCGGGCGCGCGTAAGCTCAGACGCTTTGCCCGAGCTGACGCTGCAATTGCTTCGGATCCGTCTGCCAGAGCGCGAACAGCTCGCGGGACATGGGATCGGGGAAAATCTCGGATTCACCGCGCTCGAGGCCGGAAATGATGCCCTGCGCGACGGACTCCGGGCTGGTCTTCGGCATGTCCATGGCGCGCACCATGTCGGTGTCGATGGCTCCCGGCAGGGCCGCGTGCACGCTGATCTGCTTTTTCGCCAAATCCGTGCGCAGGGCTTGAGTGAGCGAATAGGCCGCGGCCTTCGACGCGGAATAGCCGCCCAGCCCGGGCATGCTCGCGAGCGAGACCACCGACAGCACATTGACGACCGCCGCGCCTCCGTTCGCTCCCGCTCGCTCGAGCGCCGGCAAGAACGCCTGGGTCGCGGCCAAAAGCGCAAAGCAGTTGACCGCGAAATCCCGCGCGATTTCCTGGGGCGTGCTGCTGAGCACGCCGAAAGACGCCAGCACGCCCGCATTGTTGAAGAGTAGCGTAACGTCCGGGGCCTCGGCGGCCGCGCGCGCGAGCGATTGCTCGTCGCTGACATCGAGCGTGAGCGGCGTGACTCGGCCCGCTCCCTCGCGCAGCAGATTCGCGAGCGTCGCCGGATCGCGCGCGCCTGCATACACACGCCGCGCCCCGGCCGCCAAACTGGCCCGCGCGAGCGCCAGACCCAAACCGCGATTCGAACCGGTCACGAGCACCACCGCATCTTTGATTTTCATTCGTGTCGTCTCCTGTTCCGGAACATGGGCGACGGACCCGCTTCGAACTAGGCCGACCCGGCACAAGGCACTCTTGCGTCGCAGTAAAGAATCGCGCGAAAGTCCGAACCATGGATCTCCTGGCTCAAATGGCGACATTCGTGCGCGTGGTCGACGGCAATAGTCTCTCCGCAGCTGCGCGCGCTCAGCGCTTGTCGCTGCCGGCGGTCAGCCGCCAACTCGGCGCGCTGGAGGCGGAGCTCGGTACCGCGCTCGTCATTCGCTCGACGCGCAAGCTGCGCGTCACCGACGCCGGGCGCCGCTGGTACGAGCACTGTCTGCGCGTGCTGCGTGAGGTCGATGAAGCGCGCGCGGACGTGCAAAACAGCAAGAGCGTGCGCGGCCGGTTGGTCGTGAGCGCGTCCTTGACCTTCGGTATGGAGCTGATCGTCCCGCGCCTGCCCAAGCTGGCCGAGGCCCACCCCCAACTCAGCCTGGATCTGCGGCTCGAAGATCAATTGGTCGACTTGGTGGGCGAAGGCGTCGACGTCGCGCTGCGCGCCGGCTCACCGCCGCCCGACAGCACCGCGTTCATCGCCCAGCCGCTGATGGCCATGGATCGCATCCTGGTCGCTTCACCGGCTTGGCTGCGAAAACACGGCGCGCCGCGTGAGCCGGAACAGCTCGCGCGCCGCACCTGCCTCGTGCAAGTCACTCCCGCCGGCTCGGTCGTGCGCTGGCGCCTGCGTCGCGGCGCCGACGAGCGCGTGCTGGACGTGCACGGCCAATTGCGCAGCACTGCGCCGACGGCCCTGCGAAGCCTCGCCGTCGGCGGCGCGGGCATCGCCTATTTGCCGGCGTGGCTCGTGCGCCAAGACATCGCGCGCAAGCGTTTGCGGCGCGTGCTGCCGGAGTGGTCTTCGCCCAGCATCACGGCCTGGGCCGTGTACCGCGCGGAGCTGCGCGGCGCGCCGCGGTTGCGCGCGTTCTTGGCGGCAATGCCGAGTGAGAGCGCGGCCGCGCCGGCGTAGGCGCGCGGCTCAGCGCTTCTCGTCTTCGCCGTGTTTCTCGAGGAAATCGTCGTAGGTGCCGCGCCAGTCGACCAGGCCCTTCGACGTAAAGGCGAAGATGCGCGTGGCAAAGCTTGCCACCAAATCGCGATCGTGCGTGACGACGAAGGCGGTGCCTTCGTACTTGGTGAGCGCGTCGCCGAGAGCGATGATCGACTCCAAATCCAAGTGATTGGTCGGCTCGTCGAGCACGAGCACGTTGTCTTTGGTCAGCATCAGCTTGCTGAAGATCAAGCGCACCGCTTCACCGCCGGAGAGCGCGTCGGTCGGCTTCATGCCCTCTTCGCCCTTGAACAACATCTTGCCGAGCAGGCCGCGGATGTCTTGCTGGGTGGCGAGCGGATTGAACGAGTGGAGCCAGGCGCTGACGGTAGTGCCGTTCGGGATGCTCTCGCGATGATCCTGGGCCAAGTAACCGATGCTCACTTGGTGGCCCCAGGTGATCGTGCCTTCGTCGGGCTTCAGGCTCTCGGCGAGCATTTTGCAGAGCGTGGTCTTACCCATGCCGCTCCGGCCGATGATGGCGATCTTTTCGCCCTTGGTGACGATGGTCGAGAAGTTCTCGCAGACCGTGATGTCCGGCCAACGCTTGGTCAGTTTTTCGATCGTGACGGTCTGCTTGCCGGAGGGCTTGTTGACCAAAAACTGAATGAACGGGCGCTCGATGTTGGAGCGCTTCAAATCGGTGAGCTGCAGGCGCTCGATCTGCTTTTTGCGGCTCTGCACCTGAGTCGCGCGCGTGCCAGCCGCGAAACGGGCCACGAAGTCCTGGAGTTGCGCGACCTTCTTTTGGCGCTCGGCGTTCTCTTGCTCGACTTTGCCGCGCACCTGACCCTTGGCGATGACCATGTCGTCATAGCCGCCCGGGTAGACGATGATCGTCTCGTAATCGATGTCGGCGATGTGCGTGCAAATCTCGTTCAAAAAGTGGCGATCGTGGGAGATCGTCACGAGCACGCCGCGGTAGTTGCACAAAAATTTCTCGAGCCAGCGAATGCTGTCGATGTCGAGATTGTTCGTCGGCTCGTCGAGCAAGAGCGCGTCGGGGTTGCCGAACAGCGCTTGGGCCAAGAGCACGCGCAGCTTCAAGCCGCCCGGCAGCTCGCGCATTTGCTTTTCGTGCTCGCTCTCCGGAATGCCGAGGCCGCTCAAGAGCTCGGCCGCGTCGGACTCGGCGGAGTAGCCGTCTTCTTCCGCGATCACGCCCTCCAGCTCACCCAGCAGCTCGCCCTGTTTGTCGGTCAGGTTCTCTTTGGCGAGCAGCTCTTCCTTTTCCTGCATCGCCGCCCACAGGCGCTTGTTGCCCATGAGCACGACCGAGAGCACGATCATCTTCTCGAAGCCGAACTGATCCTGCTTCAAGACGCCGGTGCGCTCGGGCCGGTGCACGTGGCCGGAATCCGCCTCGAGCTCGCCCGACACGATCTTCAAAAACGTCGATTTGCCGGCGCCGTTCGGGCCCGTCAGGCCGTAGCGTTTGCCCTCGGAAAACTCGACCGTTACCTCTTGGAACAGGCGCTTCTTGCCGTAGGCCTTGCTGACATCGTTGACTTGAATCGAGGGCATTTGCGGGCGCCCCTCGTAGCAGTTTTTGGCCGATGTGGGGCTCGCCACGCGGGACACGCTAAATTCGCTAAAGAATGCAAACGGTTACGAACTTCGCTCCTGCAGTGTCAACGGAATACCGAGCCTGAAGCCTTCCCGTGCCGCCAGATCTCTTGGGTTTGATGGTCACGCGCCACGTCGCAGGCCGTCCCAGCCTTCGGCGGCACGTTCCGGATTGCCGAGAGGCGCGCGGCTCGAGCGAGGCCAGCCGACAAGCTCGGACTCGCCGCAATGTGCCGAGCGCGCCGCTTCGAGCGCGCGTCGAACCGCGCCCGTCCCTCGTTCGACGGTGGCTTCGAACGAACCCGCCTCGGCTCTCCATCCCATCGCACGGCACCCTCGATGCGAGCCACGAGCGCGCGGCGTTCGGCTGGAAAAAGCGAGTCGCGCCCTGCCGCACTTTTACAGAGCCCGCACGGCGCAGCCGGCGTCCGCGACGCCGAAGGCTGAGACGGCCTGCGACGTGGCGCGTGACCATCAACCAAAAAACAGCGGTGTTCGCAAGTTCGGGTTGGGCTACGGACCGCAGGCCAGTGCGCGCTGGTCGAGGAAGCCGCGCGCACCATCCGCTTTGCGGATCGACGGCTCGCGGTCGCGTTGCCCACGAACTAGCGGGGACCCGTGACCAGCACAGAGCAGTTCGCACACTGATACCGCTGTGTCGAGCCGATGGCGTTGGGTCGGCGTACACCGCTTACAAGACTGCTCACGCCGCGATGCGCTCACCTAAAGGAGTGAAGATGCGCGCATGAATTGCGCACGCACGAATTGCGGGCGTGGACCATGAACGAATTTGTGAGAGCCCGTGGCGAAAAAGATCACCTCACCACTTAAGTGGGTGAAGCGGCGTCCGTTCGCCCCTCCTGTCACCGTTTGCTCACATGGGGCGTGCGGTCGACCTGAGCGCGGCACTCGATGTCGCGCGGGTTTCCGCGGCTCGGAATGGTTACGGGGAGAGAACGCTCATGCACCGCCACGAAAGAAAACCGCTCGCCGCGCCCGCGAATGCCGACGGCCAAACCTCTTCAGCGCCGGAGTTCACGCGCTCACACAGCATGGTGGTGCCGAAGGCGGCGCGCCCGTCACGCCGCCCGTCGCCGGTACCCGCGGACCGCGAAGCGACGTTTGTCTCGTCGCTCGTGGCGGCGTTGACCGCATTGGGCGCGCAGCACGCGTTCGGGATCTTCGGCGGAGCGATCGCGCCCTTCAGCCGCGCGCTCGCAGAGAGCCCCATGAAATTGCTGCATTTCCGGCACGAAGGCGGCGCTGCGTTCGCCGCCATCGAGTCGTCATTGCAAAGCGGGCGGCTCACGGTGGTGCTCGCCACGAGCGGTCCGGGCCTGGCGAACTTGTACACGGGCATGCTCGCCGCGCGGGCCGAGGGCGCGAAAGTGTTGTTCGTGACCGGCGGCACGGCCTCGGCTCAGCGCGGGCGCATGGCATTTCAAGAGACCAGCGCGTCGACCGGCACGATGTCCGCGCTATTCGCGAGCGGCAGCTTATTTCACTACGCGGCGATGATCGAGAGCGCGGCCGAGCTCGACGCAGTCGTCTCGCGCTTGCGCACGGGCGTCGCGCGCCCCGGCGGCTTCGTGGCTCATATCGGGTTACCGATGTCGACTCAAACCTCGCCGGTCAGCGCGTTGTCCGCTTCACGAGTGAGCACGAGCTCGCCGCCGATCTGTGATTCACAGACGATCCAGAACTGCGTCGATTTGCTTTTGGCGGAACCGTTCGTGATCTGGACGGGCTTTGGCGCGCGCGAGGCCGCAAGTTCCATTCGAACGCTCGTGAAGTTGACCGGCGCTCGAGTCATGAGCTCGGCGCGCGGTAAGGGCATTTTCCCGGAGGATGATCCCGCTTACTTGGGCGTCACTGGCTTGGGAGGCCACGCCAGCGTGGAGGCCTATTTCGAGCGCAACCGCCCGGCGCGCGTGCTCGTGCTCGGCTCGCGGCTCGGCGAAATGACTTCATTTTGGTCGCCGCGTCTGCTGCCCGAAAAGGGCTTCTTGCATGTGGATTTGGACCCGGATGTGTTCGGCGCCGCGTACCCGAACGTGCAGACCATCGGCGTGCAGTCGGAGATCGGTGGCTTCGTGGACGCGCTGATCGATGCTTGGCCCAAGGAACTACGCGCGAGCGTGCCGCCGAGCCTCGGCAAGTTGCCGCCACCACCGAGCAAGCCGCGCGAGCAACTGGGCGTGCGCCCGAGCTACTTGCTGGAGCGCGTGCAACGGCTGGTGGTCGAACAAACCGATTTCCCGGTCTTGACCGAGGCGGGCAACGCCTTCGCGCTCGGCAGCCACTACTTGCGCTTCCGCGATCCGAAGCGCTACCGCGTGAGCACGGGGTTCGGTTCGATGGGGCAGGCCGCCGCCGGTGTGCTCGGAGCCGCCCTGGCCCGCGCGGGCAAGGCGGTCGCGATTTTGGGCGACGGAGCGATGCTGATGCAAAACGAGATCAACACCGCGGCGACGTACGGCATCGACGCGGTCTGGATCGTGCTCAACGACGCCCGCTACGGGATGATCGAGCAGGGCATGCAATCGATTGGCTGGCAACCCTTCGAGACCGCCTTTTCGCGCGCGGATTTCGTGGACATTGCGCGTGGCATGGGCGGCTCCGGCGTGCGCGTCGAGGTCGAGGCGTTCGTCGACGGAGCCATCGCCCACGCGTTGCGAGCCAAAGGCCCGTTCGTGATCGACGTCCTGATCGA
>Ga0068856_100005739_pt1 | contig 12229 bp, 17 predicted proteins | sample KBSCornC62_FD_66595 | JGI IMG/M metagenome (GOLD analysis project Ga0068856, IMG submission 66595) | Corn rhizosphere microbial communities from Kellogg Biological Station, Michigan, USA - KBS Corn C6-2 | ecosystem: Host-associated > Plants > Roots > Rhizosphere > Soil ...
CCCGCCTTCTCGGTCAGCGATATTGATTCCATTTTCCAGTTATTACAGCGACAAGGTATTCGTTGCGTCTGGAATGAAGCACTGGTGGGCATTCGCCATTTCTACGCGAATGATCCGTGGGGAAATCGACTAGAGTTCACACAGCCGACACATTGATCCAAATTTACCCTCCTGCGGCCCGAGTCAGGCCAACGAGGCGCTGCCTAACGCCGTGCTTACCTTCAAATGCCATCTCACTCGCTGAGCAGGCAAGATGGTAGTTCGTCTTTCCAATTCACAAATCCGCCTTAGGAAATCGCGAGTTCTTGCATCTTCTTTCTACGCTCCTGTTGCTTTTCAGTGTCCTCCGTAAACGCGGTTGCAATCGGATTGCACGATGCATCTATGCATAGCCGTTCCGGATTCGTTTCAACTTTATTTGTTGAAAATAGCAATCTTCATGAACGGCGCGGCCATCCGAATCGGTCTTTGAAGCCTCAACCGGCACAGGCTTGTGGCAAATTGCACACTCCAGCGTAGGCGACGTTTTCGATCTGAAAAGTCGCGCCCAGAGGGACTTCAGACTAGATGCCATTGTTTGGTCCGTGTGATTACAATTGTGGGCTAGGCAGAAAAGGGTACGCTTCATAAACTTGCAGTGCCGCTCCTCCGTCGCTAACTTCAATTGCGCCGAGAATTGCTGGTGCGAGCAGGCCACTTGTCTGCGCTCGGGGATTGGGGCAGTCAAGCCCACCTCGGGGGCGCTAGATGCTGCGAGCGTTCGGGGGAGTGTGCAATCTGGGAAGCCTCGCAGAGTGGCCCAACCGCGTCCCAGCGTCCCAAGGGCTGAGAGCAATTGCGATGCCAACGGGGATCACCCGTGCCTAGCAGTGCGGGACTGTTTGGACTTCGCTTGCTGAGGCGAAAGTCTCACCGCTCACAGGAAGTTAGGCACCCGAAGTTTGGAGGTCCCGTATGCGTGAGATTTCTTTCCATTTGGAGCAGCCTCTCGATTCTAAAAAACAATATCTTTCATGAGAAACATCTTGCACACCTCCAAGCGACAAAAATTCCGCGGTTAACCTATCTGCGGCATTCACATTGCGGCGGCCGAGTTTGGCATTCGAGAGGAAACTAAACAGCGGAAAAACTTGCACTGTTGTCGCCCTAGAGAGCAATGACGAAGTAGATGGCAAGATATGGCGTGAAGGTAATGGCTCGGTAACAATACTATGAGGCCATTGCGCGTTAGCAATCTCCCGGATATGCTCCATTGCAATAAGTTGGAAGAACCTTTGAACCTCAAGGCTTACGCACTGGCCCCGGATGATGCCCACGCCGGGGCCGTCCTCTCAGCATCCCTACCATGCACGGACGGTCTCCGCAGCGAAGGTAGGAACGGCAAGCTGCTCCGTGGCTACCACACGGACTTCTCAACCGTCTTCAATGGACCTGCCTGGGGCGTGCATCCCATGCAGTAGATATACGGGATAACTCACCGACCTCGGGCGGACAGGTACTTTCGTTAAGGCAATTGGCGGAGCATTGCGGCGGGACAAGCATTGAGCGGGACAAGGGTCTGGCCGTTGTTGCCGCGAATTGGCGTATTGCATGGTTCCCGGATTTTTGCATAAACTATCGTTCCGATTCGGGTGACCGCCGTGGGCACGCCGCCAAACTCCAGTCTCCGCAAGCATCTGCACTGTGCGTTCGTCTTCTGGCCGTATCTCTTCATTGGCATCTCCGTCCTCGGTTTGGCGTACATGTCCTGGCCTCTAATCAGATAATCAGTGAAGGCGGTCACCCAAGATTCCCACACACGCCGACTCGGGTAAACGCACGAAATTACATAGCTATGCAGTCGCTCTTCTTTCGTGGGACGGCTCAGTAACGAAGATGTTTGCTGGTTTGATGTCCCGGTGGATGATCCCTTTCGAGTGTGCGGCATCAAGACCGTCTGTGATCTGAAAATCCAGATCGAGTACCCTTTACCTCCAACGGCTTGCCGTGAATGAAGTGGAGAAGAGTCTGCCCCTCCAGCAGTTCCATTGCGATGAAGGTCTGCCCATTCACTTCATCGATTTCGTAAATCGCGCATATATTGGGAGGATTGACTGCAGAGGCGGCACGCGCCTCCCTGCGGAATCGTTCCAGCGTCTGAGGGTCTTGCGCCAATTCCTCGGGCATGAACTTGAGGGCTACGTGGCGGCCCAGTCTCAAGTCTTCCCACCCTCATACACAACCCCCATGCCTCCGCCGCCGATCTTGCTGATTATGAGGTAACGGGAAATCGTCTCGCCAATGGTTGGGAGGGCGTGATCATTGGTGGGAAATGTTAGGACGAAGCTGGAAGGCGGTCAACTCTCACGCAGAAGAGGAATATACGAAGGAAGTTTTGGCAATTGATTGCAAGGACTTGGCAAATTTTGGTTTTGCGTAATCCGAGTTGCGTGGAGCACTCAATCACAGCTCAAGAGCTTCTTGAGCGAGAGGCAGGCCGGGGGAATAACTCAAGCTGACTTCTTAGTGGGCTGGCCAGCTTCAGCGAGACTTCGACTCGTGCTTAGAATCGAGAAAGGAAATCGTCCGACCTCGGTCCACAAGGGATTGCTTTGCCAATCGCATATATTCCTGCATGGCGGAACGAAGTTCCACTGTCAAGCGCTCCGCGTCATCAGGATTTTCGGCGTGTATCGCTCGCCCACACAGCTGTCTGATGTCGTCGTCTAGGAATCGCGACATAGGGAGTATCGTACTCCGATACGATAATACGATTCAACTTTCAGAGCTTTTTGCTAGCGGAATTGCTTAACACGCGTGGGCTTTGATCGTAAAAAGCGGGACCATCACTCCCCCGGAGTGTACCCGCTTGCGATTCGTTAGTGCAATCTTGATAGCTCGCACGATGGCGACATGGCACGGCGCGAAGATGCGGCAGTGTCCCCCGATGGCGAACAAAAAACGCAGCCAAAAGCAACGCTACTTACATGTGGCGACACACGGCACCTTTCCGACAGCGACATCCATACTCCCGCCCTGCCTTCGTCCAGATCAAGTTCCCAAAATCGAGCGCCACTCTTCAGGAACTCGACGCCCATTTGGATTTCCGTGGGACCGACTCGCCGTGACCAAATCACACGACACTGAGCGTGATTACGTCCGTGTTGGAGAAGGAGGACCCTTCCGGGTTGAATGTACTCCCGCAATGAGCCGATCTTTGCGCCGGTAGAACTGATGTCTAGAGTGTGTACAAGCAGCTGGTTAGCATTTTGTTCGGACTGGGAAATCCTGAGTCCCACAACCATCTTGGTTCGTCTGAGCACACGGTTTTCTAGAGATTTGTTATCCATTTCGGTAGGCCCGACCTCCCTTTGTGCCGCAGGAACTCATCTTTCACTTTTGAGACAAGTCGCCTCAGTAATTCTCGGTTGCTGCTCTCACGCGAACTCGGTGCTCCAATGCTCGACATCGGAAACTCTAAAATGCTTCGGCGGTTAACCGGGTCTCAAGACACTTCTGACACGGACACCAGAAGGCTTGGTCTTCTGGGAACACGATGTGACCGCAGTTCTCGCAAATCTGCCTTCCGTTCTCCAGTACTCTCATCGGTCTGAATTGCCCTTGCGAAACGCAATACGGGCAACGTGGGACCTCAGGCTTATCCGCTGCAGACACTAGAAAGGCTCCCGACTTCAGACGTTTCCAATTTCCCGATCCAAACAATTGCCTCGTTCAGATACCTGAGAGCCTTCGAAACGGGCATCCGATTTTGATAGTCTTGCAGAACCTCAGCTGGATAGCTCTCGCCTAGCGATTCCATCGTTCGGGCAAGGATGGTTCGGGTCAGCAGAATCTCAAGACGATCAACTCCAAGGGCTACTCCAGCTTCTCGGAGCGCATCTGTGATCTCGCCGCCGAAGCATTCTCCGTCAGAGTTTGCCCTGATCCGTACTGTGTCAAGCGTGCGTTTGAGAATTTCTGAGCTTGATGCTGGCACCATGTTGTTCATGCGCTAGCCTCCACAACGGAATACGCTGACAGAAGTCTAGCTACCCTTACCAAGGCTGCACATGGCTCACTGGTGGCAGATCAGGAAGCGAGAGTCACAATCAAGCGCCACTCGGGTAACCAACACTTTGCTGGCCCTACTGCGACAAAATGGCCCCTTTCCCGAAATGCCCGCGACAACCTGTCTCAGTGAATGCACCGTGAGGAGTGGTCTGTGCGTAATGAAAGCACTTACAAGAACTCTGTTTGGTCCTGCCATTGCTCTAGTTCTCATGGGGGAATGCGCCATGAAGCCGAAAGTAATGGTCCTTCTAGTACTCACAGCTTCTCTGGTTTGGGGTGACGACCACAAGCTGTCACCTGAACTGAAGGGCAGGCACTCCAACAATTCCGTCAACGTGATCGTGCAGTTCAGGACAGCACCGACCACCCAGCACGAAACCCGAGTCTCACGTCATGGTGCGTTAGTGAAACAGCATCTGGGCCCGGTGAAGGGTCTTCTCGTGTCTGTGCCCACGTCCCGCTTGGCCGAACTTTCCAATGATCCTGATGTGGTGTATGTCTCGCCAGATCGGCCCATCTCGAAGCAGATGAACAATGCAGCGGTGGGTGTGCTGGCCAACTACGCATGGAGTCGTGGCTATGATGGAACCGGAATCGCCGTCGCGGTCATTGACAGCGGAGTCCATGGTGTGGACGACCTGAAGGACGCGCAGGGACATAATCGAATCGTCTACAACTACGATTCTCTCGGCGGGGGAGCGGATGACCAGTACGGTCATGGAACTCACGTAGCAGGAATCATTGGCGGAAGTGGCAAGGATTCGATCTGCGCGACTTGTGACGTCACCATTCGAGGAATCGCGCCGAACGTGAAGATCATCAACTTTCATGCCCTCGGTCAACAGGGCCAGGGCACGGATAGTTCCGTGATCAATGCCATTAATAAGGCGATTCAATTGAAGAGTCAGTACAACATTCGCGTGATGAATCTGTCCTTGGGGCGGCCTGTGTATGAAACCTACGCGCTCGACCCTCTCTGTCAGGCAGTCGAGGCCGCGTGGAAGGCTGGGATTGTTGTCGTCGTTGCGGCAGGCAATGACGGACGAACGAACTACTCGGTTCTAAATGGGTATGGCACGATCACCGCGCCTGGCAACGATCCCTACGTCATCACAGTGGGCGCGATGAACACGAACGGTACGCCGGATCGCTCCGACGATGTGATGACGTCCTATAGCTCCAAAGGACCGACTGCCATTAACCACGTTGTGAAGCCCGACCTGGTGGCCCCTGGTAACCGGGTCGTTTCGTTGCAGACCGGAGGCTATCTGCAAAAGAATTACCCGGGAAATCGTCCGGCTGTGAGCTACTACCAAAACAGCACCTCCACTAGTCCTTCTGGCAAGTATTTCGTCCTGAGTGGCACGAGCATGGCCACTGCCGTAGTGAGCGGCGGCGCAGCTTTGGTGATTCAAAAGAATCCCACCTTTACGCCTGACCAAGTGAAGGCCTTGCTGATGAAGACGGCCTACAAGAGTCTGCCACAGTACTCGACGGTCACGGATGCAGGAGTGACGTACACGATTCAGTACGACGCATTCACAGTTGGAGCCGGGTACTTGGATTTGCAGGCGGCTATTTCATCAGCCGAGGTTCCCCCAACAACCCTGAGCGCACTGTCACCGAGCGCAACTTACGATGCTACTTGCGGCTGCGTTTATTTTGCACAAAGTGGTTCCACACTCGGAGGCACCAATGCCCTATGGGGAAGCAATGCCCTCTGGGGCAGCAGCGTGTTTGTAGGCGCTCAGAACGCCTTGTGGGGAAGCAATGCACTTTGGGGCAGCAATGCCTTGTGGGGCAGTAGCAGCCTAGATGCTTTCAATGCGCTCTGGGGCACCAATGCGCTGTGGGGCAGCAGCATAACGAATGCAACGCAGTCCCTGTCAGTGGACGTAGGTGGAGAGAACTGAACTGAACGCAAGAGTAACTCGTATGAAACCTTCTAAGCAGCGTGCGCAGGAGTGTAGTCGGGGCTTTCAGCATCACGATGCGAGGGCTTGCGCACCCTCGTTATGATCGACCGGTAGTCTCGGCGGAAGCAGGCGGCGCAGCGGATTGGCTGCATCAGGAACAGCGGAAGGATATAAAGCTCCATCAATGTACGGGGACGCGAGCGGAAGCCTACTTCTTTGCCACAGTCCCGGCACCGATATGCCCTCATAGCTGAAAATCCGTCTAAAAGAAACTGGGCTGCTCTCGCTGTGCTCAAAAGTGCAATTAACGACCCGGTGCGGTGTCGGATACCACTGCGCCCCGCCGAGAGTACGAGGGGGCCAAGAATGCGCCTTGCGAATGTGAAGAACCGCTGATTCATTTGGGTACGCGGCGACGCGTTTGCCTGCTGAAGGTGGTGCGTCGCTGCCGCAACGGGCCGTCGTAGAGCCGGTTCTTTTCTCCCGGCTTCTTCGAAGGATGGCAATGTGATTCCCTGAGCGTCGTTGGGAAGCCAAAGCAACGGGGATGAGACAGGACCACTCTTCCTTGTGTCCCGCAGAGTCGGATCGCGCTGAGGTTCTTGAAGCGAGAGTTCGACCATTTTCGCAGAGACCTTTGAAAGGTCCCCAGTATCTACCGCAGTAAGCTGCCGAAGGAGGCCAATAATTTCTCGGTGACGATGATCGTATTGAGTCTGCTCCGCAGGACTCATATCTACGCACATGGCCATTTCGAGGGCTTTGGTCTGCTCTTGGGACAAGCGCTCGATCTCTATCCTTATACGGTTGGCATCGGCAGTTGGCGAGCAAGATTGGGGTACGGCACTCATCGAAATCACAATCGGAAGGGCGTGGCCGAATCGTAAGCGCGGATGCTGCGTGGAGTCAAGGCGTCGACTTGAAACTTATCGCCGTTTTCAGACTTCGTCGGCTCTTCGTGCTTTTGAACGATCATCGCAACATAGGCCCGAGAAGACGTCCCAACTCGATCCCAATAACGGGGGACGCTAGCAACAGAACGACTATGGCCACAGCAGTGAATGTGGACTCTAACGGACCTTTTTGAAACACGGCAACACACCCCGAACGAAAGAGGCGCTGCAACAATGTAAATAAGATCTCTGTCGAGTGTCTGTCGGGAGAACTACCGAACCGCTTTTTTTATCGAGTTTTAAGTCTCCCACGGGAGCAAACGAAATGGGATGGCCCTTCCCCATATTTCAAATCCATTCGAGTCCCTGATGCAAATTGAACAGTACCTTGGCCCATAACCACCACTACGGTGAAATTTAGCCAACAGAGCCGCGCCATGGTGGCACTCGTCGACGCTCCTCTACGCTGTGAAGCTGCGACGAAAAACAGGTTTAAAGGAACCGTCGCTGACCGCTGATACTGGCATTCCACCTGCACTGGCTTCGGAAGTGACTGACGAGAATACCTCAACATCCCACGCTATAAAGTACCCAGAGTGGCAGCGCGAGTTTGAAGCTGCACTGCGTGAAGGCGATGCGAAGTCCCTGCGGCAACACGTGGATGCCGCCGAAGCAGCCCTCTTTTTGCGCTTGCAGGCGTCAGAGGGGAGCGCTGCTGGAGACGAGGAGCGGCAAGCCATTTTTGACGCTGTGGCAGCTTTGCGGGTCATTCAGAGGGACAAGCTAGGCTATCCAGACTGGAATAGAAGATAACAGCCAGTCTGTCCGTCTACGCATCCAACCTTCGCTGTAGTGGCTTTTCCATGCCTCCGAAGCGCATTTTACTCGTAGATGACAACCGTGTTGTGCGCTCGTTTGTTTTTCTACTTCGGGCAGCTTTGTTCCGGTGACTTTCGGCTTGTCCGTTTTCCGCGCGACGGTGGGGCTTAAGACCTGCGGCAGGACAAGCCAACTACCGGCGCTGATTTTCTTCTGAGAGTCTTTTTTCCTGCTGTCGTTCACCCTCGCACCTAATTTCGCATCCCACGTTCGGTCGAGCGTAGATGCATCCCTCATGGATTATCCGTCAGCTGCCTATTTTTCGAAATCGGAGGTTTCCCCATGAGTTTGTCACGTGTGTACTTTGCAGGATTCTTGCTTTTGGCGCTTGCGGCGATTACACAAGCCCAGAACGTGCGACTCACGAACGACGTCTCTGGCGGATACGTCAGCGCCTACACTTTAGCAACAGGCACTCCATACACCGATGCAGTCTTGGATGAGTGTTCCATCGCCCGCGGCCGACAGAATGAGCCTGCAGTCGCGGTGGACCCGCGCAACATCAATGTGCTAATTGGTAGCTCGAACGATTATTGTGGTGTGTTTTATGTCACCATCGGTGGAGTGCCCGTGGCACTTGGACCTGTTTGGTTGGGCTATTACCGCTCGGAGAATGGCGGAACATCTTTTCAGAGTTCGCTCGTTCCCGGGTACCCGCAGGATAGTTCGCCTTACGCGGCACTTGCGCGGGTTCGCACGGCCAGTGCCGGCGATCCAGTAATCGCGTGGGACGCACACGGTCGTGTTTTCATGGGATCCGAAAGTTCCGATGATCCATCCGGTACGAAAAAGACTTTCGGCGACGTGTGGGTTGCACGATTCGATAATCCAGATGGAGAAAATGGCAACACCATCTCTGATGGCAAGCGCTTTGTCGGGAGTACCATTGTGCAGCGGGGAACGTCTGCGCCCAATTTGCTAGGCCGCTTTCAGGACAAGACTGCCATTGAAGCGGACCGCACGGGCGGTCGCTGTGACGCGAATGTCTACTTCGCGTGGAGCAGTTTCAACGGTGCAGGCGCCAATCAGGTTTATCTATCTCGCTCCACAGACCATGGTGCCAGTTGGTCTCATCCCACAAAGTTGACGGAGACTCTCCAGTCCCTTCAAGATCCAGACATCTCGGTGACGGGCACTGGGAACGTGTATGTGACGTTCCGGACCTTCGCGTTCGTGAACGGTGAACCGGATGCGATCTACTACGTGAAGTCTACCGATTGTGGTGCGACTTTCTCGCGTCCGGTGCTGCTTACAAATTTCGTGCGCTGGGATGCTCAAGACCGGACGGACCCGCAGGCTGCCCCGGCGACCTCGTCCACCTTGCCGGAGGACGTCGGCGGGGAAAGCATTGCGCCGGCCAAAGAAGCTCGCGCACGCGCATGTGGTGATTTTTCCGATCATTGTCTTTCCGGCTATACGTTCTTCCGGGTTGGCACCTCGCCGCGTTCTACCGCTGATCAATACGATGCCGCACACGAATACGTTTACGTTGTATATGGTGCAACCAAACCGGGCACGCAGATCGCGACCGGTACGAGCTATGGCACTATAACCTCGGGGACGGGTAGTCAAAGCGCTGCGTATTTCACACGTCTCGATGGAGCAACGAACACGCATACGGCGCCGGTATTGCTGGACAATCAGGCCACGGGCCACCAGGTTTGGCCTGACATTTCGGCCGATGGTGGCGTGCTGCATGTCCTCTGGTATGACAGTCGGATGGACCCGTTTTACTCTGCGGCTCGCCCTATCGGCAACGATGCAGATCGACTGACACACTCATCTCTTGACGTCTATGCCACCATGTCGACCGACCGTGGTGGTAGTTGGGCGCCTTCCAGCCGTGTCACCGATTTTACGAGCAATCCGAATTATGAGCAGTTCGACAATCGCGCGGTGCCATTCAACGGTGACTACTTGTGGATCACCTCGCTTGGCAATTTCTCGTTCGGTACCTGGACGGACTATCGCAATACCGTGCCCGGAACCGATCCGCGAGAGGGCAGCGATTCCGATAACGACGGTGCTGATGTGATGCAATGCCGTGAATTTAACAGCACCACCGGAACGTGGGGTCCCGACACTTGTCCCCATGCCGGCGGACTCGACCAGAATATCTACGGGGCGAGTACGCCATGAGCTCTCGTCCGTGTGGGTGATGGTTGTGGCTAGCCTTCATCGGAAACACCTCGGGGAGGGATTTTCATAACGAAGTGGAACTCGATCCGAGGTTGTCGATTAGACCTCATACCGCTGGGGCGCCACCAAGCATGGAAATACGGGTTCAGCGGTCTAACCTGGTCGAAACGTGTCGTTAACGGGTCAGTCTATGAACCCAGGCCCGGAGATCTGAAGGCATATTCGGAGCCCGCCTGATCTATGGCGGGCTCTGCGCGCCTCACTTTTCGGGTCTACGCAGCCTCTGTCGCGACTCCGCGCCGCGACCACTCTTCCTTTCCTGTGAGCCCGTTCTTGTCGCTCAGCGCCCACGTTCGTTCTTCAAACAAAAGACGGCGCAGCGTTCGCAGATCGTTCAGTATTCGGTTGCTCTGCTTCACATGGCCTTCGAGCTTTTCCAAACTGTACCCTGCGATCTGAATGGCATCCTTGCGGCGTGAAAGCTCGGAACTCCCCATCCTCTGCACATCGCTTTCCAATTCTAGCTTCGCATCCGAGATGGCTGTGGAAAGCAGTCTCAGGAAATCTTGGGCACTTTCGATGGTTTCAAACGGATTCTGAACTTGCGAGTTCATAGGTCACCTCCACTTCTGGTTCAAACCTGAGGGGTGTCTTGAGAGTGCGCGAGACTAGGCAGAGCCGAGCAGCTCGGTTCAGCAGGTCAATTGCTCTCTCCCGCTGTTCCGGATCAGCGATCTTCAGCACTGGACGCAGCACAATTTCCGTTAACATGTACCCCAAATCGACCTTCCGCATAATCGCGACGGCTTCCACTTCCAAGTCGGTAAAGTCCGATTCAGCTTTGCTTACAATGGTGCGAAACGTTGTAGTGAAGCAACCGGAGATGGCGGCCAGAAGAAGTTCTTCCGGGGTCCACCGTCCTTCCAGTCCGCCGAAGCTTTTCGGAGCTGTGAAGTGAATCGCGTTTGGACTCGACCGGGATTTGGCAATGCCAGTGCGGCCGGAAGTCCACCATGCTGCTACTTGGTATTCATGCTCTGACCTGTCGGGAGCCATAGGGAACACCTCATTGGGCGTAGATTGCCAGAGGACAATTGAATGCCCTGTGCGCGGCACCACAGCTTCGTGTGAGCAGGATCACGGCTCAGGAGCAGGTCACACAGCCGTTGTTGGCGCGAATTGGCATCATGCGGGGCGTCGGAATTTTACACAAACTATCGGCTGGCAAATTTGGGCACACTGTCAAACTTTAGCCTCAGTCTCCGCAAAGCGCGGCCTTTAACAGCCACGCTTCTGCTGTCGAACGTTATGTCGGTATTTGCTTCCAACCTTCTGTGGCTTCGATGTGGGAGGTCAATAAAGCGTCGCCATTATTCGTTCCGCCTCGATGCCTAAAGGGCTAGTGGCACGGCTTTCGCATCATTATCTGTCGGAGATCGAACACGTCGACGGGAACGGTGCTAAGATTATCGCCTCGTCCAAATTGGGGCTGAGTTTTTGGAACCGGAAAAGCGGGTGTGTGATGTGGAGTTTCCCGAGCCAACGGATGAGTACGACGAAAGAGAATGTTACTAAGTGGTCCCACTACCATGCATCGATGATAATCAGTGAAGCCTAACAGGTACTTAAAATGTTTTCCAAATTGTGCCTTATGACAGTACTACGAAGGTTGTGGATTGAAGATGAAGGCCAAGACATCGCTGAGTATGCGGTGATGTTGGCAGTCATTCTGGTGCTGGTTGTTGGAACGATTCGGCTGGTCGGCTCCAACGCCAACAATGCTTTTTCAAGTGTTGCCAGTTCGCTTCAATAACGACTGAGAGCACTTCTGCCACAGTCATTGCATAGCGGCACATCCCGGTCTATCTGCCAATATAGAGTCGGCTTTCCGCATTTCTTGCAGTATTCCGGTTTTGGCTCCGCGTAAGGCGACCTCTGCTTTGTTACTTTCGCGTCGTAGGCTGATCGTTTTTCCGGATTTGACAGAACTCCGTATGCCGCATTGATCTGTCTGATTCGCACATCGGCTTCAAATTGGGTGGCCGATCCGGTGGGGAAGATGTCTGGGTGAAAACGCTTGACCAGAATCCTGTAAGCACGCTTGATCTGCTCGGGCTTTGCCGTTTTCGGAACCCCGAGAGTTTCATAAAGCGTTGGCATGTTCGCACAGACACGAAAGCGGAACCGCCCTTTCCCGAGAACGGTCCCTTTCTACGGACAAAAACGAAGCCTTACGTTCAACTCTCACTGTAGATTGCAGAGGCGAATCCTGAGAATCACCCAAAAGTGGCATGTGACCACGATTCGCTGAAGCTTCTCCGCCGCTCTCCTGCCGCAGCTTCAATAGCACCC
>Ga0068856_100005742_pt1 | contig 12228 bp, 9 predicted proteins | sample KBSCornC62_FD_66595 | JGI IMG/M metagenome (GOLD analysis project Ga0068856, IMG submission 66595) | Corn rhizosphere microbial communities from Kellogg Biological Station, Michigan, USA - KBS Corn C6-2 | ecosystem: Host-associated > Plants > Roots > Rhizosphere > Soil ...
GGTCGGTCTCCGACTCGTGGCGCGTGATTGCCGTGCCCATCGCGTAGAGGTTGTTCTCACACAGGAACAACACCGGCAGACTCCAGAGCGCCGCCAGGTTCATGCACTCGTGGAATTCACCCTCAGCGACCGCCCCGTCACCAAAAAAGCATGCGGTCACCCGGCTTCGCCCGCAGAGCTTGTCGGCAAGCGCCAGTCCGACCGCCAGTGGCAACCCGCCGCCGACAATCGCGTTGCCGCCATAGAACCTGGTCGCAGCGTCGAACAGATGCATGGACCCCCCGCGGCCTCGGGAGCAGCCCTCGACCCTGCCGTACATCTCGGCCATGATCGCCCCTGCCGAGACGCCGCGGACAAGCGCGTGGCCGTGCTCGCGATAGGTCGCGACGATCGCATCCTCAGGCCCGAGTGACTGCATGGCGCCCACGGCGACGGCTTCCTCCCCGATGTAGAGGTGAAGAAAGCCGCGTATCTTGGTGGCGCTGTAGAGCTCGACGCACTTCTCCTCGAAGCGGCGCACGCGCAGCATGTCGCGCAGCAGGTGCAGGCCGTGCTCGCGCTCGACGGCATGGGTCGTGCTCACGAGCTTGGCTCCATCGTCGACACATCTCCTTCCGGAAGCCCGAGCTCGCGCGCCTTGAGCACGCGGCGCATGATCTTGCCGCTGCGATTGCGCGGTACGACGTCGACGAACTCGATCTCACGTGGCGCAACCGCGGTACCAAGGCGGGTGCGGGCCATGGCGAGCAGCTCACGCAGCAGTTCCTCATTGCCCACGGCACCGGGCTTTAACGAGATGAATGCTTTGACGACCTCGCCCGCCACAGGGTCAGGCTTCCCGATGACCCCAGCCTCGGCTACGGCCGGATGCTCCAGCAGCACGCTCTCCACCTCGAAGGGACCGATCAAGTGCCCGGCGGACTTGATCACATCGTCACCACGGCTCAAGAACCAGAAGTAGCCGTCCGCGTCTCGGCGTACGAGGTCGCCGGTGAAGTACCACCCGCCGACGAACCGGTCGCGATACCGCCGCTCCTCACCGAGATAACCGCGAAACATCGACGGCCAACCAGGCCGCAGCACGAGCTCACCGGGTTGATCCTGGCTATCGACCAGAGCAGCCGTCCCATCCGCAGCCAGCACCGGGTTGCCCTCCTTGTCGCGCCGGGCAACCGCCGCTTCGATACCGGGCAGCGGACGCCCCATCGAACCCGGCCGCACCGGCATCGACCGGTAGTTGGCGACCATGATTCCTCCGGTCTCGGTCTGCCACCAGTTGTCGTGCGCGGGCATCCCGAATGCCTCCTCGGTCCAGATGACAACCTGAGGATTCAGCGGCTCGCCGACACTGGCGATGAACCGAAGAGAACTCAGGTCGTACTCACGTGGGACCTCTGCGCCTGCACGCATGAGCATCCGCAGCGCAGTGGGCGCGGTGTACCAAACGGTCACGCGCTCGGACTCGAGAATCCCATACCAACGGTCGACCTCGAGCTCGGCCTCATCGACTATGCACGTTGCTCCGAGCGTGAGAGGGGCGATGATCCCGTAGGAGGTACCTGTGACCCACCCCGGGTCGGCGGTGCACCAGAAGACATCACCGGGACGCAGGTCGAGCACGGTGCGGCCGGTTTCGCGGTGGGCGATGACCGCCTCATGCACGTGGACGGCGCCCTTCGGTGTTCCGGTCGTTCCACTGGTGAAGTGCAGCAGCGCCATGTCCTCAGGTCGGGTGGTGGCAACCTCGTATGAGTCGGGAGCGGCAACCAGGAGCGCGTTCAGATCCTCCACATCTGGGATCTCGGCGATTTCCTCGGCGTCACCGATCAAGAGGACGTGAGCGAGCCCCGGGAGACGCGAGCGCAGTTCAGAAACCTTGCGTCGGTACAGCGCGGCGGTCGTCACCAATACTCGGCCGTCTCCCAGGCGCAGCCGCTGTTCGATCGGATCGGGTCCGAACGCCGAGAACAACGGGCAGAACACGCTGCCGTGCTTGAGGGTGCCGAGAGCTGCCACATACAGATCGGGGATCCGCCCGGCGAGCACGAAGACGCGCTCATGGCGATGCACTCCGAGCGCGTCCAGCGTGTTGGCAAAGCGGTCTGTCTGAAGCTTCAGCTCGGCGTACGTGTAGTCGCGCGGGGGGTGCCGCTTGCTGAGGAACCGCAGCGCGACTGTCTGGGCGAGTGAGCCCTGGGCCTGGCGATCGACTGCCTCGTAAGCGATGTTGAGCCCCCCTCCAGGAAGGCCAGCCAGCTGCGCGCGCGCGGATGCCCACGAGAACTCCCGTCTTGCCTGCTCATAGCTCGGCATGTTGGCAGGGGCTCCATTCGACGCTCCTCCGTGGATCGTCTGCGCACGCGTCTGGTCGTGGGACGGGGCCATCACATGCTCCCCGGTGGCCGTAGCGGCGTGCTCCGGCTGAAGCAGGTAGCGCGATCGCGCGGTCGGGTGCCTCTGGAGCCAATGCTCAAAGACCTTCGGGCAACACCCGCGGCCGCGCTGGCCACTGCCAGGGATCGGCGGCAGCGGTCCGAGTAAATGACCGGATACGGATCACCCGCGCCATCCAGCTCCCGCAACCGATCCGGCAGCGCGCTCAGCTCAGACCGCGCTCGCATACTCATCTGCATGATCGTCTCGGTGCAGACGAGGCGACCGTCCCGGACGAACGGCCGCAGCAGCGGCTCGCCGTCCGCCCGTTCCTCGACGCGGGCGATCAGGTCACCACGCATCTCGGCATCCGCGAAGTTTCGAAATACCTGCTTGGCCCCAGGCATCGTCGCCTTCTCCGGTGAGCGCTTGCAGACATCGCGCCAGGTCCCGCGGACCTTGTGCGCGACCAGCTTGTAGACGCCGTTGACGACCGGCGAATCGCGGCTCGTGCCGAGGTCGGTCCCAACTCCGAACGTGTCGATCGGCGCTCCGGCTGCCGTCAGCTCCGCAATCTGGTGTTCCTCCAGATCACCGCTGGCCACGATCCGGGCGCCGAACATGCCGGCCTGGTCCAGCAGCTCACGAGTCCTGCGCGAAAGCTCGAGCAGGTCCCCGGAATCCAGCCTCACCCCCGCCAACGCCACCCCGGTCATACGTGCTGCCGCGATCGCACGCTGCACGCCCTCGAGCGTCTCATAGGTGTCGACCAAGAGCACCGCGTTACTCGGGAAGTCCGCCATGAACGCGCAGAACGCATCCTGCTCGCACTCGAACGACATTACGTACGAATGAGCCATCGTCCCGACCGGCGGCAAGCCGTAACGCATTGCCGCCGCCAGATTGGAGGTGCCGCGGCAGCCCGCGATTGCCGCCGCGCGCGCGGCCTTCATCGCCGCGTCAGTGCCATGGTCGCGACGAGGCGAGAAATCGACCACGCGCTCGCCGGCGGGCGCCCCCATGCCAGCTGCCAGTGCGAGTCGTGCGGCCTTGGTGGCCACCATCGTCTGGAAGTTGACCTGGTTCAGCAGCAACGTCTCCAGGAGTTGCGCCTCAACCCGTGGTGCCGTCACGCGGAGAAGCGGCTCACCGGGAAATGCGATCGTGCCCTCGGGCATCGCATCGACATCACCGGAGAACCGAAACCGCGCGAGGTAGTCGAGGAATTCGCAGCCGAACCCCAGCGAGTGGACGTAGGCGAGCTCGCCGCCTCCGAACTTCATCTCCTGCAGCAGCGTCAACGACGGACCCAACCCCGCCGTGAGCAGCCACTGGCGCTGCGGCGGCAGGTGGCGCACAAACAACTCGAACACCGCCGGCTCGTTCATGTCCCTGGCCAGGTAACTGGCCGCCATTGCCAGCTCGTACTGATCCGCGAGGAGGGAAGCCTGTGCCGCCGTCAGCAGCCCAGAATCGTTGGGGTCGGGCGCTGGCAGGGCGGCGCGAAGCGACATTTCGGAGAGGTGACCCGTCACGCCCATGGTGGGACGCTAAGGCGCTGGACGGTCCCGACGCATCGGTGCCTAATGCGGTGGCTGCCAGTAGTCACTACGTAGTCGCCAGCCACGGACTCGCTTTCAGCACAGGAATCCGAACTGCAGCAGGCGCCCCGATGTGATCAGTCGTCACTCGGTCGGTTATGTTCGGCTTTGGGCCATCTGCGCCGATCGCTCCAGACGCTCTTCGACACGCGCTGTAGCGTCCCCTGCGGGAAGCGGCCCTCTGCGTCTCTGGTGCCGGCAGTGAGGCCGGTCAGGAGCTCGATCCCCTCATCGACCGTGCTGGCAGTCCACACATGGAAATCGGTCAGGGCGTACGGCATCTACGACTTCGCGCGCAAGTCAGCGATGCCGGCCTGTTTCACTTCGACGCCGACTCGGCCGGGCGCGCCCCGTTGGCCGAAGGTCTTGGGTTATCGCGTCATGCACCACCGTCATCTGCAGTTGAATCATGCGCCCGCAACTCGATGAGCCGCCCATCGATCAGCGCCTGAACCTCCGTTAGCTGCATCTCGATCGGCAAGTCACTGCGGAGTATCAGGTGTGACGCCGCAGAGATCTCGTCCAGCGGTTCCCATGAATGCATCTCCTCCACCGTAACCCTGGTGTCGGCGTCAGACTCGCGGTGGGTGGTCCTGTCCCGGCCGGCTGCCCTCCGGGCCATGACACTGGCGGGAGTGCAACATTCGACGAACATGACGGGTGCGGCTTCGTCGAATCTGCGCGCGAATGCGAACCGGTCCGCTCGGTGGCGGAACGTCGCGTCGACGACTGCGCCGCTGTTCAGGGCGGACTCGGCGGCGGCTAAACGCCCCAGCTCCTCGTAGGTGCGCTCGTTGGTTTCCGCGGAGTAGAGCCACTTTGGTCCACGCGCATCTGGAGGGATCCCGGCGAGTCGCTTGCGGGTGACATCCGAGTTCAGATGGGACAGCCCGGAAGCCTTCGCAATCGTCCGGGCGAGCGAAGACTTCCCTGTAGCCGGGAGGCCACAGACGGCGATCACCAGCGGCAGTCTCGCTCGCCAGGCGAACATCTCGGCGAGCGCGATCAGGTCGCGGGCCACCACGCCCTGATGCACACGTTGCGGGTGGTTGGCGGGGAACTGGCCGGCCCGCAGCAACGCGACCTTCGCGCGGGTGAGCGCGTGATGGGCAGAGTAGAACGCGACCAGCCAGTCGGCCCCAGGGTCTCCTCCCGCTCTGCGGTACGCCCGCACGAGTGACGAGGCGAAGTTGTGGCCGCCCGCAGCCGTGAGGTCCATCACGAGGAACGCGAGATCGTCTGCGGTGTCGATCTCTCTCAGATGCCGGTCGAACTCTATGCAGTCGACGATCTGCAGCTTGCTGCCAAGCAATACGTGCTCCGCGCGCAGGTCGCCGTGACCCTCGCGGATGAAACCGGCGCTCGCGCGCTCCGCCAGTGTCGAAGCGTGAGCTGCCAGGAATGCGTGAGTGAACCGCATGAGCTCGAGGATTCGCCACCGCTCGGGACGCTGTTCGGCGATTGTGAAGAGCTCGTGGATGTTCTGGGCCAGGCGACACTCGAGATCGTGCGCTGACGGGCTGGTGATCACGGGAGGTGCGGAGGCATGAAAATCGGCCAGGGTGCGGGCGATCACGGTGATGTCAGGCGTCCGAACACGGCCGTCTGCGAGCCTCGACGCGAGCGTGTCATGCTCGTCGTACCGGCGCATCTCAACGGCGTAGTCGAACGCGTCTGGATGGTCCTCATCGGCCAGCTTGAAGCCGTCATCCGACCGCACGACCGCACGCACCCCCACGTACACATCCGGCGCAAGCCGCCGGTTGAGGCGCAGTTCTTCCCGACATAGCTGATGGCGACGTTCGGCTGTGCTCGCATCGAGGAACGGAAGCTGCAGGGGCTTCTTGAGCTTGTAGGCGCCGTCGCCCGCCAAGAAGACGTGGGAGACATGCGTTTCACGCACCTCCACCTTGCCTTTGTCCGGGCTGTAGAACCCGGGATTGGCCATTGCCGCTACAAGCTCGCGGGGAGCGCTCACAGGAGGATCTCTCTGTCCGGACGAATACGCTTGCTGGCTCGCGCGCAGCCTATCGGTTGCCAAGGCGCTCCTGCTCGGACGGCCACCCACTGAGTTCGCGGCGGTGGCTGAACTTGCTGCAGCGTGCGTGTGGTCTCGTGGCTGGTTCCCGCGCAACTCAGGGGTCTCGCCAGCGAACTTGTGAGCGTATCGTTGGCGTAATGCGGGTCTGTAGAGACCGCCTGCCTCACTTCCAATTAGTTGCCGCGGTGCCGTCGATGCGGCTGCAGTCGTAATCGTGGTCCCGAGCAAGCGCGATTAGCGCCGTATGTGTCGAGCTAGCCTGTTCTGGAGCGTCATGGCTAATCGTGTCGACCTCGAGTTCACGTATGGCTCCATCGACCGGATCTTCCGACTGAGCCTTGGGGAGCTGACGGACTTCAGTGGCGCCATGTACGACGGCGACTTCTCACTCAAGCTCGAGCAGGCGCAGCACCGCAAGCACGAGTATGTGGCCGACCAGCTCGGGATCGGTTCGGGACGGCGGATCCTCGACCTCGGCTGCGGCTGGGGGGCGCTGCTGAACTTCGCTCGCTCCCGCGGGGCCGACGGCGTTGGCGCCACGCTCTCGGCCGCGCAGGTTGCGTCCTGCCGTAGGCATGGGCTCGATGTGCATCTGATGGATGCGCGCAGCGTCGGCCGTGAGACCTTCGGCCCCTTCGACGCCGTCGCCAGCCTCGGCGCATGGGAGCACTTCTGTTCGCCCGAGCAGTACCGCGCAGGGCGGCAAGAGACCGTATATCGCGATGTTTTCGCGAACGTGGCCGGGATGCTGCCGATCGGGGGGCGCTTCTACCTGCAGACGATGGTGTTCGGGCACAACATGATCCCGTTGGAGGAGATCTCCGAGCACGCGCCGCGGAACTCCGACGCCTTCATCCTCTTCCTGCTCGGGTGCCAGTTCCCTGGCTCCTGGCTACCGAATGGCCACGAGCAGCTGGTGCGTTGTGCGGAGCCGCATTTCCGGCTGGTGGAGAGCTCCAGCGGACGCCGCGACTACATCGAGACGATTACGCAGTGGAACAAACGTATCGGCGCGCCCAGCCCGGGCAAGACCGCGGCCAAGCTGGCGTTGTTGCCGCATTGGCTGCGCAGCAAGCGTTTCCGCTATGCCTTCAGCTCAGGGGTGAGCGCGAATCGGGTGTGCTTCGAACGCGAGTTGCTAGACCACTTCCGCATGGTCTTCGAAAAAAAATAGACCCGCGAGTGCGCCGACTGGTCGGTTCGATACTTCGGAGAACCCCGCTGACCCGTAGTGTCCCGCAGCGCTGATTCGCGCTCGCAACTGATGCGCTTCCCGGGTGTCCATCGCAGGCTGCTTGCTTGATGCGCGGGCGACCCGGTGTGACCGCGGTCCCGGAATCTTCAAGGCTGATCGTCTGTGTCATTCCTCACCGGCGCGAGATGAGCTACCACTGGAGTTGAGCACACCGGAGAGCTGGAGCTGGATATCGAGGCTCCGACCGAGAAGCAGGTGTTCGGCGACCTGCTCAACGCGCTCGGAGACGACGACCACAGCGGCGACATGTCCCATGGGATTGGAGTGGCAGGCTGGGAGCATTCGATGCTGTCGAACACGTGCGTCTGGCCGTTCGTGACGACCTGCATGGTCGTGTCGTAGTCGTTTCCGCAGACCTCGCAGACTCCGATCGGGCTTCTTCCTCTCCTCAGGGTTGGTGTGGTCCCGGCTCTGGCACCGGGCTTCCGGCGAGGTGGCGGGCGAACCAGTCGCTTGCCAGAGCATCGAAAGCTCCCGCCGCGCGAGGACGAGCACACCGCCCTCGGCGACCGCACCGATCGCATACTCGGGCTGCCATGGCGCACCGATCTTGCGCACCATCACATCCAGCGGCGCGTCGAGCGCCCGCGCGATCTCGGCGGCGACCGGCACCCCACCGCGCGGAATCGCTACGACCACCGGACGCTGCTCTCGAAACCGCTTCAACGCCGCGGCCAACTGTCGGCCGGCGTCATGGCGATCGGCGAACCGAATCGAGACGAGCGAGTCGCTCGAGCGTGCCCGGCCCGACCTCGGCAGCAGCAGCGCGCTCGTCCGATCAGACGTCGGCATGGCGAGCTCGCCGCCGGCGCGAGGTGATCGTCGCCTCGTCGGCCGGGTAGAGGGTCGACTCGTGATGCTCGTTCCAGCGCACTCGGTAGCGTTCGTGCCGGTCACGACCGATCAGCGCGATGACATGGCCGCGCCGGGAAGGCTGTACGTACAGGCCACGCGGCTCGATCCAGTCGCCCGCATGAGCAACTTCTGGTCGCTGCCTGATGCGTGGCCATCGGTTAGCGATGTAACCCGCGACCGTGGTGGATCCCATCGGGGTCAGGGGCGGAATCGACATGCGGCAATCTACCGAGTGGCTCTGGCGGGCCTGCGGGGGCCGACGCGAACGGGGAGAAGGAGAATGGGCAGGCTCGAGTGCGCGATCGTCTCTGAGACGACGTGCGCCCGGCCCTCGCCGAGCATCTGGCTCCAAGCCAGGACGATCAGGTCCGCGGCGGCCTCCTCGGCCACGGCGACGACGTCGTCTGCGGCCACGCCGAAATGACGGAGCAGCCTGACATGTTCGTGCGTAGCGGCGAGGTGACGTGCAAGGAACTCCTGATCCCATGCCTGGGTCCCGTGTGGCTCGTGGTCGGAGAACGCCGGCATGGTGGATGGGGAGTGGACGTGGAGCACGACGATCTCGAGCTTGTGGCGGTGAGCGAGCGCGATCGTGTCATCGACCGCCTCTGAGCTCTCCTTTGCGCCCTCGAGCGGCACGAGCAGGCGAGCGAACCGCTTGGGTGTACGAGCGTGCGGCGGCACGATCGTGACCGGCTTGGCCACCCGCTTGATGACCTCGAGCGCCGTGTGACCGGCAGGTCGTGGTCCTGCCTGGGCCCCGCGCGAACCGAGGACGACCGCGGCGATCTCGCCCTCGTCGGCGGCCGCCACAATCTGCTCAATCGGCTCGCCGCCGACCTCGCGCAGCTCGACTCCGGCGACGTCCGTCAACTCCGTAGGGCTGCCGACACCAGTCTCGCGGACGTGGAGAGCGACCGTTGTTGCATCGAACAGCTCGGCGAGCGCGCTCGCCGCATCGAGCACGGGTCGTGCGCACGGGTCGGCGTTGATCGCTGCCAGCACGTGTCGCATCAGGGCCCCCTATGCAACGGATGTGTGAGCTCGAATACTCGCGGCCTCTCCGTCAGCTCGACACGCTCGCCGGCGGGGTCGACCGCGTTCACCGGAGGGCTGGCCGTCAGCTCGACCGAGCCCGGACGGACGCGGACGCGGACGCGGCTGTCGCGGAAGCGGACGCGCAGGTCGAGCGACGCCCAGCCGGATGGGAGGACGGGGTCGATCGCGAGCGCGTCTCCGGCTGGACGCAGGCCCGCGAACCCATATGTCAGCGCCCGCCAGACGCTGCCCATCGCGGCGAGATGCAGCCCACCGGCGGTCATGTGGCCGATGTCGTCGAGGTCGATGCGAGCGGCGAGCCGCAGGGTCTGAAGCGACTGCTCGAGTCGGCCAGCCCGGGCGAGCAACGCGGCGTGCACGCCCGGGGAAAGAGTGCTCCCGTGGGCGGTGCGGGGGTCGTAGAAGTCGAGGTTGGGCTCGAGTGACCCGGGTGCTACCTCGTCGGGCACGAGGTAGTGGAGCATCAGCACGTCGGCCTGCTTTACGACTTGGGCGGCTAGCGTGCGCTCGTGGCCGAGAAGCATGTCGGCCGCGACCGGTCGCTGTGCTGCCAGCTGGGTGATCAGCAGCGGCTCGAGCGTGTGAAAGCCGGCGAACTGCTCGTAGATACCGGTCTCTGGGTCGTAGCCGTCGACGGTCGTGTCGGCCAGCTCCAGCCAGCGACGCCGCTCGCGCTCGTTGACCACCTCGGCCGTCGAGTCAGCCGCGCGGCGAAGATTCCAGCGCGCCATGACGTTCGTGAACGCGTTGTCGTCGACGCGCTCGTGATACTCGTCGGGCCCGATCACGCCCCGAATGTGCCCGCGTCCAGACTCGTCCGTCTCGATTCGCGAAGCCCACCATCGGGCCGTGTGCACGAACAGCTCCTGCCCGGGGCCGGCGGCAAACGCGCGATCCGCGGTCCAGTCGATGTAACAGGCGGCGGCCCATGCGATGTCGGCGACGATGTGCTCCTCGAGCTCGCCGGTCAGAATCGGGACTAGCTGGCCGTGATGGTCGCGTACATGCTCGGGCGTGACATCGTTGCCCGATCGTGCCGACTCCCATGGGAAGCGGGCACCGCGTCGTCCTCGAACGCGTGCGGCGCGGAGTGCGGCCGGCAGCCGTCGGAGCCGGTATTCGAGCATCGCCCGCGCGGCCGCGGGGTGGGTCGCAGCCAGGGACGGCAACACGAACACGTCGCTATCCCAGAACACGTGTCCTCGATAGGCGCTGCCGCTCAGCCCGCGGGCCCCGACGGCCGCCTCACCCGTGTCCTGCGCGCTACCGATCAGATGAAAGAGCGCGAACCGGACCGCGAGCTGCAGCTCGGGATCGCCATCGATCTGGACATCGGCGCCCTCCCACCGCCGAGCCCACGCCAATCGGTGCTCGGCCAGGAGCGCGTCAAAGCCAGTCGTCAGCGCCGCTCTCACCCGGTTGGTCGCAGCGTTCTTCTCCGCCACTCCGTCGGCGCAGCCTTCGTATGCCGCGATCCGGTCGAGTACCCGATCCGCAGAGGCGCCGCGGAGATCGCTGTGGGCGGCGGCCGCGATCGATCCGGGGTGCACGGTTGCGCGCATCCAGACAACACCATGATCATCGCCGGCCTCGCACCTGACTCCGGGTGGCTGCTGGAGCGACGGCGCCAGCAGCCCGGTCTGGATAGCGCCTCTCGCGCGGAGGATCGGGGTTGCTGGACGTGCGAGCGAAGAGAACAACAATGCCTCGAGCGGGCCGTGCTCGGACTCGCACTGTTCGTGGAGCAGCCCCGCATGGAGGTCGAGCGCCCGCCGGACTGGAACCCGCAGGGCGCCCTCGGGAATGATCTCGTTCCAGCGCGGCGCAGCCAGCAGGTGCGTCTCGGCACCCGCCCGCGCGTAGACGCCCGACATCAGGACCGCGGGCTCTCCACCGGCAGGTCTGCCGAATGCGCTGCCGCGCGTACCCAGACGTCCGTCGGCTAGCGACAGGAGGGACTCGTGGGCGCGCTCGAGCAGCGGTTCGGAATCCTCGATTGTGAGCACCCACGCCGGGTCATGGACGGTGATCGGCAGCTCGCCTCGCTGGCGACGCGCGATCTGGTCGCTGAGCAGCGCTGCGAACGACTCGGACCCGCCGCCGAGTGACACCACGCTCGTGGGAATGCCTCCGGGCTCGACTCCGACTGGGACCAGGGCCGACCCTGTGCGGTCGTCGACCAGCAACAGTGAATCGCTTCCCGGCAGGCCACCGATTGGCCCGAGCTGATTGCCGGCGATCAGCACCTGCTCGGGGGCGATTCCACGCCGCCACAGCCACCGCAGGATCCATCTCGCTGAATCCGACTTGTCGGTCAGTCCGATCTCGACATGCTTGGCGTCGCTCGTGATCCTCGGGTCGGCCAGACCGCACTCGAGGGCGGCGGCGCGGCTCACCTCGATGACCTCGGGCAGGCCTGCGATCCCAGCTTCCGCGAAGCGACTCTCCACGGCTGCCTGAAGCTCGGCGATCCGAGCCTTGGGTGGGTCCGCCCACTTGGGCTCCGGGATCAGGTCGATCTTGCGGCGGTTCAGCCCCTCAGCCACGATCTGCGCGACCAGACCTCTCCGGGACAGCCGCTCGACTGTGAGCTTTGCGGTGCTCGCTAGGGCGGCATCCTCCTGCTCCGTTGCCTCCCTGCGGTAGGCGAGCAATGGGCCGTCCGGGCCGACAGAGAACACCTCCGAGCCGCGGTTCAGCGCCAGGATCAGCCCTCCAGGCCCAACCGGTCGAGCCGCCAGTTGACGGTCGATGTTGCCGACGTGCGTGCCACTGACGATCGCCAGCTCGAGCCCATGGGCGGCCGCCCGCTCGACCAGCAACCGAATGTTGGAGGTATCGGCCGCGGGGTCTGTAACGGAGCCGTCCCAGTCGAACACGACCGCCTCGAAACGCCTCGCGAGCGCCGACGTTGCGTAGCTCGCCTTCAGCCGCGCTGCGGCCGCGATGGTCATCTAAGCCTCAGGATGAAGTAACGCCTGCATGCTCTTTCGCGCACCGACGCAGCTTCAATCCACGCCCGGCATCCTGCCAGCGTATTTCCC